>JGI25128J35275_1000590_pt1 | contig 11292 bp, 3 predicted proteins | sample ETNvirenome_2_60_FD_35275 | JGI IMG/M metagenome (IMG submission 35275)
CTAGAATGGCAGTAGCTGGTACAGCTATGTTTTTTACTCAAAAAGGAATGGAGTATTATCATACAGGAGATTTTCAATTAGATGTAGATGACGTTATTACCAATATGCTTATAGGTGGATATACTATGAGAAGAGGTAATTTTGGAAGAATTGATATAGGAAATGACATTAATGATTTAAGAGTTGGTTTAGATGCATTAGGTGTAAAAAGCGATCAAATGTCAGTAGCTTCTTCCTATGCATATAGAAACGCTAGAGAAGGTATAGGTATTACTAGAGATAATGAAGAATTAGTTTCTTATCTTACTAATGCAAGAATTATAAGTGAAGATGATCCATCTGTTACGAATCAACAAATTAATGCAAAAGCTGGTCAAAAAAGTTGGATAACTGAAGAAGGTAGAGATCCTTATAATGGATTCCTTAATGAAGTACATGGTATAATAGGTTCAGATTTTCTTCATGTAAAACCATTAGACCAATGGACAGATACCCAAGCTAGGGAAGTTGTAAAAATATTAAAGAATCAAGGAATAAAAGATTCAGTTGATTTAGCATCTAGATACGAAGAAAGAATATTGCAAACAACTAGATCTATGGAAGGTCACTTTGAATCCACTTTAAAGAAAATACAATTAGCAGAGTTTCCAGAAATAAAAATAGAATCTAGCAAAGAAGTTAGAGGTTTAAATGAAGACGATGTTTTTACTTTAAAAAGAGGTATTAACATTGATGATGTCTTAATGAAAAAAGCAATTAATGGAGAGTTTAAATCTTGGATGAATGGAAAAGAAGGCGACGAAGCTAGAAGAGAAATAAACGACTTAACTTCTAGTTTTTATTCTTTATCTGATGTTGTAAGTAAAGTAAATGGTAAAGCAAAGATTTCAAATGGTCATTATAATATAAATTCAGAAGATACATTAAAAGGTTTTTACAATATAATAAGAGATTCTGAAAGATCAATAGATTCACTTACCAATTCTAAAGACGGAAGAAGTGAGTTTAGATTTTCAGAAGTAGATTCTTATGTTATCCCAATGCTACAAAACAAAGGGAAACAAGTTAGTGACAGTGTTATTAAAATATTTTCTAAAGAAACTATAGATGCAGATGAAAAGTTTCAAAATGCATTAATCAATGTTGGATTGCTTGATGAAACTGGATTAAAATTAATTGAAAGTCCTTCGCAAATAGACTATCAAGGAACAGATAAAGTAGATTTAACTTTAATACATAAGTATCTAAAAACAATAAATGGTATTAGTGGTAATTATGAAATATCTACAGATAATACAATATTTAAAACAAATGTAGATCAACCAGCAGTAGATGGATTAAGATACCAATTAACCAGAATTGGCTTCCCGAAAGAAATAAAGCCATGGATTCGACAAATAATATTAAAAAATGTTAATACTAAAAAATTAAACAATTCAATTATAAATGAAGAAGACGTTGCTTTAATATTTGAGTTAGCTGGAAAAGAAGCAACTAGTGGGGCTGGTTTAATATCAGATAAAGATATAACTGGTTTTACTCTTAAAAAAATAATAGCAGGTGATAAAGCATTTCAGGAAAAGTTTAATAATAGGCTTGATGAATTAAGTGAGCAAAGTGGTGGTATAGTAACTGTTATTGAACCTGAAGGTAGATTAAATCCATATCAAGAAGAAGATTTAAAACTTACAGTTGATAATATAAAGCAAGGAGCGTACGCTGGAAAAGGTGGAGAAGTAATTAGGGATTTATTTGTAAATATACAAAATCCAAAACTTGATTCTGCTAGAAATAAAATACTAACATATTTAAGTGAGTTTGGNGCGGAAGGTCAAATNAATATTTTAAATACATTAAANAGAGATGGGATAATAAAAAAGAATGTTGATGGTAATTTAGAAGTAGAAGAAAAGTTTACTGTTGAAAAAATAACTGAAGGAGCTCTTGACCAATTAAAAGAATCTTTTGATACTATAGATAAAAGAATTGTTAGACTTGGATTTACAGATGATTATATAAAAAATTATATAGAAGAACGTTCTGAAATAACAAGAAACTATGTGCAAGATGCTACTGATGTATTAGATAATAAAAACTTAACTATTGGATTAGATGGTTTCTTTAAAAAATATAAAATAATAGAAGAAAAAGTATCTGATGAAAATTTATTTGAAGCAGTATCTCATTATAAAGACTATTCAAATGAAAAAGATGAAGTTAAAAGAGAAGTTTTAAAAAGATTAATTGAAGAAGGTTCTAAGGTAAGTAAGTCTGATCTAGAATCAATAAGAGATAGAATAGTATTTAGAGGAACTGAGTTTAGCAATTTAACAGCAGAAGAAAAACAATCTGTCCAAAGTGATATACAACAAATTCAATTTGGTTCTATGAATAAAGTAAGTATACCAACTGTTTCTCTTAGAAATGGCAACTTGTATTATGGAAGAAATAAAGTAATGCAAGACAATAAAGTTGTAAGATTGTTCCATGACTTAGGAATGGATTTTTCTTTATTTGATAACAATATTGTATATACCGATCCTACTAGTCCATTAATAATTGAAAGAACTATTAATATACAATCTGGTGAAGGTTTAAGTGATAAAGAAAAACGCACTATAAGAAATGAAACTGATTCTTTAAATAGATCCCTTACTAAAGTAAATTTATTTGAAGATGAATTATTACAGGGTACGCATAAAAATAAAAGAGAAAACGAAAAATTGTATGCTGTACATGATGATAATATAAAAGAAAGAGACAGTTTAGGAATGATGAAACTTGATATTTTTGATGGAATAGATAGTTTTATTATAAATAAAAGAGAATCAAATAAAATTGCTAAAAGATTTATAGAGTTTTATAATGAGCATTACAATAAAATGCCANATGGAGATGGTAAAGAAGAAATAAAAAGACTATATAATATATTTGAAAAGTTTCAAGATGAACCAATGAAACTAAAAACTAAAGATATATCTCATGCATCTAGATTTTTAGTAACAGAAAAATTATTAGAAGGTGATGGTAATAAAAAATTATATGAAACATACAATGAATCAAGTTCAAAAGAATTAGCTAAAGTTTTAAAAAGAATGAAATTGTTATCTAGGAAGAATTTTATTAGTCCTTCTGAAGAATATATACAATCAGTAATAGATTCTAGAAATACATTTGACAGTAATAAATCAATAACAAATTTATTAGAATCAAGAATAACGGATAAGAATGGAAAGTATAGGATAGCAATATGGGATGATGATAGCTCTGAATCTATGTCTAAAATTATACAAGATTTAAAAGATGAATTTGGTGATGAGTATCCAGCGTTGAAAGAATATGATCTTTCTCAAACAATAGGAACTGCTCATTCAAAAGTTTCTGGTTTTGATAGCATAGGTTATATATCTAGAAATGCTATGGCTGAATTACATACTATAATGGGGCATGATCCTCTTTCTGTCAATCCTATAAAACCAATTATATCATCTTCTGGTAAAGGTCAAGCAGTTTTATATGGTAAAACATTATTTATGTATGATCCTTCTTTAGATCCATTCTTATATCAAAACAATGTTGATATTTTACTGACTAGTACCGCTGCTAAAATTACTGGCGATTTAAAAGGTCAAGAAAGATTTATAAAAGATAAAAGATGGAATGAATTAAATGATATAAAAGATTTAGATGAAGAATTTATTCGTGAAATAGGAGTAGATGCTATTGCATTAAGACCTGAAAAAGATACTTATTTATCTTCAGCAGTTGAGTCAGATGCTGATTTTAATAACATGAATAAAGCAGAGCATCAAGAAGCTTACAATGAAATAAAAGATGAATTAGATTTAAATCTTAAAATGATGTCTGAGATAATGGATGATCCATATAAGATGAATAAGTTTATGAAAGATGCTTTATTCAAAGGGAATATTCCAGAACAAGCAGAATTAGTTTCTCTTGAAAATTTAAGCGATATGATGTTCTTTCTTCAGCAAGCCGATCATGCAAATCCATACGATTTTAATCCAACTCAAGTGCAAAAATTTTTAGCAAAAACATATATAGATAATGTATTTGGCAATAGAAGAGCATTAACAAATAGAACATATACAAGTGAAGAAAATTTAAATAATAACAAATCAAAGTATGGAAGATATGGTGGTCAATCTTATATAGTTCAAACAGCAAAAGGATTTCATGGTAATAAAAAAACAAGATTGTTACCAACTATATACGATAAAAATAATAGTATGGTTATTAGAGGTCAGATAAGCTTATCCAACAATGAAAGAGATACTAGTTTAAATGATTTGCCAACTGCTAAAAACATTAGGATAGTTCAAAATGATAGAGTTTTAACTGTAGAAGAATTTAAAAATGAAATAAAAGATCAATATGTTGGACTTACCGATAGTGATAATAAAACTTTAGAAATATTAGATGATATATATAAAGATGCAACATTGGGTTCATTGCATGATAATATACAAAATATTGCTAATTTATTAGATACAAGATATGAAATAGGAATTTTAGTAAGAAGAAATCCTAGAATAAAACCTAATGATATTATGTTGTTAGGTTTAAAAGGATTCTTAGATAAGAAAAGTGGACTAGCAGCTGAAGTAAATAGTTTTGATGTTGTTAATGTTTTTGAAGGTGATTATGATGCAGATAAAATAGATTATTTCTTTGCTCATAGTGACTATATGTATGATTATGTTAATCGAGTAGGTTCTATGTTTGTTCAAGGTATAGACCCAAATGATTTGCAATCAGAACCTAAGTTTTTATTTTCTAACAATTCTGATTTAGCAGAATCTAATGTATCTGAATCTATATCTAGTGCTATAGCTTATAAAAGAGGTATAGGTTTAGTTCAGAAAGTTCCTAGACAAATTAATTATATTGAGAATATAGGTAATAAAGATTATATGTTTTTAGATGGGGCTCAAAATGGAGAGTATTCTGAAATAATAAGAGATTTTAATAAAAAAGAAGGCCCTGCTATATTATTTAAACCTTCTGAAAATGAAATTGTTACTATAGATACTGAGTTATTATCATATGTTCAAAGGTTTGCTCTTGAAGCTCAATACATAGTTGATGGTAGTAATAAATTAAATCCAGATATTGTTAGTGGGAATTTATATGAATGGAGAGATGATTTTTTATTCCCAGATGTTGGTGATAAATCTTTAAGTCCTAAACAAGCAACTGAATTACAATTAAGAGAAATAATTAAGCAAGGTCAAACATCTGATGGTAAAAAAGTTAGAATATTTCAAAAGTTTTCAAAAGATGAAGATGGTAAATATACAGAGTCAAAAGATACCGATGTATTAAATAATGCAGATAAGTTAATTATAAGAGAATTTTTAAATCAAGAAAACAAACTATTAAATGCATTTAGTGATAAAAAATATGTAGGTGGAGTAGAAAGGAAAACAAGTTTTTATGATTTATATATGGGGGCAAAAGCATTTAAGTCTTTTCACGAAGAAGGCCCTTATAAATCAATGAATAGATTTTTAGCATATAAAAGAAAATCTTTATCTAAAGAAGATAATAATTATTTAGATAAAATACTTAATATAAAAAACAATGCATTTGAACCAATATCAAAAACATATAAAGATATATCAGAAAAAAAAGGTGGTGGTTATTTAGATAGGATAGCAGTGCAAATAGCTGATAGTAATATATTGGATAATAGTAAAGAATATTTTTTAGACCAGTCTAGTTATAGAGAGATTGAAATATGGTTTGACAGATTAATATCTCTTGACTCTAGGCGATCTGTTAGTGATCGGGAAATATCTAAATTAAAAGAAGATAGCAGATTTGAAGGACAATCAATTGATACTGAGCAAATTATTTATGACACTTTACCTGAACAAGAAAGAAATGCTCTTTTTGAAACATTGAAACTTGGAGAGTTATCAGAGAATGTTAAAAAAGATACTCAAAAATTTAACAATCAAGTTGCGAACATACAGAGATTAGAAAAAAAGAAAAAATTTATTCAAAATTCTAAGTATAGTGGTAATTGGAAAAAATCAAAAATAAAACCATTAGATTATGTTATAAAAAAATTAACAGATGAATTGATAGATAAATATGGATTGTACAATAAGACAAAACCAAAAGATTTAAAATATAGAAAATATATAAATATTGAAAAGAATGATTTAAAACCAAGTGTTATACATTTTAACTCTATGCAATCTTTATTAAGACAACATGAATACGGATTTAGGTATGACAGTTGGAATGATATGTTAAGGAAAGATTCTAACGAAAATAAATATAAAGATTTAAAAACAATAAAAGATTTTAATTCTAAAATATATAGTGACGAAACTCCAATAGGTGAATTAATTCCATACAGAGATAATTCAATTGTTGTAAATGATGATATGTCTAAGTTTATATCGAATAACTATGCAAATGCTTTTTACGCTCAAGATATAAGAGATAGATTTTTAGCAAGAAAAGTTCAGGAACATGGAATAGAATTTTTATGGGCATACATGGAGCCAATAAGAAATAAAAATGACATAGGTGTTTTCCATAATAGACCAGTTGCTATTCCATATAAAGAATCTGCTAGATACAAGCATGGACTTAGGTTTTTAACAAAAATGGCTAGAGGAAATTTAGATATTAATTTGAAAAACTCTGAAAATAGGAGTAATCAAGAATGGGCATTATCTAGACTAACAGAAATGATAGATACAAATGAAACTTATAGACAGTTTTTCGATAAAGATGTTTCAATGATGAGGTCTTTTCAACATAATAATTATGCATTTAAATTAGCAGAGTTTGATAATAATATGACAAGTAGGATGAATGAAAATGGCGATGATTTTAGTTGGTCTAATAAATTGTTGCCATATAATCCAATGCTAACAATAAATAAAAGTGTATTAAAGTATTATCGTGACTATGCTCAAAGTCATCCTGAATCTGGTGCAACTATTGGTGGTGAATCAAAAACTACCAAATCAAATAGATCTGAAGATTTTATGAAATTTATAGAAAACTTAAATAGAATTGAAGAAAATATGGTATTAAAGGATTATCAAAATCCTATAAGATTTATGCACGAAAGATTAAAATTAGATAAAGACTTTAGAGAGTTAGTTAAGCAAGATTTGTTATTAGAGGATATGCCAGAATCAATAAAAAATAATCCAATGTTTACAGAAAAGTCGTTGCAAAAACACATACCTAAAGCGGTAAGATCAGATAAAACAATACTTGGTATGGCAAAAAGTTTAAATGATGTTCATAGTACATTNGTAAAAGCATCTAGGCAAAATCCAATGAATGATTCTTATTATGAAATATATAGAGGCATAGGGGAGGCGATGAAATGCAAGTAGATTGCAATAAAATAACAGATAATAAAAAAGGTAGATTTTTATGGGAAGCAATAGGGAGATGGGCTGACAGTGAAAAAGTAGTTAAAAATATACAGTCTCCTTATCAAGCTGCTATGGCAATGTTTGAATCAAGATTTCAAATACCTATGGAATACGCAGTGTTACTTAGTCCTGAATCTGGAGGCCCTTTCTTAACAAAAGGAAATATTACAGGTTTTATAAAAGATTTACATTCTTATTCTGATAGGGTGGATAATGGAAAGTTAAGTGCTTTTGAATCTTTAGAAGGATTTATGACTGGAACTGTGTTAAGTAAAAGAGACCCAGCTTTAAAAATTGCTATAGAAGATATAAGAAATGTTGTAGAAAGTAACGATAAAAGAGACACTAACCTTAGGCTCCAATTTAATGAAGTGTTGAATTTAATAAAGCAATCTGGTGGGATAAATGGAAGGTATGAAAATTTTAAATTAAAAAGAGCAATAAAAAAACATAGACAATTAGAATTGGATTATATAAAAGCATTGGATTCTAATAGTAAAGATATAGATGAAAAATACGATAGGCTTGTACAATTTGAAACTAGTGGTAAAATAAAATCGTTTACAGACTTCATTAGAGTTGTTGAAAATGATATGTCTAAAGTAGTTCTTGCTAAATACAATAGTGAAAAAGCATTAGCAGAAACAGATACAAAAGGTAAAAGCAGAGAAGAGATTAAAAAAATAAAAAATGCTAAATCTAGAGTAGAAAGATATGATAAAGGTGAATTACTTGTAAAGTTATCTAGAGAAGCAGATTCTANATTTTATGAAGAAGCTGGCATAGATCCTTCAATAATACCAGCGTTAGATGCTTATCACTCTATGATGAATTATGCTTATGATGTAATGAGAGCTGGAATTAAAAAGAAAACAGATAATTATATAAAGATATTAACTGAAAGAGAAGGTATTGGTGAAAATACAGAATTTGTAGAAAACATCAGAGAAAGTATGTTGTCTAACTTAATGCCTAAATATATTGATGAAGGTTACTTCCCTCACTTTACTAGACAATTAAGCACAGGAATGATGGATAAAATGATGGGTAAGTTTGATGACTTAGATAAATCATTTATAGATATGAAACATGATTCTTTAAGCACTAAAAGTCTTTTAAAATCAATAAATGAATCTATTCCTAGTTATGCTAAAACAAGAAACGATGAAAACAATGATTATAGTAAAAACTTTGTAGATGTTATTAATACATATCTTCACGATGTAAATAAGTTTAATACTGAAGCATTTATGAAAGGTGCATTGCTTGATTCTCACGAACACGCATTGAAAATTTACGGAGGAGAATCTGATTACTCTGCTAAAATAGTAGATACTATAAATAGTTTATATGGTTCTGTTAATGGGAATATTAGAAGTAGTGGTTCAATGCATGAAATTAAAAAAGCCTTACTCTCATACCAATTTACAAATAAACTAGGTTTTAGCATACGTTCTGCAGCTAGAAACGCTACTCAGTATTTAATGAATTATGCAACATTTGGATTTACAGCAGTTAAAGAATCAAGAAGGTTTTTACAGGAAAATAAAACANTAGAAAACTTTCCTCTTTCTAGGTTTTTAGAAGATGAAAATCTTTTAATGGATACATCAGAAGCAATTATAGAATCTGGGATTAAAGGTAAAATAACATCTCCTTATAGAATAAGAAAAATGGATGAAAATGGTAAAATATATTATGGCGATGAAAATAAATTTGTATATAATGGATTAAAAATATTTAGTGGTGGTTTAGGTAAGTTAGCACAAGCAAGTGCTGTACTACATAGAAAAGTAGAAAATGCCAACAGAAAACTAACTGCTGAAATTGCTTTTGCTCAAATGTATAAAGTAATGAATGAAAGTGGAAGATTCCAAACATATTTAAGTAAAAAGTTTGATGGCAATAAAGATAAGATTACATCTGAAAAAAGAAAATTAGCAAAAACATATGCAAAGAATATGGTTATTATGAATCATTTCGATTATCAATCTTATGCTAAAGCTAAAAACATGAGAGAGGGTATAGGACAATTTGTTTTTCAGTTTCAACATTATGGAATGGAATTTCTTGAAAGGAATTATTCTATATTTAAAGAAGGTGCAAATGATTTAAAAGTTGGATTAAAAGGTGAGGATAGTTTTTCTACATGGGCTAAAGATGCTAGGGGAGTTCATAAATCCATGAGTCTTATGACTGCATATTTTTTAGCACCAGCTATAATAAGTTATATATCTGGATACAACCAAACGCTTATTGAGCATACAGGAAAAGAATTCATGGATGACTTAACTCTTTTATTTACAACAGATACTGATGATCCAGAAGAATTAGAAAAATTAAATAAAGAGTTTTTTGGTAAAGGTATTATTGGTTCAAAACTTGGCCCTACATTTGGCACTTTATTAGATGTTGGTGTTATGACTGAATTAATTAATGCAGATAGTGATTATCTTAATAATTTATTAATAACTGTAGATGACTATTCAAACGATGACAACATGGAAACTTCTATAAGATATATAAAACTGCTAAATCAAATGGCTGGAAGAATGGCAGATAGATATATACCCATGACAACTAAAACTCCTTATGGTATTGGAGCAGCTGCTTTACAAGAAATAACATTATATCCTAAGAAAAAAGATGAGCAAACATTATATAGAAATATAATTGAACCAAGTATGAAAGGTAAAAAGGCATCTGTTAATGTATTGGGAATGGAGAAAAAGTTTGATTTACAAATTGACAAGATTCCAGTTATCGGAGAACCTGTAGAAAGAAAAATAAATAATTATTATTTTGATAAACTACACAAGGAATCTAAGAAAAAGAAAATAACCACTGTTCCTTCAGAATTAAGACAAGCATTTTTAATGTTAGAAAAGGAGGGTAAGTAAAACCTACCCATCCCTTTCCCTAGCCAGCAAAAGGAGATTATGCTGTAAATCTTTCCTTTTTAGTTATTTGAATTAATTTCTCTAATTGTTTTGTTGCGTTTCTAAATAGTTCTAACATTTTTATAATAGATTTATCATCATGTTTTTCCATTGCTAATTCAATTGATTTGCATACATTCTTAGATGTTCTTACCCATAATTCTATGCTATCTTTATTCTCCATTTTGATTCTCCTCTTCTGTGTACATTCCGTACATTGTTATTAATACTGCATCAGCATTCCATAGCGTTGCAGGTTTATCTGTATAAACAGATGCTATTTCTTTAAGTTTATTTTTTCTATCTTTTTTTATTTTAGGAAGATTTTCTCCTATTTTATTTTCCCAAAACTTCATCCATTTTTGTGGTGATACTTCTACTATTTGATTTATAGTATTTAAAGAATGTAGTATACCTAACCATGCCCCATAGTTTACCCCAAACTTAAATAAAGAACTGCGACCATCGTGAGGCATTGCATGAACTTTCTCTATGTATGCTATTGTTTCATATGATCTATAAGCATTGGCAGCCATAGAAGCAGTTACTCTTCTCCCAGCAATTGATTCGTGACATTTATATGTATACATATCTTTTTTTTCTGAACTAGTAAAACATAATGCTCCACTAGCGCCAGGGTCTATCCCTATTACTGTTATAGGTCTCATTGTGCATCCTTTCTATATGAATAATTATGTGCGCTTTTCACATACTTTTTCTTATATGTTTTGTATTGTCGTTTATATATTTTATACTTATTGCTAAGTATCTCTCCATCAAACTTATCAAGTATAAGTTGTTGTTGTTCCGATACCGACATTACCATATTAGTATTTTTGTATTTAGTACAACCTTTATCGTAAACTTCTTCAGGTATGACTTTAGGGGGAGTGCCATCAATATCTTTAAACCAATAACAT
>JGI25128J35275_1000592_pt1 | contig 11286 bp, 15 predicted proteins | sample ETNvirenome_2_60_FD_35275 | JGI IMG/M metagenome (IMG submission 35275)
CATACGCCCCCACAGGTTAAGATGTACCCGGAGATCCGTAGATCCCAAGAGGGTCGGATACACCAAAGCTATAACGCTCTCTAGCTTTGTAACGGACATTACCTGTATCGAAATCACCGTCCATAGAAGTTTCAAGCGCAGTACGCTCAAAGTGCTTCATTCCGTTAGGAACGTCAGTGATAACAAAGAAGGCATTAGTGTCAGTCAGATAATGATTGACCGAATAACCTTCAGGTATAGATCCATTGTTACGCAAAGCGTTGATGTCGTTATCCGCTGTACCAACTCTGCCATCTGTTTCCAGAAGCCTAGTTGCCACAAACTGCAACGCAGGTGGAACAATCAATCGTCTGGGACGAGCCGCAATCAACAATCCACGCTCATCAGTAAATGCTGCAATGTTAATTACTGCATCTTCTAATGAAGTTTCGTTGAGGTCAGCCGCAGTCGCAGGACGGTTGCTGTTCTTGCCACCGCTTACTAGAGGGTGTCCATCACCACCAGTCACACCGTCACCAGAAGCAGTAAACAGGTTAACCCCGTCACCAGACTGATAAGCATTAGTGAAACCGTTGTTTAAAGGAAATGCTGCTTTCACTTGCTTTGTGTACGCCATACCACGGGCAAGAGCCTTGGTGTATCGAGCAGACAGGGAATCATAGAGGTTATCCTCCATAGCTTCTTCTGTGATGCTGAAACCAAGAGCAATAGTCTCATGGTTGTAACGTGCAGTNAAAGATTCCTGTGCTGAATCGTAGCTTATAGCAGCTCCTTCAGCTTTTACAGGTGCAGCAGCAAAACCCGAAAGTTTTACTTCCTCTTCAAATGAACGATCCGATGATTCAGTTTCATAAATCAACGTATGCTCATCATCGTACTTTTCATACTCAAGACCGAACAGGGCATTAAGGCCCGGTAACAGCTCTTTGAGCATCTGCGCTCTTGAAATAGCCATTAGTCAGTCTCCTTATATGCCAGTGGTGTTAACGTATATGTGTCCTACGTTAAACTTAACGATGACATCAGTAAACGCATCACCCACTGTGCTAGTAGGGCCATCAACAAAGTCAATGATCCTTAACGGCAGTGTGTTAGTTGTAGCCACAGTGCTAGAATCAACTGCATTCTTACTGCGACCAATTGAGGTTGAACCAGCCGTTTGAACTGCCGCTACATTGTTTCCAAGTGTAGTTTGAGCCAAAGTTGCATCTCCTTGCATACGCATCAGGACATTCGGATCATCAAGGACATAAGCCATAATGTCAGACGCTGCTGTGCTTGCAGGAAACTGCTGATTAAATGTCATCTGGCTGGTACTAGGATCTGTGTAAGAACAACCCATAAAAACACCTACAGGTGTAAGAGCAGTTGTCCCTGTGTCTTTCTCCACAGTTCCAGAACTAACCAACTTTACAAAGTCACCATAAAAGATAGCTGTGCCATAGCCACTTGCAATCTTAATGTGGCGAACTTTGCCAGTAAAAGAACCACTAGCACTTAAAGTGCCAACTGGTTCAGCCCCAGTTGGGGCGGCTGAAGTTGCCATAATATATCTCCAATTGATACATTAAAAGTTAAAGAGTAAAAAGCGAATAACGCTAACTCCGTCCAAATGTTGTGCGAGTGTTGCGCTCTGGTTTTAACAGAGGCATTCTCGGATCGTTTTCCCGCATGAAGCTGTTATCTACAGATTCCATCTGCTGACTAGCTACATCTCTATAGTAGGCAGCTCGTTGTCTCATTTCTTCTTCAGGAGCTTTACAGAGAAGCAAACCGCCTATCTCTATATTCCCTTCAAATCGAGACTCGATGTCCGACATCACCTGCATTTCGGGTTTTTCTTCAGACTTAACAGGAATCCATCCTTCACGGAATTTCTGGGATACGTTGGTGTTATCAGCGTTTCCTAGAGTGCTGGTTCTTACCCAGCGGAATACCCATCCATCTTCTGGCTCTGGAGTTGGCAGCACAGATGCTGGCAACCAAGAACTACCCGGTCTTTTTGTAGCTTCACGGCCTTCAACAGACCTTGGAGTGCGCTCTTGCTCATCTGCCATCAACCAGGAATCATCCTCAGATGTAGTTACATTGTTATCTTCAGACATTAGTTTGCTCCTTTGTTAGTTGTCTGGCATATTGCTCATTTGTTAAACCAAGTCTTTTAGCGAGTTGGACTTGGCTACCCTTTAGCTTCACTTTGCGCGGCCTTGCACCATTGTTTCTTGAAGACGGTGCTACTACCGTGTTGGTTCTTCGAGAGGTCGAAGAGGCATTTTGGGTGTTGCCTGCTCCCTCATCGAAATGTTCAGGAAATCTTGAACGCATTGTTGCATCAATTGCTTCAAAATATTCATCTGAATTTGGATCAAAACCTTCATCCCTTACAAGCCTTTCATGCACACCATAGGCTAAAGCTGTCATATCCTTGTGTTCCTCGTTACCAAACCAAGGATTTTCTTGCTGCCACTGTTTTGCTTTAGCTGTAGGCTCTACAGGTCTTTGCTGTTGCGGCATTGGCTGGCCTTGTTGTTGAGGCCGTTGAGGCTGATTAGCCTGCTGTTGCATATACCGTTCTTGATCCTGGTATCTGCTTTGTACCGCAGCATGTTGTTTTTCTGCTTCATTTAATTCTGCTTGGGCTTTTATTAAAGCCTCTTGAGCCGAAATAACTTTTTCAGTTTCACCTGCCTCGTAAGCCTCTCTATATTGAGACTTGGCTTGCTCAACAGCTAGACCAGCTCTTTCTTTAATCTGATTAACAAGGACACCTTCTCCTTGATTAATTACATTTTGAAAGTGTTGATTACGATTATTAAGCTCTTGAGCAACGCGAACTGCTTCTTCTCTTAAACGCTCTGCATCTTCTCTTGCCCTGCGTTCTTCGTGAAACTCATATTTAAGCTTGTTAATCCGCTTTTTAACTTTGTCGCTATACCCTGACAACTCTTCATCATCGTCATCATCTTTAGCGTTTTGAGATCGAGGAGGCTTTCTATCCTCTGGCTCTCTTTCATCAACAACTTCAAGCTCCATTTCAGGAACTTCTGGTTGATTTTTTTCTTCCAGTTTTTCTTCAACGGATTTAACAACTTTGTGCCTAACACCCAAGAACCTATCTTCAAAAGACATTGGAGCCTCTTGAGGTTCTTCTTGAATTTGCTCTGTATCACTCATATCTTTTCTAGCCCCCTTGGATCATCAATCACAGCTTCTACGCTGTCATCATTGATTAAGCGAAATTCCTTGCCATGAATTTTAAATCGGGTTCCAGAGTAAGACCTCATTAGTATGAGTTCTCCTTCTTTGCAGTACGGCCCGTTAGGAAACCGTTTTTTATCTGCATAAGCATCTGGGCCAAGCTTTAAAACCATGCCATACATAGCTCCAACTTCTTCAAGCTGCCTGGTTACTGCTGCCTTAATGATGCCGCCCTCGGTCATTTCTTCTGCTCCGGGCATTGCAATAAGGATCTTGTAACCTTTAGGCTCTGGAAGTTGTTTCGCTTTTTCTGCGTTTTCATCCTCTGAGGGGTCTAACTTTTCTGCTGCACTCATTGTCATTTCCTGCACTGGAATAAGCGTCCAGAGTCGCTTGCGTCACTATGACGAATTATTGTTCCTCAACCCTCTTATTGAGGTCTAGTATTTCTCTTTCTGCAAGAGCAAGTCCTTTAATTACTCCGCAAGAATGAGTGTATTCGCTATGATCCTTACAAGATCCAGTAGCAATATGATCTGTTATTTGATTCATTTCCCTGCGGATCGTGTCTCTTAAAACTTCGAGAATGTTATTAGAAAGACGATCACTCACCCTTTCTTACCTTCTCTAAGGTAATATCTTTAACAAGACCAACGCCTTCTCTAAAGGCATCTGCCTCTTTCTCTGTCATTACTCTTTGTTCTTCAGTCTCTGCTTTTAGATTATCAGCCGCTATCTTGGCTGCAATTCTAGCTGTTTCAATGCGCTCATTTTGATCGAGACGCTGAAGCTCAAGTTCTTTCTGATCCACTGCTTTGCCCATCGCCATCTGCACTTTAGCCATCTCAAGCTGGGCTTTGCCCTGAAGCTCTGCTTCTTTAAGCTGAAGCTCCTTCTGTTGCATCTGTATAACAGGATCTTGCATCTGTTTCATTTGCTGTTGCATTTGTGCTTCTTGCTGGGCTTTTCCAGTCAACTGAGCTGAAGCAGGAGCTGCCAATCTGGAGATTCTAAGCTCTATATCTTCTGGTAATGGCTCATTTGGAGGCGGTAATTCCACACCAAGCTCTTTTTCAATGCCTGCACGGTACGCAAACGCTACATGTTCCTGAATATGCGCTGCCATAGCCGCTTCAATCATCTTAGCCTGCGGTGCGCGACTCATTAACTCCATAATCTTCGGATTTTGTGCCGCAGACAGGTGTGTTTGGATGTGCGCTTCGTGATCTTGGTAGATAAACGCCTTAACAGGCTTGCCATTGAGGATATCCATGTTTTCAGACACTGGATCAATGGGTTTTAAGTCCTTATCTGTCGGAATTATCTCATCTGCGTCCCGAATGCCAAGGATTTCGATCATTTGACGGTGCAACAGGGGCATATCGTACATTTGAGGGGCTTGAGCCGCTAATTGTAGTGCCGCTTGGTACTGCATGATGCGTTGAGCCATCGTTCCAGCGTTAGGATCGCTTACTGGGATGACATCTACACGGTCATCAAAGTCTTTGGAGGTAACTTCTTCGCCTTCAAGCTCATATGGATACGTTTCAGGCCCAAAATCACGGATAATTTCTGCTAAAATCCTGATTTCCTGCCCCATTGAGTGGTGAACTCGCGCTTGAACTGCGCTCATTACCTTCATTTCGCGCTCTAAGACCGCTAAAGTGGTTCCTACTGGGGCTTCACCATTGATATCTGCGGCTTTTACGTCTGCTGCTGATGCAAATCTACGTCCTTCATTAACAATATCGCCCAGAAGCTGATACAAGACGTTAGAAGGCTCTTTATAAGGCATAAATGTGATACTGTCTTTGATTGCTCCACCGGGAACATCAACATCACGAAACTCTCCAGGCATGATTGGGGTCTCATCCCCCTTGATTCTTAGTCCTCTAGCTTTCAATCCGCCAGGTAAATTGGACAATGTGCCTGCATCGACAAGCTGTCTTAGCAATGAGGTGGCTGATTGAGACAATCCACCAATCATATGTACTAGACCAAAGCCATAAAAACCAAACCCCGGTAAATACTGGTAGTGTACAAAGTGTTGTAAAGGCAGTTTCTTGGGATCTTCTTCAGACCAGTTCCTTCTGATTGATAAAATCTTTCGAGAACTTTGTTCAATAGTAATAACATAAGGAAGAGCAATGCCTGTGGGCTCTCCTCTCTGGGTGTCTTCATAACCAACCAAGTCAATGTCTACTACCATTTCAAGCAATGTATAACGGCTATCCATATCATAGCCTTGGCTTTCAGTGGCAGAGTCACCCGTTAATTCGTTGTACTTTTGTTGAATGTCGCTTACAGAAAGACTTGGATTGCCAAGATCAATATCTTTGTAAAAACCAGAAACTTGTAACTTCCTGATTTCATTAGCAGTTTTCTTCATAACATGCGTTGCTCTTTCGCATGTCGTTAAATCAGAGGCTCCGTAGCTGACTACAAAATCTTCGGCAGGAACAAACATGGCACAAGGTCTGCCCATGTTAGGATCGTAATACACTTTCCTAAACGCTGATCCTGCAATAGGAAGAGAAAAAAGTAATTTTTCTGTTTCAGTTCTGTATTCCACCATCTTCTGGGTAATAACATAGTTCAGATAATCCTGAACCCTTTCTGCCTGCTTTACCCTTTCCGGGGTGATCTTTCCTATAATATCTGTCTTGACTGGGCCAGCAGCAGGATAAATCTCCTGTATGGTCTGTGCCTGAAAGCGAACAACTGCTTCAGAAAGCATAGGATGGAATACGCCACATGCCCCATCCCAAGGAGTGGTGCGGTCTTCAAACTTTAATCCAAGAAGCTCAAGACCCCTTATATAGGAATCTTCCCAGTCTTTACGACTGTCCTTATCAGAAAGATAAGAACCTACAAGGCTTGATCCTAGCCTGTCTAGCTCTATTGGATCAACAAATTCAGCAAGGTTAGACTCATGGTTCATTCCGCCTGTCATGGGGTTGTTAGGATCAAAATCAATCAATACACCGCCATCTTCGGTCTCAATAGATACCGATTCGGGGTTCTCAATACTGATCTCTAAACCACCAATCCCGTCAATGTCTTCATCAAACGGGCTAAGTGCAGGGTCTATTGCCATAATTTATTTGCCATACTTTGATTTAACGTGATCTTGCCAACTAGGAACTTTGCCGCCTTTTTTCATTGCCATACCACGACCCAAGGAAGCCATCCTGCCTCGTCTACTTGCTTCTTCTAATTCAGAGAGAGGTTCTTTTATTCTGCTACTAACAGGCCGGATTGACAATTCCTCTACTAATCTGCCTGTTTCTGGATCTTTTCTTTTTGTTATTTTTTTACTCATAAGAGTGCCATCACTTATAAAAGGATCGCCAATTGCTTCTTTTACACCTTTTGCAGTTTCTATTGCTCCTAATGCAACACCTACTGGCGCTGCCAGCCTAGATCCTGCTTTAGCAACCTTTTTTGCAATCCTTGCTTTTGCTGAAGAAGCAGCATCTTTTGCTCTTCTTTTGAGCGTTTCTTTCATTTTTCTTTTTGCTTTCTTTTCTCTTGCTTTTACACTTTCAGGAGAGTCATCGCCACCTGCAAATTGTTTTAAGCTTTCAGGATTTTTTTGATTTTCATATGCAAGTGATCTAATTTTTTTTGTGCGCCTATTAGCCATTATTTCTTCCTTTTGCCTTGAGACTTCTTTTCTTTTTCAAAAGCCGCTTCAAGAGAAATTCTTGATTTACGCATCTTCTTAGGTGCTTTTTGTTTTACAACAGCTTCTTCTTTTAACTTTAATGCTTTCTTTAAAACTGCTGCACCACGATTTATTAGAGCTGATATTCTTTTAGCTCTATCCGTTTTTTCCGAACTTTTGGGGTCTTGCTGCACCTGATCCTCTCGCAATTGAGCCACCTTTAGCCATGCCCTTGGACTTTTTCTTTCTGTCCTTGTTCATTGCTGTTACTGCGCCACCAGCACTCATTCCTTTAGGAGACATCATTACTTTGCCGCCACCCATCATTTTGCCTTTGCCGTCCATAGCGAAGGTTGGAACCATCTGACCAGTTTTCGGGTCTTTTGCCATAGGCATCTTGCCGCCAGCTTTCATTCCTTTAGCCTTCATCATACCGCCCTTGGCATAGCCTTTAGATTTCTTTTTCATTTTTAACCCCTGAATATAAGTTATCAAATACCCTGTTCACATCCAGCGTATAGTCCAGATCAGATTTGCTGTAATGGACATGCTGGGATGGTCTAAAATCAGGTGCGCCTTCTCCCATTTCAAACCAGGCGGGATGGGACACCCTGACACGATTATTCGGTAATGCTATAATGTTTCCTGTCCATTCTCCTGCATCAAGCAGCTCCAGAACATGGGATTGTTTGTGTTGTGCAGGATCATCACCAATCTCTGAATCGGTATAATCCACGGTAAAATAATACTTGGCGGGATAGAACTCGCCATCAATCTTTGCCAACCAGGGACACGGTGTGCATCTGTCGAGAACATATACTGCATGTGTCCTAGATGAACAGTCCCAAGGTTGTGCCGCCCATACAGGCATCGGTTCAGGCCACTCCTCAAAAGGGGTATCGCCTACCAGTGCTGTAATTGGCATTCTTGCCCACATTGCTCCCCCATGAACATTGGGTTCATCGTTGTCGTAGGTCTCGGCTCCAGTAAATATTACCTGAAAGCTCAAACACCGACAGGGTATGGTAGTAACGGCTATTGCCATCGCATGAAGAAACTCTCCATGATACTTCTGATGACCGTGTGTATATTCCCTACGCACCCAGCACTTGAAGTACGGGATGTTACTTTGCAAAAAAGGCATGAAGCCTCCTTAGTTAATAAGTTGCGGTATTATGGAGGAGCCGATTAATATAACGTATAGTCCCCATATCATGGCTTCCAGCCTAGCGAATCGTTTTTCACCAGCCTCAAGCCTTTCCTGAATATGCTCATACCGTAAAGCACATTCTCGTTCATGCGCGGTAAGTTCTGCTGCTACGTCTTTAACATCCATTACCGTCATCGTAGAACACCTTTTCCCATTCCTTGTGACGCTTTATCGGTGTCCTGAAATAAGGGATAAACCTAGCGCACCACACTACAAATCTGTTTACTTTGTCCCAGAACCAAGGCAATGGACGCATAATGTCCAGAAATAGTATGACCCGGTTCCTGTCTGTATAGTTGGCAGCGAAGTGTTCATAGGTATCATCAAATACCACTACCTTCCCTTCACTCCATCTATACTCTTCTTTGTTACATACTAGAAGACATCCCTTGCCTTCTGTAGGTATGTGCATTCCCATATGCATCCTGAGAACGCCTGACCACGGCCCTCGATGCGGATTGAGCATCTTCTTTGGCCCTAGTACGGAGAAGTATGCCGATACAATCTCAGGATACTTATCCAGAATATTCATAGTTACGGGAAATTGCTCACAGTTCCTCTCAAACCGTATATTTCCTCCCTTGAGGAAAAACATTTTCCATTTGTCATCATCTGATATATAGAGCTGATCTGGGCTGATATGCTGAAAAACAGGGAAATCATCTACCCTCTTCATCATTTTATTCAGCTCTTCAAGGATTTCTGTATAGGAATCCTCAAGCTCTTTGGTGGGTCTAAACCATTTCTTCGGATAAAAAGTCTTCTTTCCTAAAAGACACTTCCTTCTAAAGATAGGTCGCAAGGCATTTTCTACAGGCCAGGTATTAACTATCGAGTAATCCATCAGGATTTATAACATCAAATGTAAGATCAAAGACATCAGATTGCCCATTAACATCAAAAAGTTCTAATGCTTTATCTGCTGCTTTTTCAGAATCTTCTGCTTCTACAACAACTGTTTGATCTATTTCAATCCAGCCTGAAACATTTAATTTAAATTTTTTCATCAGTAATAAGGCTCCCGCCTTGGTTTGATATAATCAGGCTCATCCTCTTCATCGGAGTGCAGACTCAGGAATCCTCCCTGTCTGAAACGAAGCAGTGCTTGCGTGGAAGAGTCTACCAAATCATCATGTTCGCCTGCTGGGAACGCAGCAAACTCATTCATGACTTCTTCGGCAAACCGTGTTTCAGGACACCAGACTGTGCCTGATGCGAATAGATCCGCAACTGCATTCACTCTGGCTATCTTGTCATTACCACGGGACGGTGTGTATTCCTGCACCGGGATACCCATCGCTCTTAACTCGAATATTAAAGGCATTCCTGCCGCTTTCCCTTCCACAATAAATGCATCAGGTTGCATCTCCTTGTACATTTCAAAAGCGGTTTTCTTGAGTTCTGGGAACTCTAGCCGCTCTTTATATGCATCAAGCAAGATGATCTGGGGTTTAGTGACCCCCTCGTCATCGGGGTGGTAAAATACCCCCCATGTTGTGCAAGCAGAGTAGTCTGCCCGTTGTGTCTTGAGAAACGCTGTATCCCAGGACTGTATGACAAAATCACATGGCGGAGGGCTGTCATATTCCCATATCTTCCACCACTCTTTCTTTACTAGTGCGCCTCCCTCGGAGGTCGGATTTTGCTGATACTGTGCATTCCATTTGGAAGCAGGCAGTTCAGATTGAAGCGCAGATAACTCTGCGAGGCTCCAGAACTCAGGCCATAAAGGTTTCCCTGAAGGCATGATTGCCGGAAATTCGATCACTTCCCACTCATCAGTTCCCTGTCTCTGGGCGGAAGCTTTAATAATCTTGCCCGTAAGGTCACGCATGTGCCATCGGGTCATTACAATAACAATTGCCCCACCGGGCTGTAATCTCTGCCTGGGGCCAGATGTATACCAGTCATAGGTGCGGTCAAATACAGCCGGGTCTATGCTCTGTCCTTCCTGTTCACTATGAGGGTCATCAATAATCAACAGGTCAGCACCTTTACCAGTCACTGCCCCGCCCACCCCGATAGCGAAGTATTCTCCTCCTGAACTTGTACTCCAGCGTCCTGCGGCCTTTGAATCAGCCCTTAACGCCAGACCGGGGAAAACCTTCTTGAAATCATCACTATCGACTAGGTTACGAACCTTTCTGCCAAAACCAACCGATAACTCAGCGGTGTGTGCCGTCTGTATGATCTTTTTATCTGGATATTGCCCAAGAAACCATGCCGGAAGTAAAAAGGAAGCAAATTCAGACTTGGTATGACGAGGCGGCATATTCACTATTAACCGCTTCAGTTCGCCTCTTGCTATCTTTTCAAAGGCTTCTGCCATAATCTTGTGATGTCTGCCCTCTATAAAGGCAGGCCACATATACTTGGCAAAATCAATAAATCCTGCCTGCGCTGCTTCCTTTCTCTGAGCTTCTTCTAATTGTCCAAGAAGCTTTAGAATCTCTTCCTGCTCATTAACAGGAAGGTCTTTAACATTTTCCAGAGTCAGACCATCAAGCATAAATATGTTCCACATGAAACATTANGCGCATCCCTTAAATAGTATTTAAGTTAAATATTATTTAGTTTAAATAGTATTTAGTCTAAATAATATTTAAACCCCCTTTTCTCAAAAAGGCAAATACCTATCTAGATAAAATCTATCTACCAAAACATATCTAGCTAAATATTATTTAAGGAGAAGTAATAACTTACAGCATGAGTTTAGCATTTAAGGGGGGGTTGACATAAAAGTCAATACTAATTTTGATTTTTTTTCATTGCAATTGCAACGCTAATTCATTGCAACTGCACTGGTTTTTTTAAAAAAATTTTTTAGGGGCTGGGACTCCACTAACTATTCTGAAATTTATTTGGGTGTTGGCAAGTTTACTTTGTTGTTTAGTTAATTTAAGGGTGTACCCCTATTTTTTGGTAATTATATGAGTGGATTACTATGTATATATAACAGGTAACGTATGCGAGCTGCGGGGGGGTACGCCTGGCGGAAGGGGAGGGGAGAGGAGGGGAGAACAGGGTAGGGGTACTTGCCCTCCTCTACTTTAGTTAATGCAATTTGCCTGGTTCGTGCTGTATGTTGTTGATCTTGTTGATTTTATTTGTGAGCTCTTCAATGATTTCTTTAGAGCTTTTGCTATCATCTCTCTGCACTACTACGTTTTTATACAATGCCATTGTGTCACCAAGTAGTTTGGCGCTAGTT
>JGI25128J35275_1000593_pt1 | contig 11282 bp, 5 predicted proteins | sample ETNvirenome_2_60_FD_35275 | JGI IMG/M metagenome (IMG submission 35275)
GCAGCCACAGAAAAAGCGCCCATTCAAGATAATGGCATATTTACCAATCCGCTGTTTCCTAATGGCGCCGATCCATGGCTTGAGTATTGGGATGGTAACTATTACTTAACCACAACAACATGGACTTCTGAATTAGTGATGCGAAAATCGCCCACACTTGCTGGTCTTGCAGATGCAACACCTGTCAATGTGTGGTCTGATTCAAACCCTGAACGTTGTTGTAACTTCTGGGCGTTTGAATTCCATCGCCTAAAAGGGCCAAATGGCTATCGTTGGTACATGATGTACACAGCCGGTACCGATGGCACGCTAGATAACCAACACTTAAATGTTTTAGAAAGTGCCGGTGATGACCCTATGGGTCCATACGAATACAAAGGGGCATTAATGCCAAACGTATGGAATATCGACGGTAACTACCTTACATACAACGATAAACTGTATGTGATTTACTCACAGTGGCAGGGCGATCAACAGTTAAACATTATTGCTGAAATGGAAAACCCATGGACACTGAAAAAGAACTCTCCACATACGGTGATCACGCGTCCTGAGCTAGACTGGGAAATTAGTGGTCGTAAAGTAACGGAAGGCGCTGAAATTATACAGCACAATGGGCGTACGTTTATGACGTACTCAGCAAGCTTCTGTAATACCCCTGACTACAAGCTGGGTATGCTTGAACTTGTAGGTGATGATCCACTTAAAGCCAGCAGCTGGAAAAAATACGACAAGCCGGTATTTGAGCGCACAGAAGACGTATTTGGCCCAGGTCATAATGGTTTCTTCACGTCGCCAGATGGCACTGAAGATTGGCTGGTTTACCATGGTAATGATTCAGTAGAGCACGGTTGTAGCGCAACGCGTTCTTTACGTGCGCAAAAATTCACTTGGAACAACGATGGAACACCAAACTTTGGTAAACCATTAACGCCGGGTGTTGAAGTCGCCCCACCATCAGGTGAATATGGCCCGCTGGTAACACGTGTACAAGGTCAACGCTACCAATTAGTGAATGCCACAAGTGGCCTATGTTTAGACATCGCTGCAGACCCACAAGATGCGCGCGCAGTGCAGCGCCAGTGTGCAAGCACCAATGGTCAGTGGGTTATTGATGCAACAACAGACGGTTTTGTTCGTTTAGCCAACCGCGAAGACAGCAAGTTCCTTGAACTTGAAAGCTGTAACGATGCTGACAACGCTAAAGTACAATCTGCGGCATGGCGCAATAACTTCTGCCAGCAATGGAAAGTAGNNCCAAGCACAGACGGTAATGTGTCTATTACTAACCGTTACACAGNCAAACCTTTAGCGGTTGCAGGGTGTTCGGCAGCGCAAAATCAAGCGGTGTTACAGCAAAGCGACACAACAGCGTGTGGCGACTGGCAATTACGCCCTATGGGCAGTGTTGTGGTATTAAGCCAACAAAGTGGTAAAGCGTTGAGCGTAGCTGGTACAGTTAAAGCTGGTACTAATGTTGAGCAACACGCTTATACGCATAAAGACGCACAGCAGTGGTTNTTCACACCAACAGATACGGGTTATGTAAGCCTNAAACAAAGCGCTGACAGCGAGTTCTGTGCTGCAGTAGCCGATAATGCACTCGTGCCGGGTGCCAATGTAGAAATGGCTTCGTGTGCCGCGAAAACAGCACAGTGGCGCATTGCCCCAGTTGAAGGCGGTGGCATCATGCTTATCAACCGTTACACAAAACAAGCATTAGGCTTAAGTAACTGTGGTTTGGCTGAAAACACTAACTTTGCACAACAACCCGATTTAGGTAACAAGTGCCAAGTGTTCCACCTGCGTGAACCACATTAAGTCATAAGTAAAAAATCGACTCAAACCAAAGCCACTTCATTTATGAGTGGCTTTTTTTGTTCCTGTTAATATAACGTGAAGGTATAATTATACAGTTTAAGGGAATGCGCTGGTTGCTTTCTCAGGGAGTAGGAGTTGTAAATGTCTTATTTAATTAATTCAAGTAAACCAATTTCAAGTGTGCATCAGCTGCAAAGTGAAGGTGGTCAGTACATTGAGTTAGCTGAAGCAGGTTATCAAATACCAATAGTCTGGTTAATGTTTTTCAATGAAGATGATTTCATCGAGTCTAAAATTGAATACATGGATGGAGAGGGTAATTTACACTACGATACGATCTCTTTACCGTGTACGACGGTCAAAAAAGCGAAAGAAAATATAGAAAACTCACATCGGTTTTTTACTGAGTTATTTCAAGAGCCTGAAATAGCGATAGGGTATTTAGATAAGACAATCGCGCTTTTTGATGAGCTAGAGTACGAGTATCTCATTCTGGATGCGAGTGAATATTTTTATATGAATATTGATGATGCTGAATGGCATTTGTTTCGGAATGCATTCCTTAGAAATGAAAAAGCGAAACGTTTTATTTTTGAATATTCAGGGTATGACGAGGCTTATTTACCGTATCCAGTCGAAGAGTTTTATTCTAATCCCCACTTAGATGACTATGATCGAATGAATAACTCAACGGCACTGAACCCTGCCTTTAGTGATCCGTCTTATCGTATAAGGTATCCCCATGAAACAGCAAGCTCAGCGTTGAGTAAAGCAGATACCGCGAGTAACAAAAAGTGGTGGCAGTTTTGGAAAAGTGAGTAAAACTGCTCACTAGTTACTTTGGCTGTTGTTGGAAGTACATGGTACTCGGCTTTTCATCATCAAAAGCTGGCCAGTTTGGTAGTGCGTCATGATTGGGATTCCCGTTTTTAGCGAAATTAGTCCAATACGTTGCCATAACCTCTGACATTTTTAAGTCGTTTGGTGTGACATTGGGATCTGACTTATTCAAGTTTTTAAACACGTACGCAATTTCATGACCGTGAGCAGAGCCATGATCTTCATCTTTTGCACCACTCTTTCGGGCAGGGTGATGATCGAAGTAGTACAGGTACACAGGTGCATTACCATATTGTGTTTGTAACTTTGCCCAGCTCCATGTTTGCATAAAAAAGCCAGACAGAGTCTGGCTTTTTACGACAACGAATAAGGAAGGTGAGACAGCTCACCTTACTTATTACTCTTCTTGTGCAGAAGCTGCGTCAAAGAGTNCTTTTATTTCTTCAGCACTAATCGCACCGTTGAAAATTTTCAGTTCATCAATAGCCCCGTTATAAGGGGTATCCCAGTAGTTAACACCCAAGGCAAATTCATTGGTTTCACCAGGTACAGTGAACACGCGAGGGAAACCGCCCGCTTCTAGCTGAAGTTCACCATTGACGTACATTTTTATCGTATCGCCGTTGGTGCCATCAACCGTGAAGGCAACATGTGTCCACTCTTTGAGAGGGATACGGCTATCTAGCTCTGCATTATCAAAGAATGCGCCATTATTTGCCCACAAACGAGTTAGACTAGAGCCAGCCATCGAAGGCACATAACTCAACCAAGCTTCTGCATTTGCACCTGCAAAGAATGCGGTTGTGTAATCGGTGAAGCTTTCTGGTTTTAACCACATAGACACAGAGTAATCATTGGTTGTAATAAGGTTATCTGGCAAGCGAACACCTGAACCTTCAAGGAATACGGCTTGACCAATGATACCGTCAACAAAAGTTACGTTACCACCAGTGTTNTTNATNAANCCACCCGTTGGTTTACCCGCTGCATACGCACCATTAAGCGCACTTAAGTCACCTTCGAAGCTGTATTCAGCTGGTGCAAGTGATTTTAAGGTTACATCGAATGACTTAGTATCAGTAAAGTCTTTGTACTTAATAGTTGCAGTTAATGTNACNACTTGGTCGCCAGCAGAGGCACTTGGTTGAGTCACAACAGCCGTGCCGTTAACTGGTTTTAAATACTCTTCGTTGTTTGACGTCCAGCTAATACCTGACACAAATGGACCGACACGTGGTAATTCGAAGCTTTCACGTACTGCAGAGACATCACCTAAATCAAGCGCACTCTTAATGAATGCTGGGAAGTTATCTGGGTTGGTTTGGTTTGTCATTGCCGCAGCGTTAATATTAAAACTATTCAGGGCGTAGTCATACACAATGAGCTCATCAATTTGACCTTGGAAAGGTAAGTCCCAGCCATAGTTCACACCCAGCGCAAAGTTGCCGGTTTGTGTATTAAACATGTCGGGTCTTTGTATTGAGCCAATTCTTTTGCCATCTTTATAAAGTGTAGCTGTTTGGCCTACATAAGTAATTGCAATATGTGACCAGGCTAATGGTGCAGGTGTAGTCTGGTTTACATCACCCCAAACGTCTTTATTATTTTCATCTAAATAGTGGCTCCAAAGGAATGAAGGTGAATTTGCTGGTACGATACTTATCCAGTTATCAACGGATGCTGCAGCAAAAAATGTAGGAGAAAAATCTGTTAGCACTGTTGGCTTAAACCAGTATGAAATGGTGTACTCATCGCCTGTCACTAAGTCATCAGGTAAACGNACACCCGTTGCACCATCAAAGTTAAACGCTTTGCCTGTTTGACCTTCAGCGAAAGCGGCTATGCCTGCACCCACATTTAATAGGTTGTTGTCTGTCACCCCTGCATCACCTAGATTGCCTAAACCATCGCTTAGTGATTCTTCGAATTTGTAGTGTGCAATCGCATTTTTAAATTCTGGACGCGCTTCAAGGTTTACATTAAATGTCTTGGTGGTGCTCTCGCCATTTAAAGAGATATTAGCCATTAAAGTAACGGATTTATCACCACGGTCTGGCGTAGGGATAAACACAGACCCTTCGCTGGTGATGTAGTATTCATCACTACTTTGCCAGTTAATCGCTGCACCATCTTTACCTTTAGTTGGTAATGAATAGCCTTCGTCTGCAATTGATAATTCAGTTTTTATATCAAGTGCTTCTTGAACAGTGCCCAGCACGTTTGCAGTATCCGTAATTTCATCACGTTTACTTGCCCAAATGGTAGCGCCTTCGCTTGATGTTGCCGATACAGTGACGGCCATCGCTTTGGTGGCGTCANCCCATTGCCATTTAGCCACGCCGAAGTAAGTACCAGAATCAAGCTCTAGTTTAATATTAGAGTCATCAATCATGTACCAGATACCGGGATCATCACCTGTTACTGAGTGATCTTGATTTAATGCAATATGCATTGAACGAATTGCATCAGTGTTTACATCAGTGCCGTGATTGATAAATTTGTAGTAACCGTAAAGCTCATCAGCAACCACCATGTTGTCGCCCTCAAGCGGCACATAACGTTGTGGTGAAGCCATCGGCCAACCTAATNAGTTAATAAACATTTCATGCACACGAACTTGGTGTGCTTCAGTATTGTTAGGGAACTCAGTCGATGTTTGTGGGAAACGAGTGTGTGTAACTAAAAGGTAACGACCTGTTGCTTCATCGTAGTAAGCCGAGTTATGCCCCGGTGATTGATAGCCCCAAGCAGGTGCTGTTTCGCCAAGTTCTTGGGTGTACTCAAAGCCGCCCATTAGTTTTTCACCGACTTCTAGGCCCCCTATTGCTGCAATGTCATTACCCGCGTTATCTAGGTATGGACCATCAGGTGTTTTTGAGCGAGCAACACGAATGTTATAGCCTCCATTTAAGTCAAATCCACCAGTCGAATAGAATAGGTAATAGTACTCGCTCTCTGGGCTATACATTGCAAAGGCGCCTTCTATCGCACGGAAGTCACCACCGACTAGTTTTTTACCGTATCCTTGACCGGCTTCTGGCATACCGGTCTCTTCGTCCATTGCTAAAACGAAAATACCGCCGGAGTAAGAGCCGTAAACCATCCAAAGCTTGCCGTTTGCATCATAGAATGCAGCAGGGTCAATGACGTTTGGATCAACGGCGCCATTCCATGTTGTTTGGCCGTTATCGAGAGGGTAGGCTGTAAACTCCGCCTCATTGCGGTAGCCACTGCGTAAGAAAATGCCTTTATTTTTATAGGGGCCTTCAATGTTATCAGCTTCAGCTAAACCAAGGTAAGAGCGGTTCCAACACACTTCATCAACAACATCCGGTGTATCTGGGTTATCTTGTGCACAGTGGTTATAGTAAAACCAAAACTTGCCATTTGGCGCTTTGATTACATCGGCAGCCCAGTTGCCAGTAAAGCCATCTGTCCATTCAATACCCTCGGCAATTTCACCTGTGTAGTTGTAATTAAATAGGGGGCTTTCATTAACGGCTGCGTTAGCTGAAAGGCTAGAAATCATTTCCCAGTTCAGAAGATCAGTTGATTTAGCGGCAGCAAGGTGTGAACCAAAAATATAATAAGTGTCGTCAACTTTAACAACAGAAGGGTCATGTACACTGACATTAGTAACCATTACGCTCCCTGATTCTGTGTATTCAACACTGCTACTTACACTGGGTTTTGCGCTTTGGGGTTCGGTAACCGCAGGTGCAGTGTCATATTGTGTGCCTTCTTCATTGCCACAACCGGTCACAGCCAAAGAGCAGGCAATTAGCATAGCTAACTTATTTAATTTCATTTTATGTGTCCTTTAAATCAGGGATTTATTTTTATTGAATTGTTGTCAAAAAGTGTTGCTGCTATAAAAAAATCAACAATAACGTAGTATTGTAATTTTATAATATTATTTAGATTGTGCAAATGATTTCACAAAGGTAATTGCATTGTAAATGCTTTGTTTCTTTAATTTCGTTGTTTGCAGCAGGGTTAAAGTTTTTAAATGGGGGGATGAGCTGTATTGCTAGTACTTTTAATTTGCAGTTTAGGCCTTTGAAAAAAGAGTATAAAAAATGAATAGGGCTCTGCACCAGAGCCCTTCATAGTATTACTTGCTTTGTGCACTTAACCCTTCAGTAGTCATGATAATACGTTTAAGGGTGCCGTCTTCATTGTAGTAAAGTGGTTCGATAGACACGGAACGACGAAAACGCCCACCACTTGGTTTGCCATCAATTGGTGGTACTGCACCTGTATGGTAAATAAAATAATCTTTACCTTTGTATTCGATAATTGATTGGTGGTTGGTTTCACTGTTGCCCGCGATTTCATTCAAGATACCTTTATATTCCCACGGCCCATGAATACTTTTACTCATGGCATAACAGATTTTCTCAGGGAACTCACAGGCGTACGATACATAGTAGTTATCATTTTTTTTATGCACCCATAATGCTTCTGTAAAGTTTGGCAAATCGAGTGTTTTGATTTCCCCATCAAGCGAAAGTAAGTCATCGCTCAGCTTTACATATTTTGGCACTAAGTTACCAAAGAACATGTATGTATCGCCGTTTTCTTCGGTATAAATAGCAGGATCAATATCATCCCAATCATTCGGTGTGTGCTTGGTCATATCGTCTGTAACAAGCGCATGGCCTATGGCGTCTTTAAATGGGCCTGTCGGTGACTTAGACGTTGCAACACCAATAGCAAAGCCCGGTTTTGTATCGTTGTGGCGAACTGTGGTAAAGAAGTAAAAGGTGCCATCACGCTCAATCATGTGTGAAGCCCACGCTTCGCCTTTTGCCCACTTAAAGTCAGTGGCTTTCATAATTGGGCCATGCTTTTTCCAATTCACCATGTCGGTAGACGAAAAGGCAAGCCAGTCATGCATTTCAAAAAATACATCGTTATTAGGTGCTTCATCATGGCCTGTATAAAGGTATACGGTGTCATTATGAACAAGTGCTGCGGGATCTGCAGTAAATACATCGGTGAATAATGGGTTTTGTGCAACGGCTAAGCTGCTCGAAAAAAGCAATGGTAGCGCTAAGGCTTTCAGTTTACTCATGAGTGTCCTCTGTAAATGATTGTTGTTCTGACTGCTGATTTTTTACCCATGATCGATATACGCAGAGTATTATTAATGGTAACTGAGTAACTGGCTGTTATCATGAGATAATTCGAAAAATTGCAGTAAAAATATCAAATTGTATTATTGTATTTTTATAATNATAGTAGCAGCAAAATAATTTGCGTAAATAATTTATTGGCCTTTTTTTCTGTATTTGATGTATTAAAGGCAAGCTAATTGGTCTTTTAACTCATTGAATATGTTGATATTGATTGCTGCTTAAGCTGAAAATATAGCGCCTTCTACATTGAAGGAGCATTTTTATTAATGTGTGCTGTGTGAATGAGATCGTATCAGTTTTAATTAGTTTAATCGGTTGATCTATAAATAATCATACAATATTATCAAAAGGGCCCTGCAATACATTTAATCGAGAATCGAGATTCGATCACGCACCGTTTTGACAACACACGATGCACAATGCAGTGAGCATACTTCGGAAACTGAGTCGGTATCTTCCCAGAGGTCCGGTATAACAATAATTTGGAGAACACCGAAAATGTTTAAAAGAACACACATTGCCAGTGGTGTAGTTATGGCATTTACCTGTCAATTTGCTTTCGCTCAAGAGCAGGCACCAAATACTCCTGAAAAGAATGTCGATGAAATGGAAGTTATTCAGGTATCAGGTATTCGCGGCAGTTTAAACAAAGCACTCGATGAAAAACGTGCAAGCGTTCAAATCGTGGATGCTATTGTTGCAGAAGATATTGGTAAATTCCCTGATAACAACGTAGTTGAAGCGCTTCAACGTGTGACAGGTGTTCAAACAACAGGCCGTGGAGCAGGTGAAGTAAGCGCGGTTTCAATTCGCGGCCTTAACGATGTAAATACCACTGTTAATGGTCGTGCCATCTTTACAGGCGCGGGTCGTGATGTGGCACTGCAAGACATTCCTGCAAGCTTACTTTCAGGTGTTACTGTTTATAAAACCCGTTCGGCAGATCAAATTGAGCGTGGTATTGCAGGGGCGATCGATATTAAAACACATCGTCCATTCAACTTCGAAGGTGAAAAAGTCGTTTTAGCAGCGCGTGCTATTTACTCAGACCAGCCAGATAAAATTGATCCAAATATCAGTGCATTATTATCTAACCGTTGGGACATCGATGGTGCAGGTGAATTTGGTGCGCTGGTTAATATTTCTTACTCTAAAACGCATTATCGTGATGATACGATAACAGCGGGTGCAGCATTACCCTATTTCACAAACTACCCTCACCCTAACTACAGCCCGTACTCATTGATCCCAAAGAAAGGTTCGCAAGGTACAAACTGGAAAGAAGGTCTTGAAAATGGTTTACCGACAACACCAGGCTCGATGATTGATGTTGATGGATTACCGACTGAATATTTAATTGGTCGTGACGCTATATTTGGTACTTCTTTTACTGGTTTGCGCGAGCGCCCTGCGGCATCAATATCTTTGCAGTGGGCACCAAATGAAACGCTCGAAGTGACTGCTGAAGGTTTCTATACGGGTTACGAAAATGAGTCACAAAATGCCTTATGGTTCTCAAATACGTTTGAAAATGGTAATGGCTTTATTGAAACCCCCACGGTGTTCGATGGCACAAATGTAATTAAAGAAAAACAAGCAATCGGTGCTGGTGGCTTCCAAAGTGGTGACTTTTCATATGGTAAAACAGACAGTTACTTATATGCATTAGGGGCTCAGTGGCAAGCAAGTGATTATCTAACTATTAACTCTGAAGTGGTTTATCAAGACAGTGAATATAAGTCAGACTTCTTTGCAATGCGCTTTGACCGCGTAGCAAGTGGCCTTGATGTTGATTTTAATGACAATGATGGTGTACCAAGTATCTCATTTTGGGATGACCCGAACACAGCACTAAACGAAGCCGATATGTCAGCAGTTGAAAATTGGAATGCTGGGACTGTTTATGATAATGGCGGTGGTAATGCGGGTGATGCACTGACTTTCACATTCGACGCTGAGTACCTAATTGGTGGTGCGTATTTTGACAAAGTTAAATTTGGTGGGCGTTATGAAAAGCGCACAGCACAAGAATATACGCGAACTAATGAAGGGGGNATTGCCAATACATCAGTCGCGAGTCTTATAGAGAAACTTGCAGCTGCGGGCGCAGCGGATGATGGCACTGGTATCGTTTATCACGTCAATGACTACTTTGATGGTCGAGCAGACACCTTTAACAGCTTTATTACTGCAGACGGCAGTTATATGCTTGATAATGCTCAGGCTGTTCGTGCTGTATATGGGTTAGAAGCTGAACAGATGTATAAAACATTTGATATCGAAGAAAATTCTTTCGCATTATATGCAACCACAAATTTTTTCTTAACGGAAGATATCAGCGGTGAATTTGGCATACGTTATGTGAGCTATGACCAAGAGATGGACTTTACGGCTGAAACGGCAACTAACTCGAATGTTTTTGATAGTAGCTCCGCTGATGCTGATGTGAGTAAAGTTCTACCAAGTTTAGTACTAAATTGGAATATTACAGATGATGTTGTTGGGCGTGTTGCTTATACAAATACATTACGAATGCCTAATTTTGCGGACTTAAATGCACTTCAATATTGGACGGAGCCACTGACTGAAGGTTCTGAATATGGAACAGGAACAGGGGGTAATCCAGATCTCCAACCTGAAGAATCTACCAATTACGATGTGTCTCTTGAGTGGTACTTTGCTGAGTCAAGCTCACTGTACGCTGCATATTTTAAACGTGACATAGAGGGCCGTATTGTTTCTGGACGTAAAGTTGTGATGCGTCCAAAAGCTTCAGATGGTGAAATTATACCATTCGCATTAAGCGCGCCAGTTAATGGCTCTGAAGGTGAGCTTTCAGGGTTTGAATTAGGGTTAGTTTACTTCCCTGAAAATGTACCTGAAATACTAAATGGTTTGGGCGTACAAGCGAGTTTTACAGCGCTTGATTCAGCTCAAAAGACGCCAGAATATAATGATGATGGGTCGTTATCACGCTATGTTGATTCTCAAATGGCGGGTGTATCGGATGAGTCTTACAGTATTGTCGGTATTTACGAGCGTGATTCATTTGACATGCGTTTATCATACGTATGGCGTTCTGAGTTTTTTACAGGTAACGAAGCGGCCATTTTTGCTAACCCTTTGCAGTTCTGGAGCCGTCCTGAGCAAAGTTTAGATTTCCAGTTTAGTTACAATGTGAATGATGATCTTGTTGTAACATTTGATGCAACGAACATTTTAGATGACGTATATCAAAGCTATTATGGGAAAGGTAACGATAACTTATTTAACTTTGGTAACGGGATCTACTCACGTACATTCGCACTCGGTGCACGTTATTCCTTCTAAACTTTTCGATTAGATTAAAAAACCCCGACTTAGCTCGGGGTTTTTTATTGCGCTAAAGATTGCCCAGGGCAAAAAATATTTCTATAACGGAAGATATTTAATATTAATATAGTATTTATTTTCAGTGAGTGAATCATCAAAAGGGTGGGA
>JGI25128J35275_1000594_pt1 | contig 11271 bp, 10 predicted proteins | sample ETNvirenome_2_60_FD_35275 | JGI IMG/M metagenome (IMG submission 35275)
TAAATATTAAAACTGTTGTTAAAAACCTAGATGACTTTTTATTGAAGCCTTTGGGGGAAGCTTACTTTCAATGGAACATGCAGTTCTTTGAAGGTGAAATGGATGTTAAAGGCGATTTAGAAATTAGAGCCTCTGGTACAAACAGCTTGATGCAAAAAGAAGTAAGAAGTCAAAGACTGACTATGTTCTTACAAACTGCACAAAGTCCTGCTATTGCACCTTTTGTTAAGATTTCTAAATTAATAAGTGAACTAGCCTATAGCTTAGATTTAGATCCTGATGAAATACTCAATGATCCTGAAGAAGCAGCTATTATGGCTCAAATAATAGGTATGCAAAATAATGGACAAAACACAAGCGAGGAAGCTCAACCCAATAGTGAACAACCCCCAACAATGGGAGGCATTGGAGGAGTACCTCAAGCACCTCAAGACATTGGAGTTACAGGTACTGGCGGTGGCAACATTGGAATTGGAGGTGTTCCGCAGTCAGGGGAAGATCAATTTACTGGAACGGTTGCTCCAGCTGCCGCAATCGGTTAAACAGAAAATGAAAGAGAATATCTAATGATGAAAAAAAAGAATGATAAGAAATCAATGCAAGAACAAATGGATGGCATAGCAATATCTATAGCTCCTGTTAAATTAGAGAAAGAAATTTCTACTAAAGAAAAAGATGAGCGTAAGCAGATGAAAGAAGGAGGCAAAGGTATTGAAGCATTGAGAAAAGAAGCTCCAGAAGTTGTAGCAAGAATGGGCTATGAAGAAGGCGGTGAAGCTAATATGTTACCTGATGATCAAATGGAAAATAACTATATAGACTTCATAATAGAAGAATCTTTAACTCCAGAACAAGAAACAACATTAATGAATAAATTAGAAGCTGATCCAGAACTTAGTATGTTAATTGATAGAGTTCTAGATACAGCAACAGAATTTGCAGGATCAGGGCCAGTTGAAGGCCCCGGTTCAGGCATGTCCGACAGTATACCTGCTAGGTTATCTGACGGTGAGTTTGTCTTTACTGCAAAGGCTACAAAGCAAATAGGCGCAGACAGATTACAAAGTATGATGGAAGATGCTGAAATGCAAGCCGATGCAGCAGGAAGACAAGAAATGCAAGAAGGTGGAAAGATAGAAGAAGAACAACAAGTAGACCAGTTTGGTAAACCTGTTGATGAAGACATTGCTAAAGATGAAATTAAAAAAGGAATGTTATCTGTCAATCCCCGGATGCAATAAGCGATAGAGCCACCTTAGTTTACTAAGCCCTCTATCATAATATAAACCGAAAGGCTACCTTTACAAAAACAAACCCTGCTATGCGCATAAGCAGCCACTTTGTTTAGAAAGCCCTGAGTAGGAGAAGAAAATGGCAACACAACAAAAAGAAGAAAAAGCTAATCCTTATAACGCTAACAAAGAATGGCATAAAGGAGATCAAAAAAGTTTTGTATCTGCGGATAGTGCTTTTTTTGAAAAACCTCAAGAAACATCTGAGCCAAAAAAAGAAACTAGAAAAAGTAAAAAGTCTTCTGAAGAGAATACTGATAACTATAAACAAAGATATGATTCTTTAAAAAAACACTATGACGCTAAACTAAATGAGTTTAAAACTAGAGAACAAGAACTATTAGAACAGGCAAAAAATAATTTACCTGAGTTTGTAGGAAAGTCTCCAGATGATTTAGATAAGTTTAGACAAGAGTATCCAGATGTAATGGGTGTAGTTGAAACTGTAGCGCACATGCAAAGTTCTGAAAAGATGAAAGTCTTAGAAGAAAAGTTACAAGCTTTGCAACAGCGAGAACAAGAATTAATTACTAAACAAGCACATGAAAGGTTGATGAATAATCATCCTGACTTTGAAGAGATTAGAGAGAGTGATGAGTTNCATCAGTGGGCAAAAGAACAACCTCAATCAATTCAAGATTGGATATATAAGAATAGTAGTGACGGAGATCTTGCAAGCCGGGCTTTAGATTTATATAAGCGTGATGTAGGAATAGAAAGCTCTCTTAAAGTTGAGAAGCCATCTTCAAGAAAGTCCAAATCTGCTGCTGACATGGTTTCAACTAAAACAACTGCGGTTGAACCAAAGCAAGATAAAATTTGGACAGAAAGGGAAATTGCTGCAATGTCTATCACTGAATTTGACAAGTATGAAGAAGAAATCGGAAAAGCAATTCAAGAAGGCAGAGTAGTAAAACAATAACTTTTAATTTGATAATGGAGAAGTAAAATGGCTTATAACCAATCAGATCAGTACTTTGAACCAAGTACAGATACTAACGCAAACTTTGCTAACTCCGTCAGTGGTCAAACTAATTCGTTTTTCCTTCCTTCAGTCTACTCTAAAAAGGTTCTTAACTTCTTTAGAAAGGCTTCGGTTGTAGAAGCGATCACCAACACAGATTATGCAGGTGAGTTATCCGCTTACGGAGATTCTGTAAAGATTATAAAAGAACCCGAAATTACTGTGTACCAGTATGAAAGAGGACAAGATGTAACTGACACTAAGTTGACTGACCAAGAGTTGACGCTAGTAGTTGATACAGCTAACGCATTTAAATTCAAAGTTGATGACATTGAAACAGCTATGTCTCATGTGAACTTTAAAGAAGTTGCTAGTTCTTCTGCAGCATATGCTCTTAGAGATGCTTATGATGAAGGTGTTATTGCAACTATGTTCGCAGGTGTTTCTGCATCAAGCCCTAACCATGTGTTAGGTTCTGATAATGCTACTGACTTAGCAGCAGGCACATTTGATGGTACTGGTAATCTTGATATAGGTTTTGCAGCAAATGAACATGATCCTATTGATGTGCTATCACACATGGCGCGTTTAATGGATGAGCAAAATATTCCAGAAGAAGGGAGATGGTTTTTAGCATCACCTGACTTCTATGAAGTTCTTGCAAGTTCATCTTCAAAACTTTTGTCTGTTGATTACAACGCAGGTCAAGGTTCAATTAGAAATGGTCTAGTAACTTCTGGTAAGTTGCGTGGATTTAGCATGTACAAATCAAACAACATTGCAAGCACAACTAATGCTGCAGGCAAATGTTTGGCAGGTCACATGTCATCTACAGCTACTGCTCAGACAATTACAAGTACTGAAGTAATCAGAGATCCTGATAGCTTTGGCGATATAGTACGAGGTCTTCATGTATATGGAGCTAAAGTACTACGCGGTGAAGCATTAGTTTCTGCTTTCTACGGTATTGACTAAATAGATTTGGGGGTGTAAAAGCCCCCTCTTCTTTACCTTTTAGAGTAAAAATTTTATTAATTAATTAAGGAGACACAATATGTCAAACCCAGTATTTAAAATAAGAGATACAGGGCGCAATTCAGCAAGATCTGGAGATGTACAGGATCTTTGTGATAATATATGTCACTCATGGACTTCAGCTACAACAGGAACTATTGCAGTTACTGCTGACGCTACTTATGATGTGTCATTTACTCAACCTGCTGATACTATTATAAGAAACCTCATTGCTATCCCTGCAGGTAACATTGTTACAGCAGGAGCTTCAGGTGATGATGTTGATTTTGATTTAGGTACTTCAGCAGGTGGTGGACAAATTATTGATGAAAAAGCTATCTTAGATGATGGTGGATCAGCAGTAACTTGGACAGCAAACGCACCTTTGTATATTATTCAAAACTCACACGGACACGCAGCTAACGCTTTTGTAAGTACATCTGTTACAGCAGGTGTTGTAGGTGGCCCTGCAACTTCAGAAGCTATTGTTATAGCCTCTACTTTGTATAGTGCTTCTGCGCGTACACTATATGCTCGTCTTAAACCACTAGCAAACAACTTAGCAACAGCAGCTACAACTGTTACTTACCTAGTGGAGTTCTTACACTTAGGCTCTACTCCTGATCAGTAGAAATGCCACAGTTAGGAAATGATAAAAATCCTATAATCCTAAATGGCTCTAGTAAGCCTAAAAGCACTAGAGTCTTAGGATTATTAGGTAATGCCTATTCTGGCACAGCAAAACAAAACTATCAAAATAACTATGATAGGATTTTTGGTACAAAGAAAAAGGATAAATAATGGCTACCACTTATTTAACACTCACTAATGAAGTTCTTAGAGAACTTAATGAAGTACAATTAACTTCTGCAAACTTTTCAAGCTCTGTAGGAATACAAGCTTTTGTAAGAGAAGCAATTAATAGAGCATTAAATGATATAGCCAATGAAGAACCTCAGTTACCTTTTTTTGCGGCTGCTGCTAGTGGAGGAACAGATCCTTTTTACGGTAATGTAACTGTAGCAACCGTAGCAGGAACTAGATGGTATCTACTTAAATCAGATAGTTCTAGTATAACAACAGACTATTCTTCTATAGATTGGGATGATTTTTATATTACAACAATAGGAGTTTCAGGAGAATCTGCACCTTATGTATCTAGAGGTTTAAGATTTGTATCTTTAGCAGATTGGAGAAGATATTTAAGAGATAAAGAAAACGCAGATGATGCAGACACTCAGAACTATGGAGAACCTCAGTTTGTTATCCGTAGCCCAGATCACAGAAAGTTTGGACTTAGCCCAATACCTGATAAAGTATATAATGTACATTTTTATGCGTATACTGCGCCTACAGAACTTTCTGCACATGGAGACACTATAGTCTTTCCAGATCAATATGCTTCTGTAATTATTGCTAGAACAAGATATTATGTTCATCAGTTTAAAGAAAACTTACAGCAAGCCGCTTTTGCATTAGATGATTACAAAAAAGGCATGAAGCGTATGAAATCTAATCTTATTAATCCTCAACCCAAAAGTATGACAGATGATAGGATTTCTTTCTAATGGCAGCTTCACAACCCTTTTCAGTAGCATTACAAGGAGGGCTAGATAAGTCCAGTAATACAATGGAACTTTTGGGGAAACCCGGAGTTGCTACTAGATTATCTAACTTTGAAGTATCTAATAAAGGTGGATATAGACGCATAAATGGATATACTTTGTTTGGTGATGGCACAAGACCAAGTAGCTCTAATCAAATATTAGGTCTTGAAGTTTATGCAGATGGAGTTATAGCTTGTTCATCTACGGATATATTTTTTAGTCAAGATGGAAATAGTTGGTTACAAATAAACAGAGCAAGTGTTTCTGGTAGTGGAGATAACTACAGTACTTTTACAGGTAGAAGTACACTTACTAGAAGTTCTCAAAACAAAGCAAGCTTTGCAATCTTTGAAGGTAATACAGACTATGGAGAAATAGTTATAGTAGATGACAGTTCTGCTAATAAGCCTTTGCTATTTAAAATGACAGGAACAGGCGCATTAACTAGCAGAACTTTTTTTGTAGAAGAAATAACAGTAAGCGGTACACACTATCCTAAATACTGTGTAATACATGATAAACACTTAGTAGTTGCAGGTGCAGCTACAGCAAAGAACACAATCTTTTTTAGTGGTACAAGTGATATAAATGATTTTACAAGCTCTGGATCAGGAAGTATTTTATTAGATGATCAAGTAGTAGGACTTAAATCTTTCCGTAATGAACTGTTTGTATTTTGTAGAAACTCTATTTATAAACTACAAAATATAAATAATTCTAGCACAATAGCTATTGTACCAGTAACACAAAATGTTGGTTGTGTAGATGGTAAAACTATTCAAGAATTTGCAGGTGACTTGATATTTCTAGCTCCTGATGGATTTAGAACTATTGCAGGTACAGCAAGAATTGGTGATGTTGAATTAGGAACTGTTAGTAAACCTATTCAACCTCTTATAAATGAAATACTAACAAGCTCTACAAACTTTGAATACAGTAGTGTAGTTCTTAGAGATAAGTCTCAATATAGAATGTATTATAGTGGAACTGGAGAATCAACAGCAAACTCAAAAGGAATAACAGGAACTCTTACTGCAAGAGGTTTTGAGTGGACAGAAGTAAAAGGAATACAAGCTCCTGCTGTAACTTCTGGTTTTAACTCAGATGGTAGAGAAAAAGTTTATCATGGAGATAGAGATGGCTATGTTTATAATCATGATACAGGAAGCGCATTTAATCCTGCAGGAACTTCTACAAATATATTAGCTGAGTATCAATCTCCTGATTTTGATTATGGAGACTTTGGAACTTTAAAAACTTTAGATCATGTTAAAGTATCTTTAAAACCAGAGGGAGCTGCAGATCCTACATTAAGAGTTAGATTTGATTTTGATACTACAGAAAAGATACAGCCGAGTGATGTTTCTTTAGAAGTAGCAGAACCTGCTATTTTTGGAACAGCTACATTTGGTACATCTACTTTCGGTGCGCCTGAAGCTCCGCTTATAAGACAACATGTTCAAGGAAGTGGCCACAGTAACTTCTTTAAAATATTTAGTGAAGACACTAACGCACCGTATACTATTAACGGTTTATATGTAAACTACAGACCTTCCGGGAGATTATAGAAAATGGCTCAAACATATACCAGACAGAGTTCAATAGCAGATGGGGATACTATAACTGCTGCTCTTTTTAACAATGAATACAATCAGCTACTTAATGCTTTTAGTTACTCTTCAAGTAGTGCTTCTTCTACAGGACACAGACATGATGGTACTGCAGGACAAGGTGGTAATATACACACTATAGGTGATTTAGACTTTCTTAATAAGATTGTTGTTGACAGTACTAACAATAGATGGGGAGTCTTTGTTGAGGTTAGCGGATCAGCAGTAGAACAAATTAGAATACAAGACGGAGCTATAGTTCCTGTTACAGATAATGATATTGATTTAGGAACAAGTTCACTAGAATTTAAAGATGGTTATTTTGATGGTACAGTACACGCAGACGATATAAATCTTGGTGGTACTGCAATTACTTCTACTGCAGCAGAACTCAATATTCTTGATGGAGTTACTGCTACATCAGCAGAAATAAATGCTCTTGATGGTATTACAGCTACAGTTTCAGAGTTAAATATTTTAGACGGTGTTACAGCTACAGCAGCAGAACTTAATATACTTGATGGAGTTACATCAACTACAGCAGAACTAAACATTATGGACGGTGTAACTGCAACTACTGCTGAATTAAATATAATGGACGGTGTAACTTCTACAGCAGCTGAACTAAATATATTAGACGGTAAAGCATTTCTTGATGAAGATGATCTATCTTCTAATAGTGCTACAGGTATTGCCTCTCAACAATCTATTAAAGCTTATGTAGACTCTCAAGTAACAGCACAAGATCTAGATGCTACAACAGATAGTGGCACAATAGCTATTGACTTAGATAGTGAAACATTGACTATAGCAGGCGGAGAAGGTATTGACACTTCTGCTTCAAGCAATACGATTACTATCGCAGGTGAAGATGCGAGTACATCTAACAAAGGTGTAGCTTCTTTTAGTTCAGATGACTTTACAGTCTCTAGTGGAGCAGTAAGTCTAGCTACAACATCAACTGCAGCAGAGCTTAATATTTTAGACGGAGCTACAGTAACTACTGCAGAGTTAAATATTCTGGACGGAGTTACTTCAACTGCTGCAGAGTTAAATATATTAGATGGTGTTACAAGTACTGCAGCAGAATTAAATATTTTAGATGGNGTAACTAGCACCACAGCAGAGCTTAATATACTTGATGGAGTTACAGCAAGTGCTGCAGATATTAATCTTATAGACGGAATAACAAACGGAACTGTTATAGCTAGTAAAGCTATTATAACAGATTCAAATAAAGATATTTCTGGCGGTAGAAATATAACTATTAGTGGTGAGATAGATGCAGCTACTCTTGATATTTCAGGCAACGGAGATGTTGCAGGTTCACTTGGAATAGGTGGCGGATCAACTAACGGTGTAGAAATATCTCAAGGTGCTATAGCAATTAAAAATGGGGGTACACAGTCTTATGTAGATTTTTATTGTGAATCATCTAATGCTCATTATACTAGACTACAAGCTGCAGCCCATAGTGCATACTCAGGAAATGTTACAGCTACTTTGCCTGTTACAACAGGAACATTAGCAATAACTTCTGAAATACCAACCACTGAACAAATACAAGATATTGTTGGAGCTATGGTTAGTTCTAACACAGAAACAAATGTAACAGTAACCTATCAAGATTCTGATGGTACTCTTGATTTTGTTGTTGATGCAGCACAACCCAATGTAACAAGTCTAGGTACACTTACATCTTTAAGAGTTGATGATATTGTTTTTGACGGTACAACTATAGGCCATGCAGATGATGCAGATTTAATAACTGTAGCTGATGGTGTTGTAACTGTAGCAGGAGAACTTGATGCAACAACTTTAGATATTTCAGGTAATGCAGATATAGATGGTACTTTAGAAGCAGATGCTATTACAGTTAATGGCACAGCTTTAGCAAGCGTTATTGCAGGAACTACAGTAACACTAGCTTCAACAGTTACAGTATCTGATAGTACAGCAAACACAAACTTCCCGGTTGTATTCCATGATGAATCAAATGCTTTATTAGATGATACAGGAGCATTAAGATATAACCCAAGTACAGGAACACTTCTTGTTCCTAATTTAAGTGTATCTGGAACTACTACAACTGTAGATACTGTTACAATGGAAGCTTCAAATGCAATTATTTTTGAAGGAGCTACAGCAGANGCAAATGAAACTACACTATCTATTATTGATCCTACAGCAGATAGAACTATTTCTCTTCCAAATGTTTCTGGTACAGTTCCAGTATTAGCTGCAGCTTCAACTACACAGATTACTGCTACTCCAGAAGAAATTAATTTTATTGATGGAGGAGCAACAGTAGGCACAACTGCTATAGCAGACGGAGATGGTATTATACATAATGATAATGGTACAATGAAAGTTACAAGTGCCGCTACATTTAAAACATATTTCCAACAAGGACTATCAAGTGCTGCAGATGATCTTCAAGCAGGAGATGCTGCAGTAAACATAACAACAAGTTCAGGAAATATTACAATAGATGCCGCTGCTAATGATAGTGATATAATATTTAAAGGAACAGATAACAGTTCAGATATAACAATGCTTACGCTTGATGGCTCTGATGCAGGTTCAGCTACTTTTAATGATAAGGTTACTATAGGTGACGGTAAATTAGTTCTTAACTCAACTGCTGTTACCTCTACTGCTGCGGAGTTAAATATACTAGACGGAGTTACCTCTACTACTGCAGAACTTAATATCCTAGATGGGGTAACAAGTACCGCTGCAGAGCTAAACATTCTTGATGGGGTAACAAGTACTGCCGCAGAACTTAATATTCTAGATGGGGTAACAAGTACTACTGCAGAACTTAATATTCTAGACGGTGTGACAAGTACTGCTGCAGAACTTAATATTATGGATGGTAATACAAGTGCTACTTCTACAACACTTGCTGATGCAGACAGAGTAGTAGTAAATGATGCAGGTACTATGAAACAAGTAGCTCTTACTGATTTTGACTCTAGAGATTTTGATATTGTTACATCAGCACCTACAGATGGAACTGGCAAGAAAACTGGTTTTGTTTGGTATGTTGTTTAATACAAGGATTAAATAATGGCTATTAAAATATGGGATGGAGATTCTATTGAAACTCCTAATCCAATACTTGTAAAAGTTACAAACGGTAATTTAAGATTTGTTAATTATGCTGTTGTAAAAGAAACAGACGGATCTTTAACAACTGTATTTAATGCTATTAGACAAACTACTAGATCTACAAGTAAAACTACAAGTACTTCTGTAACTGGAAATACTACAACAACTTTTAGTACAACTAGATCTACTACGACTACTTTTAATACGACTACAACTTTTAGTACAACTAGAAGTACCACAACTACTTTTAATACTACTACGAGTTTTAGTCAAAGCACCAGTAGAAATACCAGTAGAACTACTACATACAATACTTCTTTTACTACATTAAAACAAGGCTTTACAGCAGACGAAAATACTCAAGGGCCTTATAACTATTATGGGAATACTTCAAGATCTACCAGTAGAACTACTACATACAGCACCAGTTTTAATACAACAGTATCAAGATCAACATCTACTTCAAAAAGTACGACTACTACTTTTAATACAACTAGATCAACATCTACTTCAAAAAGTACGACTACTACTTTTAACACAACTAGAACTACAGAAACTACTGTATCAGGAAATACAACAACTACATTTAATACAAATATATTTGTTAGAGTAACAGCAACAGGCAATACTGGTTCTACTTTTGATACAGAAGTAACAAGTGCAAACGCACACAGCGCAAGATATTGGGACGGAAGCTCTTGGACAGGATAAACTATGTCAACTAAAGAAGAAATAAAAATAATAAACAGAAGAATGGAAGAAACGCTAGGTATTCTTTTAGAACATTTTAAAGAAATGGAAGAAAGAATGGAAGCTTTAGAAAATAAAAAGTGTAAATGTAAAAATGCCGCTTGAGACATTAGCTTTTAATGATGTCTTAAATAATGACATTGCTCATTTTTTTAAGTCAGGTAACATTAAAAGATCAAATAAAAATAAACAGCTAGATAAAATACATCACCTTTTACCAAAGAAAGGTAATCATGGTACTAATCTTGAATATGATATTTGGTATGAGTTTGAAGGTGAAAAAAAAATTAGAGGTTATGTATATACAGATGTAATGACTAAGTTTGTATATATAAAACCTGCTTCTTCTTTATATTGTAAAAAAGTTTTAAAAGAGTCTTTACAAGGAGATATTACAGAAGAAGGTGAAAAAATATTTAATGACATTGCAAGTAACAATGCAGATAAATATAAACTAAGAACTACAGATATTGAATATCCTTATGTAGTTTTTTTAGCAGGTACAAATATTTTAGAAGCAATAACTGATGAAGTAAAACTTTTAAAAGCTGTAAAAGAAGACGGAGCTAAGTTAAAACCACATCCTTTAACTTCTCCATTTACACTAGCTTATTTAAGAGCTAAGTATGGTAAAGATTCTTTAATACATAAAAATTTATCAGGGCATGAAATATTAAATAGAGCTAAAGAAGTAGGATGTACTACTAATTCTGAAATGGGATTAATAGCTTTAGCACAAGGTAAGCGTGTTCATTTGTTTGATAAACATAATGCAGGATATAAAACATATACACAGCTTTACAATGTTTTATTTGAAAAAGGACATGCAGTTATAAATGATTTTAAAAGATTGCTTTCTTCAGATTATTCAGGATTAATTTATTATAATTCTGAAAATCCAAAACAAAATATAAAAAACT
>JGI25128J35275_1000598_pt1 | contig 11189 bp, 6 predicted proteins | sample ETNvirenome_2_60_FD_35275 | JGI IMG/M metagenome (IMG submission 35275)
AAGGCTATAGAGCATTGAGTAAATGTAATGTTTGATATGGGTTCATGAGTTACACAAGGTGTGGCTGACAGAGGAGCATTAGTAGTGTTTAAAGATCCTATNTATATAGGCAATTCAAAAAGGGATATGTCTCCATCAGGATACAGATTACCATAGGAATTAAAAACTTCAGATATCTCACCAAATACTAGCGAACCCCACTGACCATTTCCACTTTCATCACAATAACTATCATATAAAGCTACCGTTCTAGTATCAGATGCAGCACCTGTGCCCTCTGCATAAACAGTGGTTGGGTCAATTTGTGTTCCCATTAAAGTATATGCACTACCACCTGCAGGTGATCCTGTGTTTTGAATAGTGACTGAGTCACTGTCTTCTTCATACTGAGCCTGAGTTAAACTTCCACTTTCATCTGATGAACCTCTCACAGAAAAGNTATTGTTTCGNGTTACTANAGTTGTACCATCAGTGTCTATTAATTTAGTATATAAACCTTTAGGATTTTGNCCTGTAAATACTCTTACAATAATTGCTCCTGTCGCCGCTCCTGTTAATGATTCTGCGATATATATACCACCACCAATGGTGTTAGCTGATGTTTGGATTATCTCTCCACAAGCTGCAGGTTCAGGTACATATAGAACATCAGTCTGTGTGATGATACCATTCCTTACTTCGAATAATTTAGGATCTCCATTAGGGTCTAAGTACTTACACCACATTGGAGTATTTGTAGGATTAACAGGAGTTTCTGCGTAAGCATCATAAAAAACTAAATCATGTCTATTAGGAACACCAAAATCATAAATAGTTATAGGTTCGTATTGGGGAAAACTAGAAGATATACCTTCTGCTCCGGGGACATTAAATATCTGAGTGTTCATTGTGCCGTTTGTAAAAGCATCTATTTGATTTTCTTGTGGCTGAGTACAATAAGCATTAGCCGGTTCGTAGTAGATAGGGTCTAATACTCTAGGGCAATTAACATTAACAACAATGCCAAGGGCTCCTTGTGCCCCACAAGCAAGGCTTTGTAATTTCATATATGCTAGTTGCATGTTAGCATCAGTCTTAGGTAAAGCTCCGGTATACCAACCTCGATACCCTCCCGCTGCATTATTATAGTTACCATCCTGTGTTAGGTTTCCTATTTGCACTTGCTGTTGTTCTACCTCTATAGTGGATGTTACTGTAGATAATATCCACTCATAAGTTCCTGCATTATTCTGCCATGTCCAATTCGGCATATTATTATGAACCTGAGGATTAGCAATAACAGGTATACTAGGGNNAGGAACTGTTGTTCCGGGACACTCAGGACAAGTAAAAATACTAAACGCATCATAATTTGGTTTGTTATTAGGTATAGGCAAGAAGCTTAGAGTACCACATGGGGCAACAGTATAGTCAAAATAAATACTCTCTAAGTTTGGACCGGGTGCTGTAATTCTACCAACTGCTCCTACATATAAAAACTTAGTGTTGTCTGTTAATTCTAAACCTCCACTATTTACACTACCTCCATAATTATATGTTCCATCAGGTTGAACATAAAGACCTCTTTGATATCCACCATCATCTGCTCCTAAAAACGGAAATCCTGCCGCCGGAGAAGGGGCAACATCAGGTGTGCTTCCTGAAGCAGAGAAGTTGTTAAAGGACATTGTAATGTTTCCAAAAGCATCTTGATTATCTAATAATAATCCACACCCTGCACCGTATTGATTTCTAAAATATACTCTACATATAATAGCGCCTACCGTATCCGGTCCTTCTCCTAAAGATAAAGGTATGTTAAAATTACCTGANAGGTCTGTTCCTAAATTATTAAAGCCACTTTCAATCCTAATTGCTTGACTAAGGCTTGACTCGTCAGCTAAACAAGGAGTAACACAGCTAGGGCAATTTAAACTATCTCCACCATAAGAATTATTAGCCGGACCTAATGTTCCAAATGGAGGTGCTCCCTGCACTGTTTGATATCTAATAGTAGCACCATCACCATAATAACCTTGAGCAGCTACAATGGTAAGGTCAGGGTCAGTGAACACACAAGTTGCCAACGAAAGGTTGGTGGCATCTAAATAATATTGAGTTAAGTTAGGCATAATTTATTTTTTAATATTAAGGACATGGTCCTTCAGTTGCACAATCTGTACATCCCGCTGCATCACCGCAGGATTGTACTACTATATTCGCCGGATTAATCGGAGGTTCCCCTGTTTCAGGAACCACAGACCCGGGTTGTAATTGTGGGTATGTACTTGAACATACGGTTATGCATGAACCTGTTTCTACTGANTCGTAAGGAGGTATAAACACCACCTCTGTACCCGGAGCAGATGCAGGAGTAGTAACTACAAAACCCCAATAGTAGTTACCTTGAGTAGCTTTTAGTTGATAACAAGTATACACCCCTGTACCACAACTACAGTCACAACAAANCTGCTCTACTAATGTAGAGCTTCCATTTGCTCCTGCTGTATAACACAATAAGGCAGGCTGTCTCTCTCTTGTGTCTACAACCAAATATAAGTTAGGGTCAGTGTTGGGAGCTATAGGGGCAGGCATGGTAAATGTACCTCTGTATCTTAGAGCTCCACTAACCGCAGGACTATCCCACGTTAAAGTAGTCTCATTCCAACTCTCTAAAGCCATTGCTCCCGAATTAGGGTTACCTGCATTATATGTTTCAGCTAATAACAACACCGCATCATTTTGAACCGTTTTGTCATAATTAGTATTACTTCTTAAGTATCTTANGCTATACTTAGTAACATCAAAATAAAAATCATTAGCAGTAGTTGGATCGGTCAGGTCACTTACAACAAGTTCTACACTTACTAAATCAGTAGGACTAGGAGCTCCGTTAAACGATCCTTGAGGTAGCTCTTGCCATTGACTATCATTCCAACCATTACCTGAAGTAGGCAGAGTGTTACATGGGCTTCCAAGTAAACAACTAGGAACATAAGGATATTGAGCTAAGGTAAGAGCACCAACTACAGTTTGGTAAAGATCAGGGAACGTAGCTGAATATGTAGCTTGCTCATGACTTATAAGCTGTTGATTAACAGCTCCTGAAGTAAGGTCAGTCCCTTGCCACTGCCAATTCATTTCCCACTCCCGGAAACATATAGCCATACTAACCCCCGGGTCATAATATGCAGATGTATTTCCTGATGGACAGTTTCTTTGAGATGTATACACAATAGTCTCTACATCTATAGTAGGCGGTTCAGGGCAGCTTAAAGGAATACTTATTGTAAACTCAGCTTCAACATTAGGTGTTATAGTTATGACACACTGAGTAGGTATAGGAGTATCTTTGTTCCATTGAACTATGTTGGCAGGGTCATTATTCCCTCCCTCGGATAATGTAGTCGGAGGGTACACAACAGCGAGAGGGTCTCCAAAATCTACTTGTACCGAAGCAGAACCTCCTGCTCCAAAAGTAAATGGCCATTGTATTAGTCCCACAGAACTTTCTCCGTCTAAAGGGAAGTTAACATATAAAACAATAGGACTAAGAGTTCCGTCAGTAGTAATAGTAGTATCTGTTCCACAGTCCACTACATCTTGTTCTGTTTCTCCTTCTTCATTTAATGTTATATCACATGGGCCGGGAGTATAAAATAAAGATTTATCTGTTAATGAAACTACATACTCGTTCATGTATGGGTCAAAGCCTCCTAGCTTTTGAGTATACACATTAATGTTGGGTGTTAACTCTCCATTAAATGCATCTCTAAACCAACTTCTCATGCCATACTCTGACAACACTTGAAGCTGTTCATTTTGTCCTGCACTTCCTCTAAGATTTAATACAGCTCCTCGTTTTTCGTCTATAAAAAATTTATCTACTCCATACTCTACATAGCTTTCAGGGTTATTACTAATACCGAATCTTTCTGTTCTAGCTATTTGTGTTCCTAAAACTTCAGGGACAGAAGCAATATTTCCTCCTCCGGCTGCATCACTTAATAAATTCTTTCCTGCTAAAACATAAGATATTTTATCTTCCTGTAATACAAGAACATCTGTCTCTCTTCCACTAAGGATTTGTATTTTACCAAAACTATCTTCTAATGATTTGTAATTAACAAGACCTAAGTTAAATTCATTAGACTTATTAATATTTGTTTCATCATTAATTATTCCACTATATGTGATGTCTGCATATCTATTAGCTCGTTCATATCTTTCATTAGCAACAGCAGTAACACGTTGACCTAATAAAAAATACCTACCTGACAAAGAATCATTTATTTTATAACTTTCTACACCATTTCCAAAAGTAAAACAATTAAAGAAAGATAAATTAAAAACTCCTGTTGTACCACCAAGAGATGTTCCCACCACTTGATTAATGTCATTGTTAATTGGAAGACCTTGATGAGAACCTGTAGCTACATCAATAGGGTAGACATCTGAACCCTCATACCATAGGTCGGGATTAGCGAGGGTAGCAGGAGTTTCAAAAGTTATATATCGTTTTGGTTCAACTATTCTAAATGCACATATAATTTTAATAGATTCACTTACTCCTCCTCCTGCACGAATCAGAAGTTTTATTTCATTTGTATCGGTGTCTTGAAACCACTGTAAGAATATGCCGCATTCATTAGCATCACAATCATTAGGAGGAAAATTATAAAAAGCATTAGCAGGATTGTTGACCACAACAGGAGAGTATGTAACATTATAACCACTATTACAAGCACTAAATACTAAGACTCCCTCGTTTTGCATAAGAGCAGCCACATCCATATCATTCCAAAAATCTATAATATTATTATAAGTTTGTGCAACTTTAAATANTTTTCTAAACTTCCATAACAAAGAACCATCAGGACCTGTTCCTCCAATTGTTCCTTTTCTGCTTACCTTTAAAACAATTCGTATTGAAGCTCCAACAGGTATAGGCATACCATATATTCCTCCAACAGGAGTGCCGCTTAATCCTTCATACTGTAATTCAGGACATAAATTCGAAACTAGTTCGCCATCAGGAAGAATAGTAGATACTACTGCCGTTTGATTAATAGGTGTTCCTGCCACAGGATAGGTGCTTGCAAGATTAGATGTGATAGCAAAAGGAAAATTAGCTAACTCCATATATACCCCTGCCGGAACAAATAAATTGTTGGCATTATTATTAGGGTCAGGGATAGTGAGAAACCCTTCAGGTTGAACATTCTTTGCTAATACAGTTGCATACTCGCAAGAAAACACAGCTCCATTAGCATCTGATTTTACTATAAGTTTATCTCCCTCTTCTACTTTTTGAGCATTTTCTCCTTCTATTAAAAAATAAGTAACCGCATCAGCATTCGATAAGTTAGTAGCGTTTTCTGTGGTGAAAGCTGTTGAAACATATATAGTCTCATAACCTTCAGCCGTAGGCTTCATAGCAAACTTAAAGTTAGTAGCCCACTCAGGAGCAGCCATAGGAGGCGGTATAGTAACTCTAGCTTTATTAACTCTGTCAGACATATAGCATGGCACAAATATACTACTACCTGAATCTCCCCCTCCTTCTATTGCCGTAATTTGATTACTTGTAATAGGTGTAGTTGCTCTATTCCAATCATCCATATATATTATCCCTACCTCATATCCTCGGTTACTATGTAAGCTTCTTTTATCAGAAGCATCAGTTACACTTACTACCACATTGTTAAGCTTCGGAACTACAAGAAGGTTGCTAGTTAGTCCCGTAGATCCGGTTGGAGAACCATATCCATTATTGTTCTGTGGTATATATACCATAGGGTTTAACCATAGTTTAAATTTATTTTCATCCCCCACTCCCGTCATAGCATCTGAACCTATAGGCTGAGTCTGATTACCCGAAACCCCGGGATCGGTAGCAGGAGTTCCACTACCACTCAAATATCTTAACCTTAGATTTCCTGCAGCATCACTTAATCCCCCACTATAAGTACAGTGAACAAAGTTGGTTAAGTTATATTGACCATCAGTATTAATAGCAGAACACGCCCAATAAGCTAGAGCGATACCTCCGTTTAATGCAATACCTGAACCAAGAGCTTGCTGAAAAGCAATACTATTAAACATTTGAGTGGCATTACTATAATCCTGTGGTAATGTAAATGTAAAACTTACATTATTACCTCCCGAAAAAGGAGAGTCTATGGGAAGAGCAACACCTACAGGATTTAAATAAGTGTTAAAAACACCTCCTCCATTATCCCATGTCCATAAAGGATTAGCCTGCTCCATCTCAAATGATATATTAATAATCGAACCAACCGTTAAAGGGATGCTTCCAAAATCAAGCTCAACTTCATTGTCAGGAATATTATTTATCACATAAGAATAAGTAGTATGGTCTCGTGGGCCAAGTGTTGTAATAACAGGTTGAAACCCTAAACTTTTAGAAACCAATGTGGTGTTGTAAATAGGATTTACAGGTGCATCAAATTTATTTACTAAATCATATTGTTCTTCATAGTTCCCATACATTAATCTATTACCCATTATAGTTTGAGCTTTAGCAACAATAGGAACATTATCATATAACCTTAATATCTCATACTCAGGAAGAACGGTATAAATTTTACTATTGTCAAACGTAATGCTGTAAGTAGCATTATTATTAATACCTAGTTCATTTTTGTTAAACCTATCTATAACTTGAATAAGAGAAGTATCAGCATTTTTAAACACCACCTCTATGTCTGTCACTAAATCACTTCCTGTTTCAAACTCAACATTTATTACATTATATCGGTTTATCATTCCATCGTTCAAGTTGGTATCTTTACCAAAGAAAAAATCTTCAGGAGAAAAAGCGATTTCACTAAATGATGATAAAGCCGAATACTCTCCTCCTTCATATCTATATCTAGTAGCGAATGAAAACATTTTGTCTTCTATATAATTTTTTTCATTCTCAACCGTAGTAAAAGTAATAATAGGAGAAGTGGTTGGTGGTTCTTTAATAACCATTATCTCTTTAGCTGTAAAATTATCACAGCTTGTAGTAGCATTGTATGGCGGTGGCACTAACGGAGGTGGAATAACCGTAGGGGCTTGATATTGTTTTGTGACATCTATAACCCTAGGAGGATTATTATTATCAGTAAAAAATAAAAAATTATCTATTAGGTTAACCCCTGTAATTAAATTGTTGGGATTAAAATTTAAAGTTGTAGACCATTGAGTATTGCAAGGAATACAATTATAAACACTAACAATATGATAAATTAAGTTTTGACTGTTTACATTATAGGACAGTATCATATCCATCCTGTGCGTGTTTTGATAAATAGTATAGGCAGCAGGTGTAACCGTAAAAACATCTCGTGAGAGCCCTAAGGTGTTATCATCCGTTATGGTAGTTACATAAGCAAAATTATTAGGGTCAGCATCCTCTACCACAATAGCCCCTACTACCGTTCCATCAGTTTCAAAGCTCGCTCCTATATCTACTAGTTCATTAGGTGACACAGCTGTGTTTGTTCCTGTGATAATAGTTGCTCCCAATGGCGCACCATCAGGATAAGGCCCCATCCATGATGGGTCATGAACAAACCAATAAATAGTTTCATTGGCTTCGTCTGCATACTTACCTATACATACAGCGAAAGGACTAAGAGCGGTAGAGTAAGTTTCTCCCGGCAATGGAAATGAAATAGAAGGAGTCATCTCTATGTTTCCTTTTGCATTTTCAACCGAACCTATTTCAGAGTTTTCAGTAGAACCAATTCTTACATTTTGAGCATCAACATATTCTCCATTTGGAAGTAGTCTTTCATCGATAGACTTATTCATTCTACCGGNAACAAAATTTCTTTGAGTCTTTGTCATTTTATTTTATCCACTTATCCCTTCCTCTTAGATTCATAAGTAATCTGCCCGGATGAATATTACTAATTCTAATTTTTGCATTTCGTAAAAGAGCAGTCTTTTCTTTTCGTGCTCGTGATACTATATATTCTTGAACCCCTAGTCTTGACGATACAATAGCATATTTTATATATGCATATACAAATTCTTCAAATAATTTATTAACTGAAACTTGTCCATCATTTCCATTTTCCATTCCATCTGAAACATATTCAAGAATACATTCTTCATTGGCCATAGTAGAATCAAAATTAATAACGCCTGCTTTTTTATCTATTGTAAAAGTAGGATTAGCATTAGCTGTTTCAGTATTTAAACCAAATCTTGCTCCTACTTGGTAATCAAAATACCATGCTCCATCACAACAATATCCATACACTCCATTAAACATAGGATTGTTTTGGTTTAGGTAAATACTTTTTTTACCTCCCGTAATTCTATCATGATCTAATCCTGAATATTGAGGCATTAATATTTCTCCATTTTCAGAAAACAATATCTTACCTGTGTCATCTTGAAGATAAGCATTAGCACTTCCCACTTGAATGTTTTCCGTTAAAGGCCTGATAGAACCATTCTTATATAAAGATATTCTAACCCAATTCACATAATCAGATGGAAGAATAAATCTTAAAGACACATCCACTGAAAGCTGTAAAGCTTTTATTTCTTTAAATGCATCATAGTTTAATTCTTGTATAGCTCTCTTAGCATGAAACAACACCTTGTATCTCTCTTCATTATTAATGATATTATGGTTGTCATTATACATTAACATAAAGTTGTTTACAATATCTTTTAATTTGACATACTGATAAGACCCCCAATTTTCATCAGTAGGAATTGAACCACTATTAGTGTAATATTGATATTGAGATAAATATGTCATTATTGTTCACTTTGTTTTTCATTCATATCTTGTGTAGCTCCAAATTTATAAACCTCCACTTCTCTAATTGACATTCCTGAGTATTGAAGAATGAGAGCAACTAAGTCTACCATATTGTCTTCAGGTATTTCAAAGTCTTGATAATCTACTGCCGTTGGATTGAACAGTGGTGTAGCACTAACTACATTATATGTCCACTTTGGAGTCTTTGGATATCTTATGTATTGACATGCTACTGCGCCAACTTGATTGATAGTCGATGGATACACTGTCGCCACTTCTGACACCCCCTCACTTAACACATAAGCCGGGTATGTTTTGGTAGGGGCAGTTAGATTAGAACTTGTTAAGCCGAATATTTTATACTGACTAACTTTTTCAATCTCCACTATATTAGTTGCATCATATATTAAATAATTTTGAGGCACAAAAGGAATAGCTCCTGTACTCATAATGTCTGCACTTAAACTTAATTCAGATACTGAATCTACTGAATTAACATAAGCAGTAGGTATAGGATCAGCAGGAGGACCTGTTGCACTTATATTTAAAACAATACTTCCCGGCGGTGGAGACTCAGGAACAGCAGGTGCTGTTACTACGAATTGATTGGCGGTAGTATCTACAAGTTTACCTACAACTTCTGCAGTGGTTGTACCGCTATACAATAAAGTGGGATAGAAATATAATTTATTTATAAAATAATAATCCGAAGGTAAACGGTAGATGTTAGCTGTACCCGCACTAGTAGTAGGCTGTATTAAGACTTGACTCGTAGCAAAGATAGCTATGTCTTGTTCAATGCCATTTTTTAAATCAGCATAACCTATGCCTGACTGCCTCATGTTTTCTTTATTTATTTGATGATTATAAGAATAAAAGAAATCTTCAAATATAGAAAGTTGTGCTTGTGTGGCAAACAAGTTAAAGTCAGCAGGAGTTACATATCCATAATTATTTTTATTCAATACAGAAAGAACTGTACCGTACACTTCATCAATCATAAAACAAAGATACTAAAAAAAGATATATCATTAAAAATTTAAGGTGTACAGCAAGGTTGTGATACCGAAATCCCCGAGATACTAATAGGGTGTCCTACTGTGCTAAAACAATTAGGAAAGGTGGTAGGTAGTGAAAGAGTAGATGAACCTCCACTTTGGAGTTTTTCTATTTCTTTAGTTAAAAAAGTTATAACACTATAATCCCCTGCTGCTATCGATGCAGAAAAAGTTAATACCGCTCGCACATTTCCTTGATAAACTATTTCTAATGCTGCGGCTGCTGTGGGAATAATGCTAATAATATTATCCGCACCAAGAAGAACTCTCCCGGGAACAGAGCCCGGTCCTGTTGCTGCATAGGTAGAGGTATTTACAATTAAATATTTAGACATATTAAATTACAGTTATGGATGAAATTTCTATTGGATTCCCTAAAGAATCATTAAATGGTAAAAGAGATGGATACACTCCTGTTGTAGGATTTTTAGGCCCCCCAATTGTTGTTTGTTCTGTAGATGTTTCCCAATTAGAAGCTGATCCATTAGCTATAGAAGTAAATGTGTCTACAAAAAAATTAAACCACTTAGGTGTGTCAGCTGCCGGAACAGCAGTTCTCAAAGATATAGTAGCTACCTTGCCACTCTTATAATAAATAAATAATTTTTGATTTGGATTTCGTGAGTCAAGCATAATAGTATCCATCCCATCTAATGACATAAACACCCCAACTCCATCTGTACCTATTATAACATATTTTCCCATATCTACAAAGATAATAAAAAAAGGGGACATCAGTCCCCTTTATAATTAATTAGCAATGCTTTTATACTATAGCAACACTAGTAAATGTTTGTCCAACAGGAATTTTTACCTCATGAACTACCTTGGTATAATCACTTACGGCTGCCGCTTTCAGTTCTTTTACTACAGCATTTTGAGTGTCGACAGTAAAGCCTGTTCCGGTTATTTCAAAATACTTAGTAAGATTTGGTTGTAACGCTATTCTTAGCTTCTGAGAAGAAGGCGAGCCCGGTTGCAGTGAATTAATACAATTAACATTAAGATAATGAGTAGTTGCTCCCGTGGTTATTTTTAAATACTTAGTCATAATAATTCTTTAAGTTATTGTTGTTGCCGTTATGTTTCCACTTTTAGGATACCAATTTACTACATTTTCAGGATAAGCTGATGCTGCACATTTTATCATTGCTGCATTTAATGCATCTACATCTGCCTGAGTCATACTTCCACCAAGAAGATTCACTTGCTTATCTCCGTCACAAGAATACAAAGCAATTGCACCTACGCCAACAAATTCTGCATAAGAGATAGCATCTAAAGGAATAAGTCTTTTTTGAGTTTCGAAGGTGTCACTCCCATCATTATATATTCTAATATACTTCATCTTGTTTTTTTTT
>JGI25128J35275_1000601_pt1 | contig 11167 bp, 24 predicted proteins | sample ETNvirenome_2_60_FD_35275 | JGI IMG/M metagenome (IMG submission 35275)
TCCTCTTTATCCTCAATAGTTTCTTTGAGTTTTTTGAGTGGGCCTTTTTTGACTTCTTCTGTCATAACTTGAATTTATTAGTCATACTAAGCATAATTATAACTTAAAGCAATGCCAGAGGTTTATGGAGCGTTAATCGGAGCAGCAGCTACAGCTTTTCTCATGGTCTTGTCTAACATGAGCAATAGAAGAGAAAGAGATATTAGAGAATTATTTAATCGAATAAATCAGTTAGATAAGGCGGTCAGTAGGATAGAAGGTCAAAACCGTTAATATTGGGTCTGTTGATTACAGAACATAAAAAACAATGTCAAAGTTTTTCTTCGTGTTCATCCATGTAGGTTTACACTTGCTACCCTTCCATATTAAAAAGTATTACTATGAAAATAACTTATATTGTCAATCATGCCAATCTTAAAACGTATCATTAAATTTTTAGCCAAAACTGCCATTTTAAAAAAGACAGTATTATTTGCCTTAAAAGAATTAGCAAGACAAACTGACAACACACTCGATGACCAGTTTGTAAGGATTATAGAAGCCAGGTTATTTCCTAAAAAGTAATGTCTAAAAAAAAGGGCTGGATTGATGAAGATAAGGCTAGGCTAGCTGATCTGGCTAAATGGTATATCGAGGACGGTAGAGGCGATCCTAACCACCCTAAACACGGAGTATATAAGGGACTTGCAAAGAAATACAATAATAATTAGCTATTGCGAAGTAATATTAAGTTGATACGCTAAAAGTAATTCATTACTGAGCAAAGCGGTGGTGGATTAGCCAAGACTTCTTAATCTCCCCAACTATGAGGTCTTGGTCTTTATTAATGCAGCATATTGTTTAAGGGTTAAAACAACACGCCAATTATCACCTTCTGCACATCCTGGTCTTTTTTTATACCTGACCATAGACATGGCATGATCTACTTTTGCATTTATTCTTTGCTGTTCTGCTTCTCTAGGCTTTTGTAATACAGCAGCATTTGAATCTTTCCAATTCGCTATTTGTACAACACTATTAGGAATACCAACAAGATCTCCCTTATCCAGTTCTGCCCCTGCCCCAAAACGTCTTTCAACGTCATATCCTGTAAATTTTTTTAATAATTCACAAGCTTCTCTTTCGGCTGCATCACCTTTTCTTTTTGCTGGATTTGTCATTTGATTTGCTCCAGTTTGCAATTATTCCATCTTGCTTTTGCATATTTAATTGCTTTCATTTTTGACTCTGCATATATAGATAATTTCATTGGTGAAATACCAATATTCCATACCTTAAATACAAACTTCTCTGTTTTTGCATCTTTCTCAGGTCTTGTTATACCTTCTAAATCAGGAGGTAAATTTAACCTTTCACGGTCTTTAAAATTAGCTTTCATGTGTCTCAATTTTTTTTCCAAAATTTAATTAATAGTTCAAGTTCTTTAATCCGCTTTTCAGCTTGTTCAATTTTTTCTTTTCTTGTCATAAGATTCAGATGCGAAATAGTATTCAAGGATTTGTTTTATTGCTTTATCAAAAACGTATTTACTTGCCTTACCTAATTTGCGATATTTTGTTAAATAAAAACGCCTTAAGAATGCTTCTAAAATTGGTGTTCTTATTAGATTGTCCCCATGTTCTGCAAGGAGACTCGCATAGATAAATACATCACGTTCTATGTTGTTCATCTAACAACCCAATACTCTATTTTTTTAGGCTCTAATTTGTGATCTAATTCTGCTTTTCGTTTAAGCTGATTGATCTTTTCTACAACTTCTTCTGGGTATTCATAAGACCCTGTTTTTTTTACCTTAAAAACTTTTAAATCACCAAACTTTTGGTTTTCTTCAAAAGCTCCCTGTTCATAATGTTGTTGTAATTCGTGCTTTAATCCTGCTATCAGGTTGTTTAGCTCTCTTATCCTTGTGCTAAATCGTGCTATATCATCTACAACACGTTCAATAGGATTTAAGAATTGATCGTCACCAGAGGGGGTCATCATAGGGTGGGATTGAGTTTTGGTAACAGGTTTCAAAGTAGTTTCGGACATTGTTTATAACGTGTGGTTGTTTTATTGCTTCATCCCATGCAGTTGATGAGAAATCTAATAAGTCGTTTAATTCTTCTGGATCGACATACATAAAATCATCCTCTTCTGGAAAATCATCTATTTTTATTTTCTCGTCATTATTGCTACGGAAGAATAACTCAATAATACAAAAAAAGAGAGATGCAATTTTATTTCTCATTAAAAAACCTCCAATCGGTCAAAGAATAATCTACGTTGGTTTTCGTAAATATCTAAGCACTCATTCCAATCATAAACCCTCATATCAATAGCGGTATTACTGGCAGCAATAACAAAACATTCTTCAATCTTTAATTCTGGATAACATAAATTCATTAGATTTATATAACCACCAATTTGTGCTTTGTAATCTTGAAAGGTAATTTTATCTTTTTTTGTTTTTAAATCTGCTATTGCTATGCGAGTATGATCTTTTTTATGTCTTAAAATCATATCTGCTGTTCCTGCAATCCCTCTTTTTAAATCAAATAATTTATATTCACAACCGATAGCTTCCCATTCTTGCCAAATCCAATAATTAACAAGACGATTTACAAGAGATTTATATTCACCAGGATCATAAGATCTACCTTTTAAAAATTGTTCTAAACAATAATGAGCAGTATTACCTCTAGGTTCCCAATCTTTTTGTGTATCTTCATGGACTTTTTTTACAAAAGCATTTCTTGTATCTGTTATTTGAGTAATTGAATAAGGTATTAATTTACCTTTATAAAAATAACCTCTACTATTATTTTTCTGATATTTTTCAATACCTTGTATTTCTGGAAGCCACCGATCTTTTTGTTCGTAAGGAGTTACTAAATCTTTCATAGTTAATATTTAATTGCCATTTGTGAATAGGGGTATAAATGATATTGTTTTTCCCTAGCAATTTGTTCTTCTCTTGAATTTATTTTTACTACAAGTCCATCAATAGGAAGATTGCTCCATAATTTGCCATTTATCCAATCTTTTCTATGTTCTCTTAAATGTTTAATATCCGTTAATGTCCATCTTGTAGTATAAAAATTTAGTTTGCTTAAATACTTGCATTGGTCACTCTGATCTAAAGATGAATTAAGGATTTCAAAAGCACAAAACTTTAAATTAGGATGAGGATTAAAACTCCCACTTCTTAAATAGCCAGCAGCCTTACGTTGACTAACATTACCTGGACAATTGTTTGCATATAATTCACCTCTTACCATAAGTGTAAACTTATTAGGGACTCGCAGAGGTACAGTTTGAATCCGTATCATCTTATCTGTTATATCCTTACCTTTTCTTGTAATTGCTTTATTAATTTTGCCGTATTTATATTCTATTGCTACAGCCACACCATCATATTTAGGTTGCAACATTACTTTTGTTCCTATAGTTAAACCTTTTAAAAAAGTACAAATAGCATCTTTAGGTAAAGAAGGTAAAACTAATTGTTTATTAAAGTAATCACAATCAGGATGTACAGCTTTTAAATTGCGTTCTAACTTGTTAAATTCCTCATCAGTAATTAAGGCATTACCATTTCTGTATTCCTTGTCATAATGTTTTACTTGAGTTTCTAAATTCATTCTTCTTCCTCCTCATCAATAGAAACCCAACCTTTGTAATATGATTGAAATTTATAAGTCCAACCATTACGAGGGTTATACCAAATCATACCGATATAAGGTTCGGTAGGAAATTTTATATCTTTTATATCTTTCATTGACTTAACTCCAACATATATTTTTTTACTAGTAAACTCCCATTGAAATTTCTACTAGCACCCCATGAACAAACATTTGCCTGGGGACTATAAATATCATCTAAAGCATTTACTAAATCTTGCACAACATATTCTCCATATAGATTTTTATTTTTGCCGTTAATTTGAAAAATTACATCTAACATTTCACCGCAAGAATTAATATCTTCTAAATCAATTTCATAAACAACATTTCTTGTTGGTTTCAATTGCAAGGTTAAATTTCTAGGATTAAACATCCAATCCCCCCATTTTTTATATTTAGGAAAAGGTATTATTTTTGTCATAATGTTTCCTCCTTTGTTTCTTCTTGTTTTTCTTTATATTCAAAATATTTTCCAATTAGTAATTCATTATCTAACCTCATTCTCTCCACTTGACCGTTCATATATCGTAAATCGGCTGTTTTCATATTATTTTCATCTGATAAATTTTTTTTAAAATCTACTTGAAAATGTTTTAACTTTTCGATTTGTTCTTTTAATTCTTTAATTAGTTTTTCTTTATTATTTTTCATACTATTCCCTCCTGTCTTGCTCCATAGCGTTCTTCTATTTTCTTAGCTTCATATTCTTTTTTTGCTTTTTCTATATCTTTTTCACCCCACAATATCTGAAAATATTTATCTTCAAAACAACCTTCAACGCCTTGTCTAAAGGTGCAATAAAAACCTTCTGCGTTATACCAACCAATTTGTACTGGACTAACTAAAGTAAAACCTTTTTGTTCCCATAACTTAGGACTTGGTTCTCTTGTCAAAAGGTATTGAGCGTTTTGCCCTGGTTTATGGTTTTTAGGAATCATCTGCCATACATAAGAGTTGGCACAATCTGGGTTATAAAGTCCGTTTCTCATAATATTACAGGTGAATTAAGTGTTTGTTGTTGTTGTTGTGGAGTAATAGCATCTTCAAGCAAAGCTTCAAATTTAGCATCTCTAAGCCATCTAAAAGCGTCTGGAAGCATCAAACACCTGTCATCGGTATGAAGCATTAACCTTTGTTCTTCTACGGCTTTCTGAGCAGCTAATATCAACTTTTGAGCAGAACCAGCTTTTTCTATAGCTTTCGGCCATTCTTCCCAAGTTTTATTTTTCGACTGTCCTGCCTTATTAGGTGAACTTTTATAAGTAAGCCAAAATTGTTCAAAAGACTCGGAATATTGTGGCTGTTTATTTTTAGATTGGTCTATCCAAATTTGGTTAGCTTTTGTATCTATTAAATCGTTCTCCTTATTCTTATATATAGAACTCAGAACCTTCACCCTTTCTCCTGTCCCCGAAGGGTTCGGTTCTTCGAGCGTAACATACCTGTCAAGAGCTTGATAAAGTAAATCATTAACTATTGGAGTCAAAGCTTGACTACGTTTGTGTTCTGGAAGATTACTTAATATCTTCTTGTGTATTGATGGGTAAATATCTACCCTTAATCGTTCCTTTTTGGGATTGTCTTGGGACATTTAACTTCCTCTGTGGGTCTTTATGAGTCCATAATTACCCAATAAGCATTGGTTGTCAATATACTTTAATAGTAATATCTTTACATACTGTTATATAAGTATTTGACAGAAAATAATGTTTCAATGATAAAGCCATCTATTTATACCTCCTTGACTTGTTGACAATTTCTGGTATTGTTTAATTAACCAATTTTACATTTTGAAATTAAGAATTTAAATTAATGACTACAGAAACCCGCTACACTCCTTTCTTAGCCGACACAGTAAAAACAGAAGATGTAACAACTAAAGGTAAAAAAGGTTCCTTTGCTGCTAAATATGTTTCCTGGGCTAAATCAGCTAAAGCTTTTAATGAACATTGCGATGGTTGGACTTGGCATTTAAAACCTTATAACGAAGGTGGTTACGTTTGGTTAGCTCCTAATGGAACAGGTTATTTAGTTACCTACTTTAAAGACCCTAACGGTAATTCAAAAACTGATTTTATTTACGCAATAATGGACTACAAAAATAGTCCTGTTCAACATGAAAATATTGATGCAAGAACTTTAGCTGATAACACCAGAAGATGTTTTTGTGCAAATCTATGCAAACAATTTTCTTTTGCTTATCAATTATGGTCTGATATTGAAATTGAAGATGAAAAAAAATTAGACAAAGTTACTACGGTTACGCAACAGCAAGACTCGCAACCTAATATACCTTCTGGTGATATTCCTCTTCCTCCAAAAGAAAAACAATCTTTAATCCAAAAATTACAAGAGGTTTGTTATCAAGATACTTCTGTTAAATACAACTGCATACAGGCACTGATTGAATTAAATCCAGAATATGCAAATGATGAAGCTCCTTCTTTAACTAAATTTATAACCCAAAAAAAGCATCAAAATGCTATTAAAAAAGTTTTACTAGATAAGGGGTATAAGACTTGATAAAAGTAAATGATTGGAAAAAATATAACCAATATCGAGTTTTCGCAAGACTCGACCCCGAACTATACCAAAGACTTGGACTTTACATGAAAACTAACAATTATCGTGTTAGCCAAGCACTAACAGAAATCCTTAACCAAAACTTACCTCAACTACCAAATGACTGAATCAAACCGACAAAAACTTACAGGCTTATTTATTAACGAAACCAAAGATGGTGTTCAATACTTGTCTGGTAAAACTCAAGACGGTAAAAAATATACCGCATTTCAAAATTCTTATAAAGAAACTGAAAACCAACCTGATTGGGTTCTTTATTTTGAAGATACAAATTTACAAAAACCAGTATCACAACCTAAGACATTAAATCTTAGACCAACACCAAAACCAACACCAGAAGATATGCCCTTCTAGTATTAGGGCATTGGTTTACTACACCTCCGCCATGTAAGCCCCTACTGTTCTTATTTAAGCTGAACTGTTTTTTATAAACTTGTTCGCTAAGATAAGATTGATCGGGGTGTTCTTCTTCAAATCAAATAAGCTTTTAAGCGGGTTTGTTTATTTGAATCCCACCCCATCTAAAAATTTTGCACAATGGCACAAGCATCAATATTATTTAACGGAAATAAAATAAATCAAAAATTAGATCTTATTGTCAGAGTTCAACTTCCTTGGATTGCTACTAAAACTCTACAAAAATTAGCTCAAGGTGTTAAAGAAGATTTAAGACAAGAGATGCAAACTAAATTTAAAAATCCTAATTCCTGGACTTTAAATTCTATTGGTATTACACCTTCAAATAAAACAAGACTTAGAACTGAAATTTTTCATAAGGATGTATTAACTGGAGCTAGAAAAAATGGTAATCCTGCTGCATTTTATTTAAGACCACAAGTATTAGGTGGTGAAGTATATAAAACAAAATTTCAACAGAGATTAATAGGAAAAGGTTTTATGGAAACTGATAATTATATGAAACCAACAGCAGGATATGGTCGAGGAAAATCAGAATACCAAAAAGCATTATGGGGTATTAGTGCTATGAAACCAATGGAAGCTAACTTTACAAAAACTAGAGGTAGTTATGTTCATGTTCCTAGAAATTTAGTAGAAGCTGCTAGGTCAGAACCAAAAGGTACTAAAGGTGGCATGAGATCTTATACAGCTAATGTAAGAGCTTTAAATAATCCTAAAGGCAAAAAAAAGGCTTGGAATCAATCCTTACCTCCTGCTGGTATTTATAAAGTTCAAGCTAATGGCTTAAAACAGGTATTTAAACAGTTAGATACAACACCTAATGTAAGAGCGATCTATAAATTTAGAGATACGGGCGAAAGGTCAGTTAAGTCAAACTTCCAACAGTTCTTTGACAAAACCGTAAAAGAGGTAATCGGCTAGGGACTCGCAAGGTTTTTCATACACAGAAATACATATACAATTTCGTTTTCCCTTGATTTTTTCTCAAAATTTAGGCTAAAATCGCTCAAAAGTCAGGCGGTGACTGCGTTTTTGTTATTATTTTTGAACCTATATATAGACTATACATTTTTTGCAATAAATAAACAAATATTCCTAATTATTGTTGACAATATAGTTAAGTTATGACTAATATACAAATTAAGAGATTAGTCTCTCTTACAAACCCGCTAAAAAATTTAATGTCTGATTATTTAAAAGAGTTTGCACCTACTCTTGAAGACCTTTGGACTCCTTACTTAGAACATGATTCTGTAATCACTTCCTGGTCTGTTAGCCCTCAAAGGAAAAACAAAAATGNAGATTTTGAAGGAGATTTTAATCACCCTGATTTTTCTTTCGCATTTGAGGTTGATGATCCAAGAATTAGAGAAGATCAAAGAATCTTCTTTGAAGTTTCAAGAAAAGGAGTTTTAGTTAAAGATTGTTTTGAACTGGATGAAAAAGAAGGAGGTTATTTAGAAGAATATGAAATGACTCATGCAGATTGTTTGAAATACGTTTCACAATTACCTAGACCATTTCACTTCTATGCAACTTCAAAGGAGCAAAATTAATGGCTGATTTTAACATTAAATTAAATTGCAGAATTGAAGAACTGCAAGAAGAAGATCAATTAATTATTGTTCGACTTATTAACCATTTAGCTTCCATGTGTGGAACAAGCTATCAAGATTTTGCTTTAAAGCAACTTAAAAACATTTCTGAACAAAACCCTTGGGTTGATAATATTCAAGGCTTTAATAAAGAAACATTCTTAAAAAATCATCCCGCTTAATCAAATGAATGATTTAGAATTTAAACATTGGGAAAAAGAACGTGCCGAAAGGCGAAAACAAATTCCTAAAATTAAAATTACTCTTCCCTTAGATATGGCTGAGTTGATAGCTCAAGAGCTACAAGCAAAGTCTGAATGGGTAGGAATTGTTGCAAGTGAGCTTCAACCCTATGAGTGCTATGACGAGTTTGTTAAACAAGTCAAACTTCAAAAAAAGAAACTTAACCCCGCCTAATAAGCGGGTATTTTTTTGGTTAGGGACTCGCAAACATTTATATATACAAAAATTTTTTTTCACCTGGGGACTCGCAAGGTTTTTCACACAGGGACTCGCAAGCTTTTTCATAGGCACACACACACAGAAATTCAAAAAATCCCCAAAAATCCCCAAAAATAGCTTAAAAATAGTACAAATTTACTAATATATGGTATAAAATAGTACACATATACTAATATTGTATAAAAAGCTACATATTTAAGGGTTAAAAGTTAAAAAAATATAATTTGTTGACAATTTATACATAGTTACTATTGATCCGTAGCAATAACGGTATATAATAACTAATGAAAGGTTTAACACACTTTTCAAAAACCCGCTACCCATTTGTTAAAAATGAATCAAATTAAATTATTTGTTGTTTTAATTGCTTTTGCATTTATTGGCTTTACTGGTTTAAGCATCTTTAATTTTTTAAATTCAATAATTACTCCAAGAGTTGAAGCAATACAAAACGCCTCTAATTATTAATTAACCCTTACTTATAGCCAAACTTTAAACCCTGGCTATATGAAAGGCTTAAAAACCTTTTAAAAACACATTAAACCCGCTTTTTTTATTATGTCTGCTTATTTAACATCAAACGATGTACTAAACGCCTTAAGTACTTACTTTCACGAATCCAATAAAAAAGGATATTTAAAAAGTTCTTATGAATTATGTATTTATGAATCAATAAAAAGTGATCATAAACATATGACCGAAATTCAAGCCGCTGATCTTGCACAAAACATAGTTAATCTTGATTATGAATTAACTTATGCAAGTAATAAAACTCATACTGTGGCCGTTTTGGTTTTTGACCAACTTTTAAAAGAAAATAAAAATTCTTTAAAGGCTTTATATCCTAACGATTCCGATATGTGGCAAAACGACTATAAATTTAAACCTAGTCAACAAGTCATAACCTGGGTATTAGATAGAGATATTAAAGGCTTAGCAAGTTTGGCCGATATGTGCCGCGGCTATTATTACCAAAGTTGCGAGCATAAAGGCTTTAAAAATTCACCCGCTTATTTTTTAATTAGAGATATTAAAGACTCTTTATTAAATAACCTTATTAAGTATTCATTAAGTAGTGAAGATCAACCGTGGGCTAGTTGGTCGGAACCAAAAACAGATATAAAAACTATTTGTTTAACTTAGTTTCTTTAACCCTTACTTAAAGCCATTCTTTAAAGTTTGGTTTTCTGAAAGGCTTAAAACCCTTTTAAACCCGCTTAACCCTTTTTAAAAATGAAAAAAGTTGTATTACCTGATCTTAAAGAGATCAAAAAATTAAAGACATTAAAAAGTGTCCGTTTAATTAGCTTTGTTATTGATACGGAGCAACATTTAAAAAATCAATTACTTAAGTAATTAAAAAACCTTTTTAAAAACAATTAAACCCGCTTAAAAATGAATTTATTAAAATTTTCAGTTGGTAACGCCAAATTGAAAAAAGATACTCTTATTTTTGATTTACCCGCTGGTAAAGTTTGCCCAGGTGCATTAAATTGCCATTCTTGGGTTAATGTCGATAAAGACGGTAAGAGATCAATTAAAGACGGTAAATTTACCGAGTTTCGCTGTTATGCTGCCTCTCAAGAGGTTTTATATACTGCCTTATTCCAAAAGAGGCAATATAATTTAAATCTTATTTTAGAGGCATTAAAAGAAGACCAAAAACAAAAATCTTTTTTTAGTGATACCGCTTTATTAATTCTTAGGTCTTTAGATAGATATGAAACTAAGAACATTAAAAAAGTTCGCATACATTCAAGCGGCGATTTCTTTAATATGGCTTATCTTGATGCCTGGTTAGCAGTAGCCAAGATTAAACCACACTTAAAGTTTTATTTTTATAGTAAATCTTTAGACCTCTTTTTAAATAAGCCATTACCTAAAAACGTATACTTAACGGCCTCTTATGGCGGTTTATATGATCATCTTATTAAAGATAATTTTAAACGCTATGCGGTTGTAGTTTACTCAAAGAGTGAAGCTTACACACTAGGCTTATTGCATAACGGCCATGGGTACAAAATAGATAAAGATGATTCATCTTGCTTTATTAATAAGCCTTTCGCCCTCTTGTTGCATGGTAGCCAGCCGAAAGGATCAACGGCTTCAAAAGCTTTACAAGCTATCAAAAAGGAAAAATTACTAAGTAAATCTAGCATTTAGTAACAATTCTTAACTATTAATTTAACTCTTAGCCCTATCAATTAGGGCTTTTTTATTGCCTTGAATTATGCCCAGGTAACCAACAACAAATACAATTAAATAACATATACGCCCATTTAAAGCCGCTCTAAGCCTTAAAGGGTTTTTTATTGTCCTTTCATAGTAAGTCTTTAATTAATAGCCTTATAAGCTCATAAACTAGCAGTAGGCGGGCATGGCTTGAGATCCCTTGGCATGACTAGGTTCTTCCTAGCCGTAGCTGCAAGGGGGTATTCGTAG
>JGI25128J35275_1000604_pt1 | contig 11095 bp, 25 predicted proteins | sample ETNvirenome_2_60_FD_35275 | JGI IMG/M metagenome (IMG submission 35275)
TCGGGTGTGTATTTAATTGGAAGGACCGTCGAGTCTGTTCGATCTGACAGGTCTTTCTTCTTGGCAGTCATCTTCCAGTACGTTCCAGGGTACTTGAATTTGTCTACGAGCACGTACTCATGTGTCTCGTAGGTAAAAGTTATCCCTGATTCAGCTAGAAGGTCAGCGCAAGCCTTCTCTAATCCGCTCTTATACTTACCTAAAGAACGTTTCTTAGCTGACTTACGCTTTGGTGTCCCGTTTGCTTTTCGCTTCACTTACGGGAAGGTACAGCTTAATTTTTTAAAAAAGAAATGTTAACGGGAAACTCGAAGTGATCCTGATTACCCCCCTGTAAATCAACAGATTCAAACAGTTCTTTTTGACTCCTCCACATGCGGAAGGCTGTCCTCGAAGTATTCATCTCAAAGCGGATTGGGTCACCAAGCGGAGTTGGTTCGCCTCCCGTCTCTACGTCTCGCACCTTTCGGACATGAAACTCCGTGACTCTTTTCTCTGCGTGGTCAGGGTGTTGCACCTTTCGGTGTATCGTAATAAAGCAGTCAGACCGATTAACAAACTTTCCGCCTCCTTCCGTGTCCTCTGCATAAGGTGCCACGGGCAAACCGTCATCGCCCTTGCGGCGTTGTGCTTCGGTAACAGCGTGCATGTTCAGCCACACAGCTACGTCGTTAGCAGTAGAGAACGTGAGAAACTCTGACGCTGCTTCGTAGTGGTAGTCATGGACACCGATAGAGCTGTTCCCCATATCGATTTTAAGGCTGTTGTAAGGGTCTACAAAAACAGCATCCACCTCTTGCTGCTTCATTATCTTCTCTAAGAACACAATGATGTCTGCGTAGCTGTATACCTGNTTGTTGCTGATCACTGTGAAGTGCTCACCTACCCACTCGTATGCTCGCTTGCGCTCCATGTGATTCATAGATGCAATGGGCTTGTCCATGGCAAACTGAATCAGCGACATCTTCAAGGAGGCCGTGCGATTCTCCGAGGAGTACACCACCCACTTCCATCCGTGTCGGATGGCTGCGTTCACCATGAGATACAGAACCATAGTAGTCTTACCGACGTTGCTGTGACCGTTGACGATTACAAACTCTTTCTTGTATCGGAAGTGCTCGTCAAGATGTGCGTCTCCAGTATCTAGACCTATGGGTATGCGCCCGTTGGCGAAGTCATCAATCCACCTGAAGTCCTCATCATCAGAAGAGATAAAAGACATATCCCCGTCGTTGATGAGCAGCTCACGCTGTGCCTTGCGTTCGTCATCAATGGTAGTTCGGATAGGGTCTTGCTTGCCCCTCTCCATTGCGTCCTTGATCGTGCGTACAGCCTGTTGCTCGTCGTCAACATCACGCTTGAGTATCTCGCGTGTTAGAACGCGGACCACCTCATCTTCTTCCATGCGCCCAGCCGCCACGTATCCGCCGCACAGCTTTGCAGCACGCAGTAGAGTGTTGTGCTTCTCACCGTCTGAGCATTGTCGAATTAGCCTTGCAGCTAGATTTAACTTCATGTAATCCGTGTAACTGCCTGATTGTGAGACAGCTACCTGTGATTCGCTTTTCTCTGTAGCGAACGCACCGAACGGCTTTGATTGCTCGTTGATTATGATGTCTGGGTCCCACGATTCGAAGCAAGCGCGGGACTCGTTGATGCCTGACTCGTCCACCTCAAGGGTGTATTGCTTCTCGAAGTATGTGCGTAGCGCACGGAAGTGATCGCGGTGGCGCTCAGGGTTTGTTATCTTAACAAGCGCCTTAAGTCCGTCGCCACTCGGAGATACCCAACAGCTATATACATAAGGATCCGTGGATAGAACCGCCTTGGATGCCTCAACATTAATGTGGTCGAAGTCGAGTACAATGAATTGGCTGTGCTTCTCAAGTGCCTCGTCATTACGTGCCTTAAATTCCCCTGAGAAGAGGACGACTGGTAGTTTCTTTTTAAAGTCTTTTGAACCATCTCTAATAGCTTCAATGACAGTCTGTGAATTGCCTTCTTTGATTCTTTTAAGGGCAGTAGAAAGCTGTATTACGTGAGCATCACTTTTGTTCTTCTTATAGATGTCTTGGAAGATTGTTACTTTCATCTTGGTTGTGTTGGCTCACAAGTGCTTCCTACTTGCTTCTTGGATTCTATTTTGTCTATTAGTATCGTTCTCTGTTTTGCTTTAGGAGTAAGCAACTCCTCGTCCAGTCTGTGCATGGTGCGTGGGTCATGCTTCATGATATCTCTTGGGTTATCATATCTGCTCACAATCCATACGCTCCTTGTCTGAGGTGTTTTGTTCTTGATGAACGTCACCTTTGCTGTCATGTAGTAAATAGGCTTGCCCATTGGTTAGATATTAGGGGAAAGAAAAGGGGTGGGACCGAAGCCCACACCCCCTCGCTTAACCAAGACTCCTATACTAGAACGGGATCGTTTCCGTATCCGCTGTTTTAGCCGTGTTGTTTCGACGCTCCTGCGCCGCCTCGCTGTTGGGGTCCCACACGCTCAAGCATGCTTTGCCATTCTTCGACATGAAGAGTCGGAATCGAACGTTGCCGCCCTGACCGTTTGCATCACGCTTGGTGGTGTACTGGTCAATGCAGTCTTTCAGTTCGTTGTCCTTGAGGCGGAAAGACCACCCCATCAACTCACCATTGTCATTGTAGCTAGGCTCATCTGCCCAACCTACGAGAACACTCTCGTACTTCTTGCTCTGATCACTCATTTGTAAAGAAAGTTAGTAAATAATATGTGAAAGGTAATGGCTGCTGCAACAAACAGCAACTTTTTAATTGGTTTTTTATACTTCATACTGCAAATAGTCTTTTACGGGATCGTAGTCCTCGTTCAGGAACTGCCGTATACGGCGCACCCCATCGTTGAACTTCATCTCCCCTGTGAATAATGTTTCATCCGTACACTTCACCAGTGCTGGCAGGTACGGATATGTCTTCTCCTGCACCACCCAATAGAAGTCTTTGATGCCAAAGACCTTGCAGTAGATGTATGCTTGGATGTCGTAACAGAAGTCTCGCACTGCATAGCGGAACTTTTCCGCACTACGCGCCGACTTGCTATCGCTGATGAATCCGTCACCAAGGCAGTCGAGGAATCCCTTGACCTGAACGCCGTTCAGTTCTTCAAGGAATCCCACCTGATAGTCACCTGCCAGGTATGTATCTAGTAAGCCGCAAGTAGCGAGACGGTCGATCATGTCGTTCGCCATCTGCCAGTCATCACTAGAGACAATCGTCTTGCCTTCTTCGAGAGCCTCCGTCTTCATGGTTGCAACAACAGCCTTGTATTCAGAAGTCATCGACGGTTTCTTTGCGCTTCGCGCTTTGTCAGAAAGACGCGATAACACCTCTGTGTCTGACATTACTACGTACTTCTCGAACGCTTGCTCTCGCTCAAACAAAAGCATGTCATACAGTGTACCGAAATCAAGCGCGTCGGACTTGTATATGATTTCTCCCTTCATGTATCGGTCGAACTGAGCCATGTCGCCCAGCGCCTGCTTCAGTGATGAGTACGACAGGTGTGACTTGCCGTACCGTTCGTGTAATTGTTCGCTAATAGTCATCGTATATCGGTGTTCCGTCTTCGTTTGTGTATTCGTAGGTTTCTATCTCCGCCCACTTTACAGGGGGCTTAGAAGTCATCCAAAATCGCTTGCCCTTGCTGTTGATAAAGAACTCAGCTATATCAAACTCTCCAGGAGAGTCTGCATGGACCACGAAGAAGAGCCCTGAGAAATCAGGGTTCATCTCCTCCGTGTCTATCCAGAACTTGGACATCTTTGCGTTCAAGCATTGCTCCCTGAAGCTAGCAAAGAGCTTCCTGTTGGTTCTCCTTTGGTCTAGCGGATTCTGTCTTGGCATTACCGAACGAACTTCTTGAGTCCAGCGATTTGCTTTTCTGTAAGATCAGACTCGTACTTAGCCATGATGCTGTTGAATGCTTTCTTCTTGTCTGTTTGAGACTTGATGTAAGCAACAGCCTTGTCCATGATGTTTTCTACGGGTGCGCTATCCTTATCTTGTTTGGCTATGGCATCTGATACTTCGTTGGCCGAAGCTATCGAGGTGTCAATACCGATACCTAGCATGGCTAACGCCCGCCCGATCGCTGACGTCTCGCAGTTCTCTACGTAGCTAGTCTTGTTGATGTTGCTGCTGCCCTGCACTTCGTGTGCATGACCTGTAGCTATGATGCGGTGCTCTGTGTCGGCTATCGATGCCTTGCACACACATTGCTCGCTGTCTAGCACGGGGAACTCTGTTATCAGGCTCCAGTGCTTGTACTGTTCTTCTTGTCGGAAGAACTTGATGCGCTCGTTGACTTCAACGTACTGCTTGCCACGGATGTTTGTGGTCTTGAATTTGTAATTAGACATATTGATTGGATTGAATTGTTTCTTCTAAATCTTTTTTCATTCTATTGAACCTAGTCAGCTGGGCATTTACATACTTCAGCTTGCACTGCATGGCTTTGTATTTCATCGTTTCATTGCACAACCTAGCAGCAGCTATGAAGTACCTCCTGTACCCAGGCCAGTGCTCCATGTTTGAGTCGTGTTTCTTGCAGTGGTAACACACGGTGCTGTGGTCTGAACCGAACACGTTGGCTATCGCTGTGGCTGTTAGTTTGAACTGACGCATGGCGGTCATCATTGCGGCCCGCGCCTTTACCTGTTCTTGGTGTCTTGATTTGTCAGGAATAACACCAATGACGTGGTAGTATTCCTTCAGTATAGATTGCATTTCACTCTTCATGCAAAGGTATGTTTTAAGTTTTCTTAGTGCAAATTTTGGCAGGGAAAAAGAGGGACTTTGTTTCTCATCGCTCTCTAACAGGCGAGTTACGGGATCTCCCCGCACACCATACGCCCCTCTCCCTGTCAGCGTTCTGACAGTGCTATGTGGTACGACGTGAGTATCTCGTAGAACTTCACGTAGTAATACGCAGCTTCGGATACATCGCACAGCCCGTCAGCTAGCTTAGACTTGGTGACTCCCTCCTCGATGAGGTCGTTGGCAAGGTCTCTTGCGATGTCGGGGAACTGCATGAGGTATTGTGATACATCATTGTCGAGCCATGTGTCAATGTCATCTGTTACGATGTCATCCATGGCATACATAGCAGCGAGCCGTTCTGGTTGCTCGCCACCCTTGGCTTTTTCTTTGATTACTTGTATTGCTTTCTCATTCGTCATCACAATCTGATAGTTTTATTTTACGTTCGAAATTAATTCTGACTTGACGGTAGACGTGTTGAATCCACTCGTTGTAATCCTTCGCGGGATCTTCGTTTGCACTTGACCGCACACAAATCATTTCATCTCGTCGAATACAATCATACTGTCAGGTTCAGACGGTGTGTTCTGTACGATAGTCTGTGCCTGCTCTCTTGTAAGATTGGGGATGAGCATCTTGGTCTTCTTGTTCCAGTCGCGGAACACCTTGTATACTGCGTAGTTGTTCATGTTGTAATTGAATTAAGGATTTGATTTGCTTGTATTAAGGCATAGGTTTGCCGCTGTGTGTTCGTGCCTGAGCCCTGTGGCTTGGGCAGTCTGACATCCAAGGGAACTGTAAACTTATCGTCCCCTCTCATTATTGCGTTTGCTATCTGTTGTTGTAATGTCATTGTTATAAGTATTCGATGTAGTCAATGTATTCGAGGCCGTACAGGTCTTGCAGTTGTTGTAGTGTCATGATTTAAATTCTTTCGGCAACTTGAAGTAGTAAATGCAGAGGTCATCGGCATCGAACATGGCAGTGTTTCCGTACCATAGGTCGAGGACAAACTCGTGGAATGACTCGACATTGAAGGTATCAGCAACAGCTTCTTGTCGTTCGCACAAGTCCTTGATGACGGCCATGTCAGTCGGAAGATATTCACCATCGAACGGAGCCTCGCAGTTCATTTGGTCCCACACGAGGTACTCTCGGATGTCCTTGGATTCAGGCCACGTAGGTTTGAGTTCGATGATTCTGACAATCTGGTGCTCGCACTCCTCGATATCGAAGTTAACAACGCTTTGCATCCCGTCTGTGGATGTAGTACATGACTCAGCGTTGTCGTCATCCATAAGTATTGCCCGAAGCTTTCCCTTAGCTTCGAGGGCTTTGTCCAAGTCGTTGAACCATCGGACTGTGGTGTCGGAGTAACCTTCGGCTAGTCCACATACACCGTGTAATAATGCATAGTATTTCATGAGAAAGAGATTTTAAAAGTGTTCGACAAAGATACGGTGTCGTTTCCTTTATTCCAAATTTATTTTGTAACTAACTGAGAATCAATCTTTTGCAGAATATTGTCAGTGAAGTTGTCAAGCAGGAACCCTAGGTCTTCGTGCCAGTAGTCATTACCCAACGCCTTTACCTTGCGCTTGAGTTCACGCACCTTGTCGTGATCGCCCGTGAAGCTCGCAACGGTATCGAAGAAACCCTTGTAGAAAGAGGAGATGCTGTGTTCATCGCACTCGTAGTTGCCGTCATCGTCGTACATTTCTTCGCTCTCGATGATGTTGCATCCACCGTTGTTGTAGACGTCGTAGTAGATTCTTCCGATAGCTCGAAGTGCCTCGCCCTCTTGGGTATCTGCCTTGCCTGAGTCAGGCACAAGCGCATCCCAGTATTTGTCATATAGGTCTTGGTGTGGACCTTGTATGTTCCAGTATTTCATTGTTGTGATGGTATTTGAATGTTGTCTTTTTCGAAGAACACGAGGCTGTAATGCTCGTCCCACGTAGTACCGCAGTTGTGGCACTTGACGTCGAAGCACACAGCATCGGGGTCGTACTGGTCTTTCAGATTGCTGTAACTGATGTGGCTGTCAGCCTTGCAGTTTGGGCATACGCCTTGTAGTGGGTCTTTTATCATCGTTCGTCAATTGTTTGCTGTATTGCATCTGCAAGGGCGCCCTCCATCTTAGCCACCACAGTTTCAATCTCATCGAATGAGAGTTCCTGCTGACAGGCATACAGTATGGCAGTTAACCTCTTGTATGCACCTGTGTCATTGAATGCTGTGCTGATGCGCTCCAGTAGTTGGTCGGTTTGTTTTTGTGTCATTATTTCTTGTAGGTTGAGGTCTTCGGTTATCATAGCCGTGGTAAAAAATGTTCGTCGTTAGATAAGATTCCCAAGATGTCGTGTACGATATCCTGTGATCGTATGTTTGTGTCTGTGTCGTTGGCTGTGTTAGCCACACGCTTCGCCCATTGGCGGAAGATTTCGAATTGTTCGTAGCTCATAGTGTTTATGTTTATGTGTTAGAGATTGGTTGAATGTTGTCCCAATCGCGGTGTATTTCAATCGGGAGTTTGTAGTAAGTATCGGTCACGGGGTCTACCCAAGTTTCGTATTCACCTGCAAAGGTTTCTTCTACGTACTCAAGTCTGTTGCGGATGTATTGTTCCATGTGTTAGAGTTTTTTGAGTTAATACGTTCGGCTTTGTTTATCCCTTCTATCCACGCTTTCGCGCTCAGTGGTCCTGGTATCGACTTAGCCCACCTACCAGATTTAATTGGTGGGTACCGTTTTCGCATTATGCCAACGCCTCGTCGATGGCTCTGTTTAGTTCTGTTTCTCGTCGTGCATCCATCTCCACAGCACCCGCCATCTTCTCGGCGAACCATTGGTGGAACTGCTTCTCCTCATCCCCGAAGCATCCATACGTCTGATTACGCAGGCTGATTCGGTTGCCGAACTCATCGTAGGCCACGAGGTATGCAATCGTACTGCATTGACCGATGTAGCGACTGACTTGGTGACGGTATTCGATAGCCACCGTTGCTCCGTTCGGGGCGACAGTCATCACTGAGTCGTTACGCTCAGGAGTCATGCCAGTGACGATGAGTTTATCCCAAGAAGTCAGGAAGTCGGTAAGTGTGGGTAATGCCATGTGTTAAAGATTTTGATTGCTGAATTGCCCTACGAAGGTAAGGCAGAGTTTTCGTTATTCCAAATTTATTTTGTAACTGACTGGTTTTCAGTAGGTTGGACAAGGCCATCAACTTGGTAGGAGTAGCACCAATGACCGTTGTTCAGGGTTAGTACATAGTGGTCGTCCAGTGTGACCGCATCCACCTCGTCCCCGTACTTCTCGTTCGGGCCTTGCGTCTGCTCGATTGCGATTACCTCTGCGATTTTCTGCGGGTCGCGCCCCCATGACCCACGGTACAGCACCTGTGAGCCTTTGCGAATGATTCGCGTGTTGAAGATTGATGTTTTCATATCATTTATCGTTTTCATATTCGTATGCACGGTCGGCTTCCTCCATGATGTCGTACTCGTATGCGTCATCGTCATCACTTGGGTAGTCGTACCCTTCTCTCCATAAGTCCGTCATTGCTCTCATTGTTCGTTCTCTTTGAGGTATTCGTCGATGATTTGGTATGCTGTTTTGTCATCGTTCAGGTACTCATCGCGCTCTCCTGACCAGTACGCTGCGGCACGTAGCACCTCCACGCCGTGGTTGAACTTGGGCTTGGGGGTCAGGTCAAACCGTGAGCCTTTGAAGGCATCCTCCAATAGCTTGGCATTGCCGCCATCGGCTTTCATGTACGCCATGATCAGCGCACACTCGAACCCGCCTGCTGTTTTCATGCGCTCATACAGCGCGTCAATGTGTTCTTGTGTTTTCATTATCGGTAGTTTACAAAGATTTCACGTTCAGTTTCGAGGTCGTAGATGGCACGCTCCCCGCGCTTTGCAGCGATTTCGAGCGGGACTTTGAACGACTCTACCTTATCAAAGAGGTCGCACAAGTCGAAGACGATGCGTTCACCGTCATCCGTCTGCTCTACCCATGTGCCCAATACAACAGACCTTCCCTCTTTGGTGAGTCGCTCTGCCATGCCGTGCATATACATGAAGACGTGCTTGAAAGCCGCTTCGTTTTCAGAAGGGATGTCCCGTTCGGGTACACGTCCGCCCACCACAAATCCCTTGTCGGGTATGAGGTATTCGAGATGAGAACCGTTCTCCCACATAGTCAGGGAGCATCCACCCTTGAGCAGGGTGCGACCGTATACGAGGCACATGACCTCGAAAGTATTTAAGTTTTCCATGTTAGAAATTTTGAATTTGACACAGATGCCTCGCGGCATTTCGGCTACTCAAGCCTCATCAGTGTGCCTGTTCCATAAGCCTGTGCATTAGGTATATAGTTCAGCCCAATATTTTTTGTTAACTTCTTCGCAGAGCCTGCCTATCTCATCCCAAATCCATTGCTTTTGGGTGTCTGTGATTTCGCCGTACATCTTCGTCTGCCGAAGGACGAAGTAATCGACGTTGTACTCATTGCCTTTGTACAGGTGGTAGGCAATCTTTGGCAAGTAGCCGTTTTCGTATCTGCTCATGTGTGAACTGTTTTGAGATTAGAAATTTTGAAAATCGATTGAAGTATTCTGAGCGAAAGCCTCGCCGACTAAGCGACAGCCTTCGTAGTCGCGGATGTGATCGAAGTACGTATACGCATCTACCATCTCGTCCACGCTGAACTCAAGGAAGTGATTATACATTAGAGATTGATTGATTCGTTCATCACGTAGGTAGTAGCCACCACGTAGGCGGCCATGATTGCCACCACCATTAGGCAGTAGCAATTAAGTCCTCCAATCGCATCTGCTCGTCACAGGAGAGCAGGTCGAACTCCGCCGTGCAGGTGACGGCAGAACCGAGGAGTTGAACATCGTTGAAGAGGGCCGAAGCCATTTGCGCTTTCTTGCGCTGTGTGTCTGTTGTAGACATGAGTTAAAGATTTTGAAGGTTGACTGAGTTGACAACGCCACAAAGTTATGGCTTATTGTCGATGATTCCAAATTTATTTTTTACCCTATAGGGTAGATTTCCATAGCCTCGTCGAAATCGTCGATGACTTCGAGCATCTGCCACGTCTGTCCGTCAGCGCTCCAGCTCACGGCAGTGTGCGATTCACAGGCAGGCTCGAACACGTAGTCCGCGCTCTCGCACTCGCACACATAGCAGACCTCGCTGCGGTCCAACATCGAGGCCGCCCACTCGCAGGCCGCCTCCTCGTCCACGAAGTTCCGCTTACAGCGAAACTCTCCACGCTCTTCCCCGAAGGGGAAGACAAAAGCAAAAATTGGTTGATTCATAAATCTTTGATTTATAAGGGTTTAACTAAAACTTCGTTTTACACTGCGGGAGCGAAGGATGGCTCCAACATCGGATTGCTTACAGCAATCAACGCCTCTGCCTCCAGTCGCTCTCGCTCCAGCACTGCACTGCGGTGCCGAGCCATAGCCTCATCGACCGTCTCTCCTGTAAGGAGAGTCAGCTTCATTTGCTGCTTCTTCCGAGCCTTCGGCTCGATCACGGGCACTTCCATGCGCTGCTCGAAAGGCTGAGCCGCTCCACCGTCAACTGCGTTGACGACTCTGGTTTTGGCAACCTTGCCAACTTTGTTGGCAGTAGCTGTCTTAGCTTGAGTTAACTCAAGCCCAGCAGTTGACGACCTCTTAGGTCGTCGAACTGTCTTATTGTTCTTCTTCGAAGAACGAGCAGCAGCTCTCTCCTTAGAAAGGAGAGCATGAAGCTCCTTATTCAGAACGGAACGTTCTGACCTCTTGAGCTTCTTACCAGAGGTAAGAACAGCCTCAATCTCAGCCTTACGGCTGGACTTCGACTTCGACTTAGCCTTCGAAGCCTTTGGCTTCTTGGCTGACTTGGAAGCCTTTGGCTTCGGTTGCTCCTTCGGAGCCTCGATGGCTTCGATGAAGTTGGATAACGAAGCTATCGCTTCGATAGCCGACTGCTTCTTGGAAGCAGAAGGGTTGAACATCAGGCTGTTTACAGCCTTCTTAGCTGCCTTCAGCAGCTCTGAGTGGTTGGTGGTTTTTGCCATCACTGTTAGATATTAAGATTAGAAGAAGAATTCAAAGAATTCATTCTTCTTCTAATCTATATCTACTTTCTCCAACTCCTGCGGTCAGCAAGCTGACTCATGTGGTTGGTAGCCAAACATACCAGCATCGAAGATGCTTCAGCGCGTTTGGACAAACGGACTCAGTTTCAAACAGTTAGTAGCAGTTTCTTAAACTGCTAATGAGCCTTCATTTATGAAGGCT
>JGI25128J35275_1000606_pt1 | contig 11081 bp, 10 predicted proteins | sample ETNvirenome_2_60_FD_35275 | JGI IMG/M metagenome (IMG submission 35275)
CTGTTGACTTCATCTTATGGCGATGAAATGTCAACTAGAAGAAAATATGAATTTAAAAATGCTAAAGGCGAAAAAATTGTAGATTTATATTTTAAACCTTTAACAAGATACGATAGACAGAAAGCCCAAAGTGCTACTGGTACAGATGAAGCCCTTACAGTTTCAACTCAATTACTTTGCCAAATGGCAGAGCTTGAAGATGGAACAAAAGCTTTTAGTATGGCAGATGCACCAAACTTACAAAGGGAACTACCTGAAAACGTATTAAACGAAATAGAACTGTTTTTGTTTAATATAAAACTTGATACAGATACAGCAAAAAACGATTAAAGCGAGATAACTGGTTAAACTTTGAGTTTTTTCTCGCAACAGAATTAGGCAAGACATTAAAAGAATTAAGACAATTAATTACACAGGAAGAGTTAATATATTGGGCTGCTTATTACGAAAATAAACATGAAAATGAAAAAAGAATGCATGAAAGAGCAAAAAACAGGTAATATATAATTAATACATTTTTGTTTAACTTAAGTGGCCGAAAGTATAGTTACCTTAAGAGTTGAAGCAAGAAATGCAATATCTTCTTTAAATAAAACTTCTGCAGCTACAAAAACTTTATCAAACTCAGCTAAAGGCGCAACAGCATCTTTAACTGCAGCATCAACTGCAGCAAAGGGTTTAGGTGCTTCATTAGCTGCTTCACTTGGACCATTGTTAACTGTAGGTGCTGCGATTGCAACTGTAGGTAATGCAATCGGAACTTTTACAGCCAGAGAACGAGATGTTGCAATTTTAACTCAGGGTTTAAAAAATTTAGGCGAGGGAACTGTTGCTCTGAATGAATTGCAAAAAGCCGCAGACAAATTAGGAAATCAAACTTTATTTAATCAAGAAGAATTTACAAGAGGTTTTAACCTATTAACCAGTTTTAGAAAGATAGGTGTTGATTCCTATGGTAGGGTCGCCCAAGCTGCTGCAGATATAGCACAAGTTAACCAAGTAGATGTAACTACATCATTTATGCAATTAGCAAAAGCATTGCAAGACCCTGAAAGAAACTTATCCAATTTAAATCGTTCTGGTATTGCTTTTACTAAAACACAAACAGATGTAATAAAAGAATTAATGAAAACTAATAAAACAGCTGAAGCTCATGCCATGATTTTAAGCATTGTTGAGGAAAGTTACAATAAACTTTCACAAGCTGCTGCAGAGGGATTTGCCGGAAATGTAGATTCATTAGGAGAAGCATTTAGGGATTTTTCAGAGACTTTAGGTAAAGCATTAGAACCTGCTTTGATTGCAGTTACAAAAGGTTTAACATCTTTGATAAAAGCTGCAGATGAACTTTTTAAATCACCACTTGGAAAAACTGCTGGGTTATTTACTGCTATTGCCCTTGCAGCAAAAGGAGTAATGATAGCATTACCCATAATTAGTGCTGGTTTATTAAAAGTAGCTGCTGCTGGTGGTGTAGCTACAATTGCTTTAAATGCAATACCTTTTGTAGCAATAGCAACTGCTGCTGGTTTATTCACAACTGCAATATTCAAAGCTACACAACAACAAAGAGATTTTAATAAAGCTTTAAAAGAAGGTGATGAACAAGCTTTAAAAAGTGAATTTAATAGATTATTTATTAAAAGACAAAAACTATTACAAAGAATAAGTCAAGCAGAAGAAAGTAGTAATAAAAAAGCACTAAAATCCTTAAAAGACCAACTTCAAACAGTTAATGGATCAATAACTCCGATAAAAGCTAAACTTGACGAAAATAGAAAAATAGCAACAGAGATTGATAATCAAAACCTAAAATTAAAAGAACAAGAAGATTTAATTAAAAAAAATGAGGCTGCAAATATTTTTAATAGCACTTTGGATAAATCAACTTTAAGTATTGATAAAGCGATTTCAGCAACTGATGAATTGAAAGAAAAATTTATGGAGATAGGTCAAGGTATTGAAGATGGTATCGTCTCTGGTCTTACTGATGCGGTGATGGGAACACAAACATTAGCTCAGGCTGCTATTGGTGTATTAAATGATTTAAAAAGAAAGCTTGTGGAAGTTGCAATGCAACGTGCGGTTTCTGGTATTGGTAACTTCTTTGGTAATGCTTTAAGTGGTTTATTTGGCGGAGGTGGAGGCGGTCTTGTTGGTAATAAAGCTTCAGACTTTTTAGATGGTGTTGCTAATCCTTTTAAAAGAGAAAGAGGTGGCCCAGTTTCTGCTGGTGGTTCATATTTAGTTGGCGAGCGGGGCCCTGAGATTTTGCAGATAGGTTCTAAAGGTGGCAATATAATACCAAACAGTGCAATGGGTGGTGTTGTTAACAACGTGAGCGTTTCAGTTGATGCTTCTGGTAGTTCAGTACAAGGTGATAGTGCAGCCGCAGATCAGCTTGGTAACACAATAGCTAATGCAATACAGGCTACACTTATAAAAGAAAAAAGAGAAGGAGGCTTATTAAGTAGGTAACATGGCAACTTTCCCATCTATCAGTCCCACCTATGGGATGAGAAAAACAAGCGCACCGAGAATAAGAACTGCCCGACTAGGGGATGGCTATGAAGAGCGTACTTTGTTTGGATTGCCTCAGAATCAAGATCCAAAAGTATATGATCTTACTTTCAATGTTTCTGAAGAAGAATCCGATGTTATAGAAGCTTTTCTAAGAAGTCGTGTAGCAGACCAAGCAAGTTTTACCTTTACCCCACCAGCCGAAGGTGGAACAAAAACAGGGACTTACTCTCAAAGTGGCACTACTGTCACTATCAGTATCACAAATCATGGTCTTGCTATCGGTGATGTTGTGACTATTGACTATACAACTGGTTCTGCTACTGATGGGACTTTTGCCATTGTAACCGCAACCGATCAAAATACAGTAACAGTAACAGCCGCATCATCAGCAACAAATAGTGGTAATGTTTCAGTTACATTATCTGGTGCTGGTAAATTTGTTTGTCAATCATGGACAAAAACAATACCATATAATAATAGAGCAATTTTAAATTGTAATTTTAGAGAGGTATTTGAACCATAATGGCAATACCAGTTTCAGAACTACAATCTTTAACAAATAAATCAATTATTGAGCTTTATTCACTTACGCTTTTTAGTTCATTACATGGACAAAGTTCTGTTACAAGATTTCATTCTGGCGTTAGTATGAACAGTAATGCAGACATTGTTTGGCAAGGAAATACTTACACTAAGTATCCAATAACAGCCGAGGGATTTGAATTTTCGGGTCAGGGAACTTTACCTAGACCAACTTTAACTGCCTCAAATATACTAGGCACAATAACAGCATTGATGGCTACAGTAAATGCAACAACACCGTTTAATGATCTTCAAGGGGCAAAATTCATAAGACATCGTACTATGGCTCAGTTTCTTGATGCTGTAAATTTTCCATCAAACATCAACCCTTTTGGTACTCCATCAAGCACAACTGAATTACCACAAGAAATTTATTATGTAAATCAAAAAACTCTTGAAAATAGAGAAAAAGTCATTTTTGAACTTGTTTCTGCTTTAGATTTGCAAGGTGTCAGAGTTCCAAAAAAACAAGTTTTAGATACAGATTTCCCTGCTGTAGGTTTATTTGTAGGATGACTTGGAAAACTGAAGCTGAAAAACACGCTCTTGATTGTTTACCTGCTGAAGCTTGTGGTTTGCTTGCAGTGATAAAAGGAAAAGAAACTTATTGGCCTTGTAAAAATCTAGCAGATGATAATTTTGGTTGTTTTATAATAGATCCTGATGACTGGGCTGAATGTGAAGATACAGGAGAAATTATAGGAGTAATTCATAGTCATCCAATTGGATCAGCCGAGCCTTCTGATACAGATAGAGCGGCTTGTGAGCATCTTGGCTTTCCATATTATATTTATAGTTTTGAACAAAAAAAATGGTCTCAGCTTGAGCCTTCAGGATGGGAAGCACCATCACTTATTGGGCGACAATTTATATGGGGAAAATATGACTGTTGGAGTGTTGTGTCGGATTGGTATTTAGAAACAAAAAATATTAAATTGATGGAATGGAAAAGACCAAAAAAAATCAAAGACTTTATAGAAAATCCAGAGTTTGAAAAAGCTTTGCCATTAGGAGGATTTAAAAAACAACCAACAAATGACGATATTCAAGTTGGTGATGTTCTGTTATTTGAATCTGTTACAAAAAATTTAAATTTAGACCATGTTGCTGTATACATTGGCGATATGATGATATTAAATCATAATATGAAAGCTTTGAGTTGTAGAGAGCTTTTTGATTTAAAATATCAAAAACAACTGAGAGGAGTTTACAGGTATGCAGCTTAAAAAAATAAAAGTATATGGATCATTAAGAAAATTTTTGAAACAAAGTTATTTTGAAGCGGCTGTAAATAATCCAAAAGATGCAATAAAGTTTTTAGTGTGCAATTTTCCTGAAGTTGAAAAACATCTTACTGAACAGATTTATAAAATAAAAATGAATGGAGTGCAAATTTGGCAAGATGACTTAGCTTTAAATGGAGAAGGAGATATACAAATCATACCTGTAGCCATTGGAACTGATTTGTTTACCTTAATTAAAGGTATTGTTACGTGGGTTGGAGGGAAAGCAGCAGGTGTAGCAGCAACAGTAGCAGGGGCAGTAAACGTAGCAGCAGGGGCGGTTTATGCAGCAGGTGTAGCTTTAGCAGAATCAGGCTTTATTGCAGGTCTTGGTACACAAATATTGTATGGCACAGCTATTAAAGGTGTTTCGGATTTACTTACCCCTGACACTGCTCTTGATCCAATTGCAGGTTCTCCAGCAGATAACAGCGATCCAGAAGATCCAAGAGCTTTTGCGTCTACTGGTTTTAATCAAATTGTTAATGTTAGTGTGAGTGGTGGTGCGGTTCCAATAATCTATGGAGAAGTTTTTACAGGTTCAGTTGTCATAAGTGCATCAACTGATGTTCAGCAAGTACAAAGTGCTTAGATAAATGACAAATTTCTTTTCAGAATTAGAACAAAATTTAGCAGATCCAGCTTTACCTGCCGGAACTTTACAAAGTATTCAAAGTATAGTTACTTTCGATTTATTATGTTCTGGAGAAATAAATGGTTTTCCAAGCGCAATCGCTTCAGGTGCTTCTCTCGGTACTGTATCTTATCTCAAAGCTGCATTAAAAGATGTCTTTCTTAATGGGACACAAATTTTAAAACAAAGTGCAGACTTAGCAAACCCTAAAGCAGACGATTTTAATTTTATTGTACCAGTTTTTGAAGTAAGAACTGGAACAACAAATCAAGCAGCAATATCAAATAATCTTTTAATTTCTCAAGCACAAACTGAAACTGGTGTTGGAGTAGAAGTTACTAAAGCTAGTTCAGTCAGTAGAACTATTACAAGTGCTTGTGATCAATTAAGAGTTACAATGTCATTTCCTAGTCTGCAGCAATTTTTGGATGATGGTTCAATAATAGGTGCTGGTGTAAGAATATTAATGAAAATAACTGAAAATAATGGAACGCAACACGCAGAAATTATAAATGATTTAATTGAAGGTAAAGCAACATCAACATATAAAAGAGATTATGGAATCAGCGTCACAGGTATGGATTTTCCAATAACTCTTGAGGTTTCAAGATTTAATGAAGATAGTCATACTGCAAAGTTACAAAACAAAAGTTTTTTCAGTAGTTTTACTGTTATAACAGCAGACACAAACGCTTATCTAAACTCTGCCTATACAGCTTTAAGACTAAGAGCCGATAGTTTTAGTGGTTCGATTCCTAAAAGAATGTTTAGGATTCAAGGTACAAAAATATCTATTCCACACAATGCAACTGTGCAAGCAAATGGCGCTTTATCTTATTCTGGTACTTTTAATGGAACTTTTAAAGCTGCAAAAGAATGGACAAATGATCCAGCTTGGATTCTATATGATGTACTAACTACTTCAAAAGCTTTAGGAGATCATCTTGATTCTACAAAGATAGATGTTTTTAGTTTTTATTCGGCTTCTGTATATAGTGCTTCAGGTGTTGATAATATGACTGGAACAGGAAATCTTGAACCGAGATTTGCTTTTAACTATGTAATTAGAAGTCAAACTTCTGCGTATAACTTAATTAATAAAATATGTTCTTCTATGAGGGCTTTGGCTTTTTATAGTCAAGACGGAATAGAACTTGCTCAAGATAGACCGTCTGATCCTGTTTACCTCTTTAATTTAAGCAACGTTACTGAGGCTGGTTTTAATTATACAAATACAAGTCAAACAACAAAATATACCAGAATAAATGTTTCATATTTTAATATGGACACACGAGAACCAGATTTTGTTTCGGTTGATGATACAGATTTACAAGCAAAATATGGAGTTGTTGTTAAAAATCTAAAAGCTCATGGCTGCACATCTTTTGGACAGGCAAGAAGGCTTGGGAAATGGTTTTTATATACACAAAACAATGAGTGTGAATTATGTAATTTCACAACAACAATAGCCGCAGGAGTAGTTATAAGACCTTCAATGGTAATTAGTATTGCAGATCCCTTAAGAGCAGGGGTTAGAAGAGGTGGGAAAATTGCTTCAGTTAATTCAACAACAGAAATTGTTGTTGATGATAGTAATAATACAGATTTAGTAACAAGTGGCTCTGCAACTTTATCTGTAGTTATGCCAGATGGCACTATGGAGACAAAAACAATATCTTCAATATCAGGAAAAACAATCACAGTCTCTTCTGCATTTTCTACAGCACCAAATCCAAATAGTGTATGGTTGATTGAAAATTCTACTGTAAGCGCTCAAACATTTAGAGTGGTAGGCGTATCTGAAACAAAAGGTGATTTATATTCAATTTCTGCTGTTAGGCATAATTCAGATAAATATTCTGTTGTTGAAGATGGAACATCTGTAACGCAAAAATCAACAACTGTTTTAAATCAAATACTAGAAGCACCAGCCAACTTAAATGCAGTCGAATCAATCGTAGAAATTAATGGCAAAGCGGTATCTAAAATAGATTTTAGTTTTGCAACTGTTCTTAATGCTAAAAAATATTTTATCCAATATCGCAAAGAAAATGATAATTTCATTACTATTGATACTCAGTCAACATCTATTGAGATTTTAAATTCAGTAAAAAGCAAATATGAATTTAGAGTTTCTTCAGTAAATGTCTTGGGTCAGGTAAGCCCACAACCTTCAGAATTAACATTTGAAGCAGTGGGAAAAACTGCACCGCCTGAAGATGTTGCAAATCTTACTGCTCAACCTATTGACGATACAAGTCTAAAACTTTTATTTGACCCATCACAGTCCATAGATGTTATACATGGCGGCACACTTGTTGTAAAACATTCAGCAGATTCTACTGGTGGGGCTAGTTTTGCTGATAGTGCAGTTTTAACACAAGAAGTTTCAGGTAATGTTTCTGAAGTTATCGTTCCAAATTTAGAAGGAGAATATTTTGTAAAATTCAAAGATGACAGTGGTAATTTATCAACAAATGAAACTTCAGTAATAGTAAGCAAACCTATTTCACAGCCAAAATTAGCAATCCAAACAAGAAGAGAGGACTCTGACAGCCCACCTTTTCAAGGCAATAAAGTTGATACATTTTATGATTCAACCTTAGATCGTTTGCTATTACAGGGTGCAACAGAATTTGATACAGTTACAGATGTAGATGCTTTGTCTAGTTTTGATTTCTCTGGGCCAATAAGTTTCACAGGTATATATGATTTCACTACAATTTTAGATTTAAATGCAATTTTTACTCTTGATTTAGAAAAACATTTTAAAGTTTTTGGAATATTACCTAATGACTTATTTGATACTAGAACAGCCAATGTTGATACATGGACAGATTTTGATGGATCAAAAGCAGAAGATTGTGATGCTCAATTGTTTGTATCTACAAGTGATAGTGCCGCATCTACTTCAGTCTCAGGGACATATTCTCAAACAGGCAAAACGCTAACAATAACAAAATCATCACATGGGCTTGCAGTTGGTGATCGTTTAAATATTACCTTCAGTTCTGGTACTGCTACAAATGGCTCTTTTATAATATTGACTGTTCCTGATGTTAATTCATTTACAGTAGCGGCTGTTCAACAAGAAGCAAAATATGTAGGTATAGGTGATCCAGCACAGTTAGAAATTGAAACTGTAAAACCGCATCCAAATGTAAGTACAACTTTAGATATAACTATTTTGTCAGGTTTAGCAAAAAGTGGTACTTATGACGTAAGTGCAAAAGATGTTTCAGGTACTTTTATTGCTGATTCAGACCCAGCAATTACAACAGCCCCTAAAACTCTCCATACTGGAGTTTTATCTTATATAGACTCTACAACTTCTACAAGTGGTAATTGTGCATATGGAGCAAAATTTAGCCAGTTTAACAAATTTTCAAATGGTACATTTAAAGGAAGATCATTTCAATTTAAAACTGTTTTGACATCAAATGATCCAGCACAAAATATAGCTGTTGATGAGTTAGGTTATACAGCATCATTAAAACCAAGAACAGAAAATTCTATCGAAAATACTGGAGCGACAAATGGAGTTTTTGCTTCTGGAACAAGCACTAAAACAGTAACTTTTCAACATCCATTTTTTGCCGGCACTTCTGATATCGGAGGAAGCACTTCCAAATATCTACCTAGTATTGGAATTACTGTACAAAATGCACAATCAGGTGACTTTTTTACAGTCCATACTATTACAGGAACAAGTTTTCAAATAGATATTCAAAATGGAGGCAGTAATGTAAATAGAAACTTTACATATATTGCATCAGGTTTTGGAAAAGGTGGATAAAATGTGTTTAGATTTGATTATCAGTTATTATTAGGAAAAAGGTTTTAAAAAATGGCAACCCATGATTATATAATTGATAATGGTACAGGGAGTGCCGTTCGTACAGATTTAAATAATGCTCTTGCTGCAATCGTAAGTAATAACTCAAGTTCTTCTGAGCCTTCCACAAAATATGCATATCAATGGTGGGCTGATACTAATACAGGAATATTAAAAATAAGAAACTCAGCAAATAATGCGTGGGTAGAACTTTTACAGCTTGATGGCACGTTAACTCTTGAAGATGGTTCTGTAAGCACCCCTGCATTAGCTTTTAGGGATGATCTCAACACAGGAATCTACAGTTCTGCTGCTGATACCTTCAACGTGGCAACTGGCGGTGTTGAAAGAATGGAACTTGGAGCCGCAACAATATTTAATGAAGATGGGGCAGATGTAGATTTTAGGATTGAAGGCGATACACAAGCAAATTTATTTTATGTAGATGCTGGAAATGATAAAATAGGGATGGGGACATCAAGTCCTGACTATATGCTCCACATTGAACATACTACTAATGCTTTATTTTCTAAAGGATCTCAAACTACTGCAATAAGCTTAACCTTTGGTGCTTCGAGTAGTCATATATTAAGATGTGAAAATGGAGAGTTTGCTTTTGGTTTAAGCAATGCATCCCCATTTCCTTTATATATTCAAGGCAGAAACAATTCTAACGCTGCAAAAGATATAACTGTTCAACCTATTGGTGGAAGTATATTTATTAGAAATACAGATAACCCACTCCCTTCAAATAGTACTGGCATTATAAATTTAACTGTCCCTAGTGGTGCTGATGGTGTAAATATTAAACATGAACACACAGGAAACTGCATAAACCTTTGGCGAAATAATACTGATGGTACTTTAATTAACTTTTATCGTGGTGAAGGAAGCACACAAACAAATGTAGGAAACATAAATGTTAATAGTTCCGCCACTGCATATAACACATCCTCTGATTACAGATTAAAAGAAAATGCAACTGCTATTTCTGATGGTATTACAAGATTAAAAACATTAAAACCTTATAGATTTAATTTCAAAGTTGACGCAAGTACAAAAGTTGACGGATTCTTTGCACATGAAGTTACAGCAGTTCCAGAAGCCATAACAGGAACAAAAGATGAAGTAGTTACGCAAGCTATGATAGATGCAGGAAATTATCAAGAAACAGCTTTAAACGATCCAATTTATCAAGGTATAGACCAAAGTAAACTTGTACCTTTACTTGTAGCTGCTGTACAAGAATTAATCACAAAAGTTGAAACCTTAGAAGCTGCTTAGTATAATTAGATAACTTAAATAAATTATATGGTTACACCTCAAGAACTTTATGACGAAACAAAAACTCGTCTTGATTTAAATATTGCAAAAGCACAAATGTTAGAAAGAGAAATACAGGAAAAAGTTGCAGAAAAAAATAAACTTATGCAACCAATTATGGAAGATCAAGGGGCATTAAGACAATTAGAAAAACTTAGTGATGTTGTACAACCAATAGAATCAAAGTAAAATAAAACTATTTTTGGTGTACTTTGGTAGATAGGACAGAAAGTCCTACATAGAGCGGTGCTAATGCACAGATTCCGCAAAAAGTTATAATAGTCACAGGTACTAATGCTTTTGAAAAGGCTTCTTTTATCATGTTTCAAAAAATAGCGAACATTCTTTCTATAGTTTCCTTCGTATTGGTCTCATCTGTCATCGGTGGAAGCTACTTTGGTTATAAATATGTAACATCAGAACAGTTTAAAGCCAAGATGATGAATGAAGTTCTTGGTAATGTTCAAGGGTTAATGCCTGATATTTTAGATAACGCACTACCTGATGTAACAGGCCCAACAATTCCTAAGTTTAAACAACCTAAGATTTAATGATATTTGGATTTTTTAAAAAGCTTATAAAATACTATGTTGATAAACTTGTTCATTGGATACGAATAAAAAAATTTAATTTAGAGTTAGATAATGAAATCAAAGAATATTTTAAAAAACTTGATAAAGAAGAAGAACCAAAGATTGTAGAAACTGGTAAGTTTGGAGAAGATAGCTGGTCTATTTCTATAGGAGATGTTGAAGATGGAGATACCTAATATTTCTATTCCAGAAATAAAGATCAATGTACCGCAATATAGTCCATATCAAGTATTAAACGTACCACCACCATCTATAAAATTACCTGGATGTGTGAAATATCATAGGGATGCAAGTCCTAAGAATACTGC
>JGI25128J35275_1000607_pt1 | contig 11080 bp, 19 predicted proteins | sample ETNvirenome_2_60_FD_35275 | JGI IMG/M metagenome (IMG submission 35275)
AGTTGGGACGTTATACATTGGTTTACAACGCTAGAAGACCCCACTTTTGAACAGGCCGGGTTAGTCAGCGTTGTTACAGGCGCGATGACTGCGGTTTTTGGATTGTTTTTAGGTCAAGGAAAGAAAGAATGAAGTTTGAATACTTTACCAGAGAAGAATTTGCATGTTCTGAAACCGGTGAAAATGAAATTTGGGACGTATTTGTTCAAAGATTAGATGTTTTGCGAGAAGCCTGCGGGTTTCCTTTTGCGATTACATCAGGTTATCGTTCAGTAAATCATTCTATTGAGGCTAAAAAACAAGTACCGGGAACACACACCCGAGGCATTGCTGCTGATATTGCCGTGTCTAATGGTAAACAGCGAAGAATTCTTGTAGAAAAGGCTTTAGAACAGAAGTTTTACGGCATTGGCGTAGCAAAAAGCTTTATTCACGTAGATATTCGTGAAACTGACCCCGTTATCTGGACGTATTGATATAAGATGTGGTATATATAGATACGAATTTCTCAGATAACGTAGGAAGTTAATTGGATTCATTACAAGTTGTCCAGTTTGTTCAAAGAGCGATTAAGGACAGGCGTGGACAGGTTTTAGATTTACTAGAACACGGTAATGTAAAAAGCATGGAGCATTATAGGGAGCTTATGGGCAACCTTGACGCTCTTAACCACATAGCACAGGAACTCTCGGGCCTGCTAGAACAACAGGAGCAAGATAATGACTGAAGCAGCAGAGTCGCTGGATTTAGAGGCGGCAGAACAAGGCATTAAAGATTTATATACGGTGCCGGAAAAGCGGGTCCTTGACCCGGAAGCAATGGAAGGTTCTCTTCTTGAGCGAATGCCAACCCCTACGGGCTGGCGCATGTTAATTCTCCCCTATAGAGGTAAAGAAATGACGGAAGGCGGTATTGTGCTTCCGAATAAACTTTTGGATGACGACCAAATACAGACTGTGGTCGGTTATGTCGTTAAACAAGGTTCTCTTTGTTACAAAGACCTAGATAAATTTCCAGAAGGACCGTGGTGCCGCGAAAAAGATTGGGTGATTTTTGCCCGATATGCGGGTTCTCGGTTTCGTATTGAGGGTGGCGAGGTTCGGATTTTAAATGATGACGAAATCCTTGCAACTATCACAGACCCAGACGATATTCTTAGTCTTTAGGAGATAAAAAATGGCTGAAGCAGAGAAACAAATAGAATTAGATGTTGAGGAAGAACAGGATACCGAGGTTGAAGTACCGCAAAGCCCGGTTGAAGCGGTTGTTTCTAATGAAGTTGAAGTAGAACAAGCGGCAGAAGGCGAACAACATGAAGAATACAGCACTTCTGTAAAAAAACGAATTGATAAGCTAACCAAAAAGATGCGCGAAGCGGAAAGGCAACGCGATGAAGCTATTGGTTATGCTAAAAATGTTCAAACTGAGTCAAATAATTTAAAAACTCGTATGCAAAGTCTAGATCAAGGTTACATGCAGGAGTATGGCAACCGGTTAGAAATGCAGGAGGAGCAAGTAAAAGCCCAGTTAAACAGGGCGCTTGAGNTAGGAGACACCGCTGCCACGGTAGAAGCCCAGCAAAAACTAACAGAAATAGGCATTGCTAACAATCAATATAAAACAGCCCGACGGCAGCAAGAGCAACGAGTGCAACAGGAGCAGACTGCTAGGGACTACTATGCGGCTAATCCCGAAGCGGCGCGGCAAGCGCAAGCTCAAATGCAACCGGAACCTCCTCCCCCTGAACCAGATCCTAAAGCTCAAGATTGGGCGTCTAGAAATCAATGGTTTGGGCAAGACGAGGCAATGACTTTTGCGGCTTTTGGTATACATAAGCGATTAGTCGAATCAGAAGGGTTTGACCCGCAGAGCGATGAGTATTATGATGAGCTTGATAGAACTCTTCAAAAAGAGTTCCCAAACAAATTTGATAACGGTGCCAGCGTTAAACGTCCCGCCCAGAACGTTGCTGGAGTATCCCGCAGTACAGGAAGTACAACAGGGCGCAGTGGTAGTAAAAAGGTACGACTCACCCCGTCCCAAGTTACAATAGCTAAAAAATTGGGTGTGCCGCTAGAAGAATACGCGAAATACGTGAAGGAGTAATAAAATGGCCGAAAAAGCAACTAAACAGGGTTTTGAGGGCGTTAAGCGAACCTCACGTAGTAAAGAAAGCCGGGAGAAGCAAACTAGGCGTAAGCCTTGGACTCCCCCATCAATGTTAGATGCACCGCCTGCCCCAGAGGGTTTTAAGCATCGTTGGATACGCGCTGAAGTTCGTGGTTTTGACGACCGAAAGAACATTTCAGCACGGTTGCGAGAGGGTTATGAACTTGTTCGCGCCGATGAGTATCCCGAGTTTGAAGCGCCTATAGTTGAATCAGGAAAATTTGAAGGTGTTTTTGGAGTTGGTGGACTTGTACTCGCTCGTATCCCGCTTGAAACAGTGGCAGAGCGGACAGAATACTTCGCACAACGAAGTGCTGACCAAATTGAAGCTGTGGAACAGGATATGTTGCGAGAAAATGCACATCCAACCATGACAATCGGTAAATCCGAGCGTCAATCTCGTGTAACCTTCGGCGGTTCACGCAAGAATTAATTGCTGACCGCTGTAATTTGGAGAACTTAGAACATGGCAAATCAAGAAACAGCCTATGGTCTTCGTCCTATTGGTCTAGCTGGTAGCGGTGCTAATTCTACTGGGGTAACTCAGTATGAAATCGCTAGTGATAACACAAACGTTATTTACAACGGGGAAATTGTAGTCCCCTTGGCGGCTGGCGTTATTGACCAAGCAGGAGCGACTGATGGTGGTACTACTCAAGCCCTTGGGGTTTTGACAGGTGTTATGTACCATGACAGTACAACGAAGAAGCCAACATGGCTTAATTATTGGCCCGGATCAGGTAGCGTAGGCGTTGACACGAATTTTCCTGTCAAAGCATTCGTTGCTGACAACCCTAATCAGTTGTTTCAGGTAGCTTCTGACGCATCTCTAACAAACCGTGCAACAGCTTTGGCTGCGGTTTTTGCGAATGCTTCTTTAGGCACCTCTGCAAGAAGTGGTTCAACTGATACAGGACAGTCATCCAGTGCTTTAGGGGTATCAACGATAGCTACAACAGCAACACTACCTTTGCGTATTGTTGGTATTGTAGACGATGATGCAAATAATGATTACGCTGCTGCTGGAGTAGCAATGATCGTTCGACTTAACGCCCATTTTAATGCGGGCACACGCCGTTTTGATTCGCAGACTACTGCGGATTCAACGGGCATTTAGGAGGGTTAACTAATGGCTATTTCTCGCGCACAGTTAGCGAAAGAGCTTGAACCCGGACTGAATGCACTGTTTGGGCTAGAGTATGATCGTTACGAAAAAGAATCTGAGGAGATTTTTGAAACAGAATCTTCAGACAGAGCTTTTGAAGAAGAAGTAATGCTTTCAGGCTTTGGAACCGCGCCTGTTAAGAGCGAAGGTACTGCAATATCATTTGATGATGCGCAGGAAACCTTTACTGCTCGATACACGCACGAAACCATTGCTCTTGCTTTTAGCATTACTGAAGAAGCAATTGAAGACAATTTGTACGACCGTCTTGCTTCCCGGTACACCCGTGCTTTGGCACGTTCAATGTCACAGACTAAGCAAATTAAAGCTGCGTCTATATTGAACAACGCTTTTAGCACATCGTTTCCGGTAGGTGATGGAGCGGCACTTTGTTCTTCTGCACACCCGTCTTTGTCAGGTAATCAACGTAATTTGTTGTCAACTGCTGCTGACCTTAACGAAACTTCGTTAGAGCAAATGTTGATAGATATTGCGGGTCTTACCGATGAGCGTGGTCTTAAAATTGCTGTTCGTGGAATGAAACTTATGATTCCAAAAGAACTTCAATTTATCGCAGAAAGAGTATTAAACTCTAATTTGCGTCCCGGCACCTCAGACAATGACGTAAACGCTACAAAATCTATGGGTATGATTCCTGACGGAGCGGTTGTAAACCACTTCTTGACGGATACTGATGCGTTTTTCATCAAGACAGACGCACCTAATGGATTTAAGATGTTTGAGCGTTCCGCTATTAAGACAGCTATGGAAGGTGACTTCGATACTGGCAACATGCGGTTTAAGGCTCGTGAGCGTTATTCGTTTGGTGTATCAGATTGGCGTTGTGTTTTCGGCACGCCCGGAGCATAATACTAACAACGGGGACTCTCGGGTCCCCTTTTTTTAATAGCTTAACGAGGCCCCACGCGGGTTCTGAAAGGAGTTCTGATGGCTAATCCACATTTTCAAAATTTAATTCTTTGGGCAGGAAACACGGTTGCGTCTAAATCAAAGAAAGACACGCCTATGTTTATGCCTAGTCCTTCCGACCAAACTTTTTATGGTTATTTTAATGATTTTATGACTTATCACGCTGATGAGTGGACAATCACAACCACAGAAGGTGGTTCTGGCAATGCTTCTGAAGCTTTAACGTCAGGTGCCGGTGGACAGCTTTTAATAACTAACGACGATGCTGATGATGATGCAGATTTTTTCAATTTAAAAGGCGAATCTTTTTTAATCACAGGATCTAAGCGGGCTTTTTTTGAAGCTCGATTTAAAGTTAGTGATGCTACACAATCTGACTTTGTTATGGGTTTACAAATTACCGATACTACACCTTTAGCAGCAAGTGACGGCATAAACTTTAGAAAAGATGATGGTGATACAAACCTAGATTTTGTTGTTGAAAAAGACAGCACTGAAACGTTAACCACCGCTATTCATACAATGGAAGACGATACGTTTGTAACAGTTGCCTTTTATGTTGATCCTAACGCTTCTTCGGTTTATTACGCAATAAACCACGCGGAGCCTGTAGCCGTAGTGAACACTAACTTACCAGATGACGAAGAGTTGACTGTTTCGTTTGGTATTCAAAACGGTGCGGCAGCGGCGAAAACTATGACGGTTGATTACATCTCAGTATTAGTGGAGAGATAATATGTCTGGATCAGACGTACAAGCCACCTTTATTGAGGCGGCAACATCTGACGATAATGGCATATCCACCGCTGCAACGTTGTCTGAGGCAGGAAATCTGACGATAAACGGTGCTTTAGCTTCGGGTGGGAGTGTTACTTTCGATCAACCTCGTAACGTAATTATTACGTCTGCGGGGAATGATAGCGGCGACACGTTTACCGTTACGGGTACAGATGAAACAGGTGCAGCACAGACCGAAGCCATTACGGGAGCAAACACAGACGTAGCCACGGGAAGCAAATTTTTTGCTACGGTGACGCAAATTGCTTGTAGTGGCGCTACTGCCGGTAATGTTGAAGCAGGGTCGGGAACGTCTATAGCCGCTCCCGTATTTCAAGGTAGCTGTCGATTACGTGGTCTTTACGTGGTCAATACAGGAACAGCGGGAACAATTACATTTAGAGAAACGTCGGGGACCGGGTCTATTCGTATGCAATACAATACGGTGGCATCGGCAAACACGACAGAGTATCCCGACATCCCTGATTCCGGTATTAGGTGCAATGCAGGCGCATACGTTGTTTACACACAAACAACAATGTCGTCTATGACTGTATTCTTCTCTTAACTCCTAAATAGGGGGTTTTAATGGCTCGTAAAAAAGAAACTGCCATTAGAAGAACTACAAAAGGTAAAGGCGCAAACTACCGCCCCACTAAATCTGGGGCGGGCATGACTAAAAAAGGCGTAGCTGCGCACCGAAAAGCTAATCCGGGCAGTAAATTGCAAACAGCGGTTACCGGAAAAGTTAAAAAAGGTAGTAAAGCAGCGAAGCGACGAAAGTCGTATTGCGCTCGTTCTGCGGGTCAAATGAAAAAGTTTCCTAAAGCTGCTAAAAATCCCAACAGTCGTTTGCGCCAAGCTAGAAAAAGGTGGAAGTGCTAATGGCAACAAAGCAAGAAAAGGAAGCCTTACAAAGTTTAGATAAACGTGTCTCTGTTATTGAAGCGGTATTAAATCGCCTTGAAAACAACCATTTAACACATATGCAAAAAGACATAGACGGCTTAGATGTAAAACTTTGGGCAGTTTTAAGTGGTATGTTAATGCAATTAGCTGCCGTGGTGTATTACTTTATTACGCAGGGGAATGTATGAACAGATCATCAACGTCTAAACAGTTAACCGGCAATCGTAAACTTGCACAAGGGAAACGTAAAAAGAACAAAGGCTGTGGCGCAATCATGGCAAACCGCAGAAAAGCAACACGTTATTTTGTATGACTATTCAAGCTTGCTTTACCGGAGTTGAAAAACAAGTTTGTGAAGAATTACGTGCATGGTCAGCGCACGCATTAGAAAAACCAAATGAATTTTTTAACGATTTACCGGCGTGTCCTTTTGCTAAAGCAGCGTGGGCGCAGGATAAAGTAGGCGTAACTTTTAACTATGGTTCTTGTAAACAATCGTTGTATACTTTAATTTCACAGTATCCGAATGAGCTTGACGTATGTTTGTTGGTGGATTTTGATTATTGTAAAGAGCCAGAAGAATTTCATTATTATTTAGGGCAATTAAACAAAGCCATAGCTAACGGCATGTTTATTGATAAAGATATATGGCTGATGGGATTTCATCCAGACGATGAACCAGAGGAACAAGGTTACGGTGAAACGGTTTTTGACCAAGAGTTTGACGGATTGACCGACACCATGTATGCGGTAACTTATGTACAAAGGTTATCTAAATTGGAAGAATCAGCAGAAACTTTACGAGCAAAAGGTTATTATTTGTCTTATGCAGATAATAAAGATGTAATGGAGCTTTATTCTCAACGAAAAAACTTGTATAGGGGTTTAAAACATGGCTAAAAAACCGGTTAAGAAAGTGAAGAAAATGCGTGGTGGCGGCATGGCCGCTAAACCAAAAGTAGGGGTTAAAAAAATGCGTGGTGGCGGCATGGCTATGAAGAAAATGCGTGGTGGCGGCATGGCGGCTAAACCAAAAATGGCAATAAAAAGAAAACGTGGCGGAAAGGTGAAAAAATAATGGCTAAACCCGGATTGTATGCAAACATACACGCAAAACGTAAACGAATAGCTAAAGGCTCTGGCGAAAAAATGCGGGAAAAAGGTGCAAAGGGTGCGCCTTCCGCAGATGCTTTTAAACAAGCCGCTAAAACTGCGACCAAGAAAAAACACGGTGGTCCAGTTCGTTTACACGTACAAGAAGCAACCACAGTTATAGATTCGCCGAGAGTGCGGGGATATAAGTAGTGGCAGTTTCTGATTCAAAAAACTTTGAACTAGATGTTGCGGAATATGTAGAAGAAGCGTATGAGCGTTGTGGCTTAGAAGTTCGCACGGGCTACGATTTAAAAACAGCCAAACGTTCTTTAAATTTAATGTTGGCGGATTGGGCTAATCGCGGTTTAAATCAATGGACGATTAAACAAACGACCATTATAACCGCGCAAGGCATAGGTGATTATCCGGCAGGGAACTTAAATATAACGGTAGGCGCAAGTGGTTCGTTTTCTGTGGCGGAAACAATCACAGGGGGCACAAGTGCGGCAACAGCAAAAATCACTAATTTACCTTCGTCCACAAGTATGGCAATTACTATACCTACGGGAACGTTTAGTAGTGGTGAAACGTTAACGGGAGGTACAAGTGGAGCAACAACCACGTTGTCTGCGGCGGTAGACTTAACCCCGGTTCAATCTACCATTGATATTTTATCGGCTGTAATTCGCCGGGATACGACGGATTATGGAATTACGCGGATAAGCCGGGATGCTTATCTTAATATTCCCAGTAAAACACAGCAAGCAAGGGCGTCGCAGTTCTTTATAGATCGTCAAATAACGCCCGTGTTAAAAGTGTGGCCTATTCCAGAAAACAGTACAGACAGTATTATTTTTGATAGGTTAGTGCGTATGGACGATTCGGACACCTATACTAATACAATGGATTTACCGTTTCGTTTTTACCCGTGTTTAGCCGCAGGGTTAGCTTATTATTTATCAATAAAAAAAGCCCCTGATCGTATACAACTGTTAAAAGCGGTGTACGAAGAAGAATTTGAACGTGCGGCAGCAGAAGACCGTGATCGTGCTTCCTCGCAAGTGCAACCAAGTTTAGCGTATATGAGGCTTAGATAGTGTCAAAATATGCTGTAGGAAACAAGGCTTACGGGATTTCAGATCGTTCCGGCTTTCGTTATCGTTTACACGATATGAAAAAAGAATGGACAGGCATGTTAGTAGGTTTTGATGAGTGGGAAGCCAAACAGCCACAATTAGAGCCTTTAGGTAATGTTATTGACGCACAAGCGTTAAAAAACCCAAGACCAGACAGGACCGAAGTATTAGATGTTTATGCGGGGGTTCCTGTTATAGAAGGACCTACGTTTAAATCTATAAAAGGTTTTGGACAAATTGGACAGGTTACGGTAACTACATGAGTTTTACATACACCCAATTAAAATCAGCCATTCAAGATTATGCAGAAAACGATGAAACGTCTTTTGTAACCAACCTTCCTGTATTTATACGCGCTGCTGAAGAACGTATTTTAAAAATGGTACAGTTAAGTTTATTTCGTAAAAATGCGTCTGGAAACATGACCGCATCTAATCAATTTTTAACCGTTCCTACGGACTTTTTAGCCCCCTATTCGTTATCTTTTACAAATTCTAGTAGTGAAAAAACTTTTTTAGAGTTTAAAGATGTTAATTTTATTCAAACATTTAACCCCAACCCGGCTACTACGGGCGATCCTCGTTTTTATGCTTTGTTTGATGTAACTAATTTTATTATTGGTCCCACACCAAGTGCTTCTTCTGATGTTGAAGTGCATTATTTTTATCGTCCAACCAGTTTAACGGCAGGGGCAGACAGCGGTACTACGTGGCTTAGTGAAAATGCAACGATTTCCTTGTTGTATGGTTCTTTAATAGAGGCATACACGTACATGAAAGGGGAACAAGACTTAATAACTAATTATCAACAACGTTTTATGGAAGGAATTGCAACTTTAAAACAGTTTGGTGAAGCTAAAGAAGTGACCGACGAATATATGAAAGGGCAAGTAATTAGGCCAAAACAATGAACACAGAGGCGTTAGGGGTAGGGTTTGGACCAGAATTTAAAGTTTCTGTTCAAACAACAGAAAAACGGGGTTTTACCCCGGAAGAGGTGGCTGAACGGTGTGCTGATAAAATTATTAGTATTTCAGACCAAGCCAACCCCGTAATACGAGAGCAAGCGCATACTTTTAGAAAGTATTTAGTGCAAACGTTAACACTATATATGCGAGAAGCTATTAAAAGTGATCGCACGACGGTGTACAATGCGTTACTAAATGCGGGACAACCAGAATTAGCAGATTTAATTAGGAGATTGTAATGGCATTCAGTGGAAATTTTATGTGTACCAGCTTTAAAAAAGAGCTTATGGAAGCTGTGCATAACTTTAAAAACTCTGGTGGCAACACCTTTAACATTGCATTGTATACCAATAGTGCCAGCTTTACTGCGGCTACTACTGCGTATACCACCAGTAATGAGGTGAGCGGCACAGGTTATACGGCAAAAGGTGCTTCTTTGACTAGGGTAGACCCAACCACAAGTGGCACTACAGCTTTTACGGATTTTGCTGACGTAACGTTTGGTTCATCATCCATTACGGCTAGAGGTGCTTTAATCTTTAATGACAGCGCAAGTGGGGACCCCACGGTCTGCGTTTTAGATTTTGGTGGGGACAAGGCATCAACAAGTGGAGATTTTACTATTGTGTTTCCAACAGCCGATGCAAGTAATGCTATTATCAGGATCGCCTAATGGCCGATGCTTTAGTCACATATATTGGCTGGAATAGTTCTGGTCAAAGTTGGAACGGTGGCGCTTGGAACGTAGATCAAGCTATTACAAGTGCTACAGGCGCGGTAGGTAGTGTTAGTTTTGAAGGCGATGTAAGTGCTGCCGTTACTGGTATTGCAGCCACAGGTGGTGTAGGTAGTGTTACCGCCACCGGCACGGCATCTGTTTCTGTTACAGGGATAGCGGGAACCGCAAGTGTTGGTAGCGTTACGATTGACGGTGATGCTAATGTTTCTGTTACAGGGTTGGCGGGTACAACCGCTTTAGGCACAATTAGTGTTGTACCTCAAGTTCAAGCATCTGTCACAGGGGTATCTGCAAGTGGTGCAGTAGGTGGTGTTTTAGTTTGGAATGAAATTAATCCCTCTGTGGGAACAACTTGGACAAATATAACAGCATCTCAAACCCCTGATTGGGTAGATATTGCAGCGTAGGTAAATAATTATGGCAAGTACATATACAACAAATTTAGGTATTGAAAAGATAGGCACCGGAGAGCAGTCTGGAACTTGGGGTGGCACTACTAATACGAACTGGGACCTAACCGACGAAGCTATAAATGGCATTATTTCTGTTACCTTATCTTCTGCCGGAAGTTCTGGGTCGCCTACTGCTTTACCGATTACCGACGGAGCAAGTTCAAACGGGCGAAACAAATTTATTGAATTTGCTGATGGCGGTGATTTAGGTGGGACGGCGTATGTTCAGTTAACCCCGAATGACGCCGAAAAAATTGTATTTTTTAGAAACAGCCTTACGAGCAGTCGTTCCGTCATTGTGTTCCAAGGCAACTACAGTGCTTCTAACGATTTTGAAATTCCAAACGGTAAAGACATAGCTTTAAAATTTAATGGCGCAGGAACCGGCGCAACCGTCACACAACTTTTTGTTGATTTAACTGTGGACGGCATGACTGTAGGCACCGGCGTCGCTGCGGACACCAAGATAGTTTATGACGGCAACGCGAAAGACTTTTATGTGGGTCTTGATGATTCTGCTGATAAATTAGTAATCGGGGAAGGTTCTACCGTTGGAACCAATTCGATACTCACCCTAGATGATGATTCAGTAACAGTGGGTGATGGAGCGGCAGTCGATACTAAAGTAGTTTTTGACGGGAACGCTCAAGATTACTATATAGGTCTTGATGATTCTGCTGATGATCTAGTCATTGGTCTTGGATCGACAGTTGGCACAACCCCTGCCATAGAAATTGATGA
>JGI25128J35275_1000608_pt1 | contig 11069 bp, 3 predicted proteins | sample ETNvirenome_2_60_FD_35275 | JGI IMG/M metagenome (IMG submission 35275)
AGAAGACAATACGCATATCAAAATGAACAACGTGAAAGACAATGGATGCAAGATCTAAGTGTCTATTCAGCTAAGAATGTTCAATATGATATCAATACAAATAATGCAGAGATGGCAGCTCAGGCAGCTTACGGCGAAAGCGAACGTAAGAGGCAGCAGAAGAGAGCAGAAGCTGAGCTTAAGTACCAAGATATGTACGCTGAACTGCTAAATAATAATGAGTCTGCCAAGCTAATGGCTAGTGGTAGAACAGGTAGATCAATAGATAGAATTAAGACTACTGACTTAGCTGCTTACGGAAGAGAAGTATCTAACATTGGTAGGANACTAAGAATGAATGACGTTGCACTAGCACAAGAAAATGCTAAGGCAGCAGCTGCAGCTGAGGGTTATAAAGATCAACAGTTTGCACAGGTAGCATTCCAACCTGTAGCTGATGTTGCACCACCTGCACCTGTTATGCAGAATGTTGGAGCTGCAATGTTAATGGATGGATTAAAGATAGCCAGTGCAGTTGCTGGTGTTAAATCAGCTTGGCCTTAAATTATGGTATTACAATTCAACGAAGCACCTGATTATGCTTCCATTCTCGAAAGAGAGTATGACAAAATCAATAGAGGTTTTGATAGACGTGAGCAAGCTGAGAGAGCTAATGATCAAAGACGTATTCAAAACGCTGGTGTACCTTTAGACTTAATTTTGCAAGGTGCTCAATTCTCTACTCAGCTTAAACAACTTAAAGATAAGTTAGATCAAAAGAAAATAGAAGATGCTGAATTTAACGCAGATATATTACCTGAAGATGATGAGGCTACAAATAATGATATCAATCAATTAAATTTAAAAAAGAAAACAGATCTAAAAGTAGCTTATAAAGTTGAGAATGAAGATGGTGATCCGAATCTTGCAGCAGAAATAAGAGATGCTACTGAAATAAAAAGTACTGGTCTTGAAGCTTTAATTAGAAACTTAAAAACATCTGGTAATAATGTAGGCGGTATATTTATTGAATCAGAATTTAGAAAGCAATTTGCAGATGCAAAAACATCATCAGAAGCAGAAGCTATAATAACAAGATTCAAACGTGCTTTAATGACTCATCATTATAGGCAAGATGGATCTAATAAAAAGTTATTAAAAAAATATCTACTTCCTAAATTAGATCAATTTACACGTACTAAATTAGCTGAAAAGAATACTGCTATCACTGAACGACTTAATGCAGAAGAAGTCAAATCGACAGCTTTTGATTTAGATCAAGCATTTGAAAGCAATGAAAATATAGGTCAGCAAGTATTTGAATTAATAGATATAAACCAAGGTAAGTATGGGAAAATCTCAGATAGTGTTGCTCACTATAATGGTTTAGCTTTAAACCTTTTAAACAAAGGTGAGATAACACAAAAACAATATCTAGAGTTTAAGAATTATCAAATACCAAGTAAAGGTGAGCAAGGTAAACTACGACCACTACATGAAGTTTTCCCTAAAGCATTCTTTGGATCTGATAAAGCAGCAGCAGATGCAGCAAAATCAGCATTAGATATAAAAGATACTGAGGAATCAAATTATCGTAGGAACTTTACTGACAAACTAGAAGCTCAAGAAAACGAACGAATCAAACAAGGTGGTACTAAATTCACTGAAGACGAAATAGTTGAGTATTACAAAAACAACTACGACCCTTCGCAAGGTGGTCCATTAACCCAACAGATGATTAATGAATGGTGGACTGCTGAAGAAGCTTTTGATGAAGAGCATGATCGTGTTTTAAATGAAAGAGAAAAGCTTGGTATTCCAATATCAAAGAAAGAAGCTAATAAATTTAATAATCCTGATAAGAGAGCTTATTGGTCTAATAAGGCTATATCACTAAATACAAGTGTTCCATCAAAAGGTAATATAGATCATGCTGTAGGATTGATTAGAGGTCTTTCTGTTAAACATAATAATTTAGAAGGAAACCCGAAACCATCTAATAACACAACCTTTGTCAATAACACTACTTATGGAAAGCTACAATATCTCAGATACTACGCAGATGAAATAAAAACTGCACCTAGTACAGGTGCTGCTCATAAAAATGCAATGGATAGGGTAGAAAAAGAATTACTTAATGGTGACTATGATAATATGCCTACTCCAAGTATTAGTGCAGCAAAGCAAAGAGAACTAACTTTAAAATCAGCTACTGAAGCTATTAAGTTAAACCGAGACATTATCAATACTGGTATTATATATGGTACTGAAAAGATCTTAGAAGAGGTAAGAGCTAATCCAAATGAGATACATGTCTTCTATCAGCAATTAGCAGATAGATATAAAGGTGTACAAGCTGATGCGCTTCAATACGCTCAACTTGAAATAGCTAATAAACTATTTGGTGGTGATAAACCTGTTAAATCAGAGCTACTAAAAGCATGGGAAAAATTAGACCCTGGAGTACAATTTCTTTTAAGCACTAACCCAACACTTAATAAAGTAACTAGAGCAAAAATTGAACAAAAAAAGATAGATGCTTTCAATAAAAAGGTAGAGGAGACAAAGATAGAAGCTTTCAAAGATGATGGAGAAATAACATACGACGAGGTTGAGTTCTTACTAGAAGAGCTACACGAGTTACAACAAAAAGAATACCCAACACCTGAACTAAAACAAACATCTATGGATAGCATTTTAGGTTGGGATTTCGTAACGACTATGTAAATTACTAAGGTAATAAAATGTATTCTGGATTCGATCCAATAAATATCGACTCCCAGGCAGCAGAAGATGCTGTAAAAGAAGTCGATCAATTAACTGAAGAAGCAGAGCAGCGGCGAATCTTACAAGAACAACAAGCCGCTGCAATGCAACAAAGAGAGGAAGCTGCAGAAACTGCTGCAAAAGATCCTCGAAATCAAGAAGGTGGAGGAGGCTTTAAAGGAGCTGTAAAAGAATTCCAATCAGCTATAGGAGGTGGTCTACAAGATACTGCCTCTTCCATTGTTACCTTCCCTGAAAGAGCCATTGATATGTTCAGTGGTGAAATGCAGGAAGAACAACAAACAGAAGAAGGATATGGAGCTGAGTGGGATGACTGGTTTGTAGATGATGCTAATCCTATTGAGACTAAGACTTGGTGGGGAGGTGCTATTCGTAGTCTTGTTCACTTTGGTTCTTTAGCTGCTGCTATCATTCCTGCTGCTGGTGCGGCTGGTGTAGGTGCTGCAACTACAGTGGCTGGTAGCCTTGCTAGAGGTGCTGCAATAGGTGCTGTATCAGATATCCTTTCTAAGTATTCACAAGAAGAGAATGGTCTACAGATACTGAGAGATCGTTTTAACTTTATTGATACTCCATTAGCTACTAATGACTTAGATCACCCTGCAGTAAAGACATTAAAGAATGTAGTTGAAGGTATGGGTATAGGTGCTGTATTCGATGGATTCAGTATCTTAGTTGGTAAGGGAGTAAGAAAAGTAAGGAAAGGAAAAGGTGGTCAAGAGATAGTTGAGGATGGAGCTGAAGATGCTCTAACTAAAGCTGTTGCTAGAGAACAAAGTGTTAAAGATCAAGTAACTCAGAAAGCAGTAATTAAACAAGCTGAAGATTTTGAAACAATGTCTAAAGCTCAATTAATTGAAAGAATAAAAGAGGAATTTCCTAAAGCATCACCTGAGAAACAAGAATCAATTCTTCAACAATATGGTATTAGTCGTGAATCTTTAGAGCAACCAACACCTAAACCTAGCTTTAGTGCTTATAAAAACAAACCAATCGCTGACCCTTGGCAAGCTGCACCTACATCTAATGGTAAGCCATTTGACGTAAGGAAACAGTTATCAAGAACTAGGAAAGAGTGGGGAGCTGAAAATGGATCTACGGATTCACTTACAACTCCAGTTCAATTAGAAAGAACAGCTATCAATGCAGAAATGGCTGAAGAACATCTAAAAGAAGTTCTATCAGATTTCATGAGTGACCAACGAATTCAAACAGAAATCGCTAATGCTAAGGCATCAGGTAAATCACTTATGGATGTATGGGGTGAATCTGCTGAGAAGATGAAGAGAGTTATTGAAGGTAGAAACACAACTGATGTCTCTACTGAAGATTTCTGGAGAGAGTTCAACTTAGATACAGATAGAATTGACGATAGAGAAATCTGGAAGTCTGGTAATGTCGTAGCTGGTGATTTAATTATTGGTTCTCTTGTAAAAGAACTAAGAGATTTAGGTATAGCTGGTAGAGAAATCTTTGAAATAGCTGATGTAGCAGATATTGATGGTCCAGCTAAAGCAATGTATGACAAATTAATTGCTGGTTTAACTCAAATAAAACTAGCAAAGATGACTAAATCTGCGTCATTTAGAAACCTTGGTGCAGGTGCAGTTAGAGAAGTTGTAGATACACAAGTAGCTGAATCAATAGATGGTTTCAGATTAGCTATGAAACTAGCTGGTAATAGTAAAGATGATGATCTATTTAGAGCTATCTTTGAAACTGTATCAATGTCTAATGATATTCATAATGTCACAGACTTTGATGCTTGGATTCGTAAGAAGCTAAAAGGTGGTGACTTTAATGGTCAAGCTAAAACAGGTGCATTAATAAGAGAACTTCAAGGAGTAATGATTAACAGTGTTCTTAGTGGTCCCAAAACACCAGTTAGAGCAATCATGGGTACTGGTACAGCTACCTTCTTACGTCCTTTATCACAAGTTCTTGGTGCAACATTATCTGGTGATGCTGGTACTAAACGTGCTTCATTAGCAGCTGTTCATGGAATGGTTGAAGCAATACCGGAAGCTTGGACTTTATTTAAAACTAAACTTAACTCCTATTGGACTGGTGATGTAGCAAGTATTAAATCTAGGTTCAATGAAATCACCAAAGGTGATGAACAATGGGAGATGTATAGAGACTGGATAGAAAATAGTGATAGAGCATCTTTAGGTGATAAGGGTACGTTCTATCTAGCTAATATGGCTAGAGCTATGAACAATAATAAGCTCCTTACTTATTCAACCAAGATCATGGCAGCTACTGATGATACCTTTGGGTACATCTTGGCTAGATCCAGAGCTAAAGAAAAGGCAATGCGCCTAGCAATGGATCAATTAAACAAAGGTCAGATCACAGAGATAACACCGGATCTACTAAAGAATGCAGAAGATAGATTCTATGGTCAAATAACAGATGCTGATGGAAACATCACTGATGCAGCTACTATCTTTGCTAAGAAAGAAGCTACATTAACTACTGATTTAACAGGCTTCTCAAAAGGCTTGAATGAAGTATTTGATAAAGCACCTTGGGCTAAACCTTTCTTCTTATTTGCTCGTACTGGTGTTAATGGATTAGCACTAACTGCTAAACATACACCTGGTTTTAACTTCCTTGTTAAAGAATGGAATGATATAGCTTTTGCTACTCCAGACAATCTACAAGATGTACTTAAATATGGTATTGAAACTGCAGATGATTTAGCTAATGCTAAGGCATTACAAAGAGGAAGACTAGCTATTGGTAGTGGGATTATCTCTATGGCATCTATTCACTTTATGAATGGTGGTCTTACTGGTAATGGTCCTACTGATAGACAGAAACGACAAGTATGGATTGATGCAGGTTGGAAACCTAGAAGTATAAAACTAGGTGATGTATGGGTTAGTTATGACGCTTTTGAACCATTTAACCTTATCCTTTCAACTATTGGTGACATTGGTGATCATAGTCAGTTGATGGGTGAGGAATGGACAGAAGATAACTTACAGAAACTTGCAGTCGTTATGATGCAAGGTATTTCAAGTAAGTCTTATCTTGCTGGTATGCAGCAGTTTGTTGATTTATTTGCAGGTAAGCCAGGTCAGTTTGAAAGGATTATTGCTGGTCTAGCAAACAACACCATACCTATGTCTTCCATGAGGAATGAACTAGGTAAATTATTTAATCCTTACATGAAGGAATTGAACTCTGGTATAGGTGATGCAATTAGAAATAGAAACCTAATTAGTGAGCGTTTAGCTGTCAAAGAAATACCAACTAAATATGACATGCTTAATGGTCAACCTATCAAAGACTGGGACTTCCCAACACGTATGTTCAATATGTTTAGTCCTGTTCAATTCAACTTAGATCAAGGTCCAGGTAGAAAGCTTTTATTTGATAGTGGTTATGACTTAAGAATGTCTACATACTCTGCACCTGATGGTACTGATTTAAGTCAGAACGCTACTGTTAGGTCAATGTTTATGAAAGCTATTGGTGATCAAAACATAGAAGCTCAACTAAATAAACTAGCTAAGAATCGTAAGGTTCAGATGTCTTTAGCTGCCATGCAAAATGATCTAGCAGCTGGTAGACGTGAGATGGACCCAAGAACAGCTTATGTGCATAACACATTAATCCATCAAATAATAGAAGATGCAAGACGTAGAGCTTGGGCTCAAGTTCAAAGAAATCCAGAGGTTAAAGCATTACAAGAAGAAGAGAGAAGACTATCTACTCAGAATCTTGAATCAATGTATAAGACTTCAGATTACAACAAAAAAGTTAGCAATGTACTAGACATTTATAGATAACCATGGCAACAGAAAAGACGTATAACGGGGATGGATCAGATACTACATTTGATATAACATTCCCATACTTAACACATGCAGATATAGGTGTATCAGTAGGTGGAGTAACTAAAACTGTTGGCTCTGATTATTCAATTACTGGGAACACAGTTACTTTTACAACAGCNCCTGCATCAGGTACAGCTAACGTAAAANTATATCGTAATACAAATATAGATACACCTGAACATGAGTACACTGCAGGTTCAGCTATTACAGCAGCAAGGTTAAATGAAAACCAAAAGCAAGCACTCTATGCAATAGAAGAAGCTAAGTTAGTAACGACTACATCTGGAGGTATTACTACAGGTAATAAGAATGATATTACTGTTAATAGTGATACTGACTGGGTTATTAGGACTGATGCTGTTGAAAAATCAATGATGGCTGACAACAGTGTTGGTACCGATCAAATAGAAACTAATGCTGTTACTGCTGCTGAGTTAGCTGACAACGCTGTTGATACTAATGCTATTGTAAACCTTAATGTAACAACAGGTAAGATAGCTGATGATGCAGTTACTTATCCTAAGCTGCAAAATATAACAACTGGTAATAGAGTACTAGGTAGAGCTTCAGCAGGTGAAGTACAAGAAGTACAAGTAGCAACAGATATGATAGCTGATCTTGCTGCAACTCAAGCTAAGATAGATAATCAAGCTGTTAATGAAGCTAAATTACAAATATCTAACAACCCAACTAACGGTCATGTTTTAACAGCACAATCTGGTAATACAGGTGGTTTAACTTGGGCTACTCCTACACCTGCTGGTTCANTAATAGAAACATTTACATTACCTTGTGCTAATAAAAGTATTACTGTTGGTAGTGGTACTTATACATCAGCAAATGTCACGGCGGCTCAAACTCTAACAACTACTTATACTGATATAAATGGGAGTTCAATTGCATACACACCTCCAGCAGGAACACAGTTAGTAATTTATAAATTTCAATACTATTTTAAACACGTTGATCTTCATACAATTTGGCACTCGAAATTTTATATAGATAGTGCTGAAGTTACAAAAGCAAGGCACACAAATTCTGATAACAACTATCACGAAGGTATAAATACTTTTGAATGGCCGATTATAATTAGTGGTTCTGCAGATACAACTACTGGTCAGATAGCCGCAAATGGTTGGACTAGTAACAAGACTTTAAAAATACAGTCAAGAATATATAGTGCTGATTTTGATACTACATTACATGAAACTCAATTCTGGGACGGAGGCAATCAATCAGAACTTTCCATTCCAACAATATCTATAACGGCTATTAGTTGAAAAATACACAAAAATGAGATATGGCTACTACAGCATCAACAACTGATTATGTGGTAAGTACTAATTCAACCACCTGGAATTATAACTTCCCTGCAATAAAAACTGAAGACGTAAAAGTCTCACTTAACGGTAAGACATTAGCAACAACTAAATATAGTGTAGTAGGAACACAACTTACTTTTTCATCTACAACTGAAACAGACCTACAACATGCAACGGGTGCTCCTAAAAATGATGTAAAGGTATTAATCTATAGAGATACAGATGTATCCTCTGCTAAGGCAGTGTTTGCATCTGGTTCTGCATTTAGAGCACTAGATTTAAACGACAATCAAGACCAAAACCTATATGCTGAACAAGAGATAGGTGATACAGCTAATCCAAAGAATAAAGCAACTACCCATAATGGAACTGGCGTACCTAGTAATACGTTAGGTAAAGAAGGAGATATCTATTTTGATACAACTAATAACAACATCTACGGTCCTAAAACTGATGGTGCTTGGGGATCAGCTACAGCTTTAAAAGGAGCTGATGGTAGTACTGGAGCTACAGGAGCCCAAGGACTACAAGGTGTACAAGGTCAAACAGGACCAGCAGGTGCAGCAGGATCAGACGGATCAGACGGAGCCACAGGAGCTACAGGTCCACAAGGTGCAACAGGTGCTACTGGACCAACAGGACCAGCAGGTCCACAAGGTGCAACAGGTGCTGCAGGGGCTGACGGTTCTGACGGATCAGACGGTGCTACTGGGGCTACAGGCGCTACAGGCGCTACAGGTAGTCAAGGTCCAGCTGGAACAGATGGTAAGACTTTATTAAATGGTACTAACGCGCCTTCCTCTGGTACAGGATCAGATGGAGACTTTTATATTGATACAGCTAATAAAAACCTTTATGGACCTAAAGCTAGTGGTTCATGGGGCTCAGCTACATCAATAGTTCAAGGTGCAACTGGACCTCAAGGTTCTACTGGAGCTACTGGAGCCACAGGTTCAACTGGTGCAACCGGTGCTCAAGGTATTCAAGGTCCAGCAGGTACTGATGGAGCTGACGGAGCTGATGGTTCAGATGGAGCTACAGGTGCTACAGGACCAGGTTGGACAGGAGGTAGCTATAGCAGTACGACTGGTAAAGCAACTTTTACATCAAATGATGGGCTTGGTTTTGTTACTGATGATTTAAGAGGAGATACAGGTCCACAAGGTCCAGCTGGAGATCAAGGTGCAACCGGTGCGACAGGACCAGCTGGTGCAACAGGAGCACAAGGTCCACAAGGTTTAACTGGAGCGCAAGGGGCTCAAGGTCCACAAGGTCCACAGGGTCCAACTGGTGCAACTGGAGCAGCAGGAGCTGATGGTTCAGATGGTAATGATGGTAGTGATGGTGCTCAAGGACCACAAGGTGCAACAGGGGCCACAGGTCCACAAGGGGCTACAGGTGCAACGGGAGCACAAGGTGCAACTGGTGCAACAGGTCCGCAGGGTCCAACAGGAGCTGACGGTTCAGATGGTTCAGCTACGGTAAGTATCGGTACAACGACTACAGGTAATGCTGGAACTAATGCCTCTGTTACTAATACTGGTACATCAACAGCAGCTACTTTAAATTTTACAATTCCTAGAGGAGCTACAGGTGCTGCAGGTGCTGACGGTAGTGACGGAGCAACTGGAGCTACAGGTAGTCAAGGACCACAAGGACCACAAGGTGCTACAGGTGCTACAGGTGCAGCAGGAGCTGATGGAGCTGATGGAGCTACTGGTCCACAAGGTGCTACAGGTCCACAAGGAGCTACTGGAGCCCAAGGTCCACAAGGAAATACAGGTGCTGCAGGTGCTGACGGTAGTGATGGAGCTACAGGTCCACAAGGTCCGCAAGGTGCTACAGGGGCTCAAGGTCCGGCTGGACCGACTGGTGCAACTGGTGCTGCAGGTGCTGACGGAAATGATGGAGCTACAGGAGCCACAGGTCCACAAGGTCCACAGGGTCCAACTGGAGCTACTGGGGCTACTGGAGCCGCTGGTGCAGATGGTGCAGACGGGTCAGATGCAACAGTAAATGCAACTAACGTCAACAATGCTGGAGCTGTAATGAACTCTGACCTTGATCTTAAGGGTGAAATACTAGTAGGTGATGGCTCTGGAGACCCATCTGCTTTAGCTGTTGGTATTAATGGCTATATCCTTACAGCTGATAGTTCAGAAGCTACAGGTGTTAAGTGGGCTGCTAACGCTGGAGCTGGTGGAGATACAAACCAAAATGCTTTCTCTAACTTTGCAGTTAGTGGTCAAGATACAGTAGCTGCTGAGTCAACAACAGACACAGTAACTTTAGTTGGTGGAACAAATGTCACTATTACAACTAATGCTACGAATGATGAGATTACTTTTACTTCTACAGATACAAATACACAAGTAAGTATTGATGATACACCAGTTAACGGTGTTACTGATGAGGCTATAAGTTCAAACTGGGCTTATGATCACAATGCTTCTACAGGAAATAGTGCTCACGTACCAGCAGCAGGTAGCTCTGGTCAATTCTTGAAACATAATGGTACATGGGGTACACCTCCAGATACAAACACTCAACTAACAGAAGAACAAGTTGAAGACTTTGTTGCAGGAATGGTTACTGGTAATACTGAAACTGGAATTACAGTTACCTATCAAGATGCTGATGGTACTTTAGATTTTGCAGTAGCTGATCAGACTCCTGAAGGTACAGCAATACTTTCAACAGGTGAAACAGGTGGCACTAAATTTTTAAGAGAAGATGGTGATGGTACTTGTTCATGGCAAACAGTATCTGCTGGAGGAAGTGGAGACATTGAAGGGGTTACAGCAGGTACAGGTTTAACGGGTGGCGGTACATCAGGAACAGTTACAGTAAACGCAGATGTAGGAATAGCAGATGACAAGTTAGTACAAATTGATGATGCTGATGCGGCTGACGATGACTATGCAAAATTCACAGCTAATGGAATTGAAGGTCGTAGCTATGCAGAAGTTAAAACCGACTTATCTTTAAGCAACGTCGAAAATACAGCAGTTTCAACATGGGCTGGTTCAGCAAATATCACAACACTTGGTACAGTAAGCACAGTTACATCTACAGCAGTTGCAACCGCAGGAGTAAGAAAGATTCATGCAGGAACTAGCGCACCAGGTTCAGG
>JGI25128J35275_1000613_pt1 | contig 11018 bp, 14 predicted proteins | sample ETNvirenome_2_60_FD_35275 | JGI IMG/M metagenome (IMG submission 35275)
AGATAGCAAGATACGATAACCAGATTGCTGATTTAACTGCTGAAAAGGATGGATGGACTGCCCTTAAAGCAGATATAGACGCACTCTAAAACAAGGAAATACAATGCCAGATAAAAAACAAAAAGACAATCAGGTAAAAACAGTTTTCATAAATGATGTTGAATACAACATAGATGACTTAACTGAAAATCAAATGATACTTGTTAATCATGTAGCTGATTTAGACCGAAAGTTAGCAGGTGCTAATTTCAATTTAGACCAGTTAAAAGGTGGAAGAGAGTATTTTATGCAAAAACTAGAATACGAATTAGAGGAAGATGAAAAAGTTACTATTAATGATTAGCTTGACAAACATTAGTTGTAGTGGTGGTTGGTCTGTGGGAGGGTATGAACTCTCCCCTGCTGACACTACTCAGCCTAGCGTNTTTATTGAAATTATGGATACTGATTCAGTTATTCATTACTACCATGATAACTTGTATGAAACCAGTAACTGGTGTTGGATTCATCATCAATTCGAGGATTTAAANAAAGTCAATGACTGATGAAGTTAAAACAGCGAGAAGTTATCGTGGTTCTGTGGTTGACGATAATATGGTGGTTAGCCTCAACATCAAATGGGTTATTCAGCTATGCGTTGTTGTGGGTGCTTTTGTGTATGGGTACTATCGTATTGAGCATCGACTTACAAAGCTTGAAGAAAACTTGGTGGAGGCTGATGGCACAATTCGGAGTTTACTTGATAAACATAGCGTGGAAGAGGAGCGTAAAAGGTCAGAACTGGAGAGTAGAGTTTCATTTTACGAAAAAGAATTAAATATAAATCCACTTAGTTGGATGAAGAAAAAGCGGAAATAATTATGGATACACAGACATTACTAGATTCTTACATGACACTTGGAGCATCTGGATTTTGTGTTGTTTTTCTCGGTTATATGTTAGTGAACTTAATGAAAAGTCAAACATCTCAATCTGAGAGTTTAGACAACCTTGCTATTAGCCAAGCAAAAGCAGAAGAGACTATTACTAACGTAGAAGGAATATTATTGAAATTATTAGACAGGATTCAAAGAGAATCTGAAAATCAACAAAGTTCATCATCTAGGAGGCATGAGTCTTTAATGAAAGAAGTTGACGACCTTTCTGATAAGATTAGTTATATGTCTGGAAGATTAAATGGTGGAGGAAAGCATTGATGGATACTAAAGATATATATGCTTTACTCGTTAAACACGATGAAAGATTAAAGAATATTTATTCAGTTCTAAACAGAGTAGAAAAACATTTAGAAAAGTTAAATGGCAAAGTTGAGAATCACGAAAGGTCAATTGCTAAGATGCAAGTCTTAGGTACTATGGCTGTGGTCAGCTTACCAATAATAATAAACGTACTAATGAGGTTAATATAATGTTAGCAAAGTTAATAGCAGATGACTTGTTGTCAGATGAGAATGGTAAAGAGATAATTGCAGAAATAAACAAGGCTGTAGATATTCCTATCATTAATGAAAAAACAGAAGAAGCTGTTCTTCAAGCTTTGTGGAAGGTAATTAAAGTAGTTCTACTTAAAAAAATTGGTATGTAATGCCAAAGTTTGGTAAGAGAAGTAAGCAAAGACTAAAAGGCGTTGATACTAGACTTGTCAATGTTCTTAATGAAGTTGTTAAGTATTTTGACATTACTGTTATAGAAGGTCTTAGGACTCAAGAAAGACAAAACGAATTGGTTGCTAAAGGTTTAAGCAAAACTAAGTTTGGTAAACATGTACAAGGTAAGGCAGTTGATATTTCGCCATATCCTATAGATTGGGATGCTAGAGATGACTTCCATTACCTTGGTGGTTTTGTGCTTGCTACGGCAGCTTCTATGGGCGTTAAGATACGTTGGGGAGGAGATTGGAATGCTTCTTCTCTCTATAAAGGTAAACGTACAACTAAAGATAACAAGTTTGATGACTTAGTTCATTTTGAGATACTTGATTAAATGAAAAGAGCTATAGTCATACCAGATCAACATTTTCCTATTCATGATGAAAAAGCAGTAGATATAACTCTACAAGCTATAGAATATGTTAAACCTGATATATTTATTAATCTTGGTGATGTAGGAGAATGGGAAAGTGTGTCTGCTTGGAGATTTAAAGGTAAGCGACTTCCTAATCTTGAACATCAATTACTAGACGTTGATAAGGAAATTAAACAAGTCAATGAAGGGATTGACATGTTTGATAAAGTATTAGATAAAATAAACTGTAAAGAACGCTATATACTTGCAGGAAACCACGATGAATGGTTAGATCATTTTGTTAATAAACATCCTTATTTAAAAGGTTACAATTTTAAAGATGCATGCAATTGGAAAGAGAGAGGTTATAAATACTATCCATATAATAAACCATTAAAACTTGGTAAGGTTAATTTTATTCATGGTGCTTATGCTACCACGTACCATGCTAAAAAACATTTAGAAGCTTATGGCTCTAATATTGTCTATGGACATACTCACGATATTCAAAGACATAGCCTTACTAAGTTAGATTCTGGAACTATAGCAGCTTGGTCTATGGGATGCTTAAAAAACATGACACCAAAAAAGAATAAATGGCTAAAAGGAAGATTACATAACTGGAATCATTGTTTTGGTATTATCAGTTTTTTTGATAAGCCAAAAGGGAATTTTCAAATAGAGCAAGTAGAAATATTAAATGGACAATGTTCATTTTGGGGTAAGCAGTTTAATGCCTAAAAATTTATATCAATTAAATGATTTTAGTGGAGGAATAAATACATTAAAAGATTCTTCGGATATAGCAGATAATGAATTTAATAATGCTCAAAATCTTATGTTTAATATTCAAGGTTCAGTACAACCTGCATATAGTTTAGCAAATGATACAAATAATAAAATATCTGCATATGTTAATGGTTCTATTACTACTGTTCAACCGGGATATGGATTAGGGTATTTTGAAACAGATCACAATAGAGATCCTGTTGTTGTAACTCAAACTAGCAGTATAGCAGGCGTGTACAATATAAGCGATGGAAGTATTAATGGAGGAACTGCAAGAACTGGATTTGCTATATATAAACACAATACAAATAGTAAATACAGAGAAATAGAACAAAGAATAGATAATTCTCAACGAAATCTTGCATCTAGTTTTCCCGTTGGTACACTACTAAGAATTGAAGGAAATAATCTTTCTGGAGCTGGTCTTGCAATAGATGGTCAAGGTATTTATTATGTTATTGAACATAATGGAAACAATATAATTGTAGATAGGGATATATCAATAACAATTGAATCTACTACTTCAAATTTTTGGGGTGGAACTTTAACAGGTAATACAAGTGGAGATAAACTTATTTTACTTTCCAATCCTGCAGACCATAAAATAGATATTTATTCTATAAATACATCAGGTTCTAATTGGACTCAAGATGCAATAAGTCTTCGCTCATCATCTAATGATATTGCTTCTAAAATAAAATATTATAAAATTGAAGACGAAATAAGATGTTGTGATACTGCAGAAGGTAATGATTGTAAAATTCAATGGTATGGCTGGATACAAAGAAGGCATTTTGAGGGGTGTGATAGAAATCCAGATTCCAATACTTACACATCTTACTTTACTAAAGACAATACTTTAGCAAAGCCTACTAGAGGCTGGGTTAGTTCAAACGCTTCAACTCAAGGAGTTTTATCAAAGTATACATTAACTTCATCAAGTACAGATACAGGTTTAATTGCTGGGTCTGGTTTTAATATATCTATTACAACAGAAACTGATGAAGTTGGAGTTATATCTAAAGGCACATATGAATTAGCACAAACTTTTATTTACGATAGCAATCAAGAATCATTACCAAAAGTTTACGAAGAAACTCATACAGTAGCTGATGCTCAAGATTTAAAAAGTCTTTCAATTGGTATTAGTACCAGAGGGCCGTATGACCCAAGAATTTCTGGTGGTAGAATATACATAAGAGAACAAAATAAAGACCAAGAATGGACTATGTTATTAGATATTGATTTAACCAAAGGAGCTAGATTAAAACTGTCTGATGATTATTTACCTTGGGAAAATGTGTATTATGCTCCTACTGGAAATATAGTTAATGGTAGTAATGTTGTTTCAAACGTTAGTTCTTTAACAAATATAACGGCTGGAATGACTATTTCTGGTGGTTTTATTCCATCAGGTACTACAATTGCAAGTCACGATAATAGCAGTACTATTCAATTAAGTCAAAATACTACAGGTGCAGGTACTGATATTGGTGTAACATTGCAAATACAAGGTTCTTTTTATGCGTGCCCTGATTACAATCAATCTGATAATCATTTTCGTTTAAGAGAATTCGGCTTATTAACATATGAAGTATTAAACGGTTTTTCATCAAGTATATTTAGTCATACCATAGGAGAACATGGAGAGTATTGGAAAGATTCTGTTATTGCAAATAATAGAGTTTTTATATGCAACGTTAGAATTAAAGATGAAAATACAGGATTGGATAAAGAAAATTCTACTATTAAACATTACCCAGATAGAATCATGTATTCAATGCCTAATAGATATGATACTTTCCCTTCTACAAATTATATAGAAGCAGCTAAAGGAGATGCTGATGTATATACAGCAATAGAATCTCATGCAGATAGATTACTTGCTTTTAAAAGAAAAAGTTTAGATATAATAAATATATCAGGAGATGAACGTAATTGGTTTTTAGAAGATAGTAAAAGATACCAAGGATTGTTTCATCCAGAAGCAGTAAAGAAAACTCAATACGGAGTTGTTTGGGTTAATAAACAAGGTTTATTCATATATGATGGTTCATCAATACGCAATTTAACAGAAAATAAAATAAGCGATAGCGATTGGGATTCACATGTAGGTACGTTAACTGGAATCATTTACGATGAACAAGAATCTATGGTGTTCGTAATTAAAAGCTTTGATAACAACGGTGATGCTTATATGTGCGACCTTAAAAAAGGTAATTTTACTTATATAAAAGATTTTGTTCTTGATACCTATGACGGATTAACAAATTCAGTAGACACCGATAGTAATAATACGCTTATAGCCCATGACAGTAATACTCAAATTGATATATACCAGTTAAACAGAACTCCTGTTGCACATACAGGAACTAGAATAACAACTAAAATGTTGGATTTTGGAAGTATCCATAGGATTAAAAAAGTATACGCTGTTCATATTACATACAAATCTGATGTTGCTTTAACAGGGTTATTTACTTTAAAAGATGAATCAGGTACTATTACGGCTTTATCTGGAACTATTTCGTCTGCTGCTAATTGGTCAAGAGTAAAAATAACTCCTTCATCTCCAATTACCTGTAGTAAGATTTCTTTGATTTTAAATACAAGTACAACTTCAGCAAAAGTATATCTTAATGATATATCATTTGAATATAGAATACTTAGCAAGAGAGGTGTGTAATGGATAGAACATCAAGATTTATTAATAATAAAAAACAAGATAAGATACGTGTAGTTAATTCTCAACCATCTATACAGTCTATGAGAGACGGAGAAGAAGTTTTATTCTTTACTAAAGATGGTAAACTTTCTAGATATAGAAAAGAACGTGGTCAATTATGGCGGTCTGAAATGATTAAAGCAGGATAGGAGTAATTATGTCATTATCAAATTTATATTTAACACAACAAATGAGAGAAACCGATAGGAATCTTAAAAATGTTATGGACGATGAACTAGAAAGACGTAAAAAAGGCGGTCTTTTTAGTTCAATATTTGGAGGTGTAGGAGGTGTTCTAGGTGGATTAGGAGCTACTGCATTAGGTACAGCTTTAGCACCAATAACTGGTGGAATGAGTTTACTTGCAAGTTCTGCTTTAACAGGTGCAGGTGCTTTAGCAGGGTCACTTGCTGGTTCAAGAGTAGGTGCAGACGTTGGTGGAGGTAGGCGTTCTGATGCTGTTGATTTAGGTATGAATACAGATGTTGTAACTGGAAATAAGAAAGAATTTGGTAGCGATGTAAAAGATAGATATAGAAGAGATATAAACAATTTTCAAGATACATTAAACAATAGAATATTATCATCAGCTATAAATACTGGTATAAAATCAGCAGCTTTTGCTTATGCTGGTGGTTTATCAAAACCTACTATGCCAGAAGGAACAATTATAGATGCTTCTGGTAATGCTGTAGAAATACCACAAGCTGATATTGCTGGAGCACAAGCATTTCAAGATGCTGGGTATAGTAATGCATTAATTAACCCAGCTAGAAGTTTGCAAGCTCCAATGCAAGGGCCTCAACCTTTATTTGGGCCAGCAGTTCCAAATATAGCTCCAGTTGCAAATGTAGCTCCAAATCCTATGAGTGGATTAAGTCCGTTATCTAATGAATATCTGGATGCAAATAATCTTTTAAACGTTGTTAATGAATCTAGTAATCCATTTTTTCCAAGCAGTATAAACAATCTTGGAACACCACAAAGATTTGCTGGAGTTTCTGGTCAACCTTATCAACCTTTTAATTAGGAGTAATTAATGGCACATACACCTTATCACTTTGATTGGAATCAAACACCTGCTGGTGGTCAACCACCTGCAAGTACTTCTAGTCCTAATGCATTTTTACGAGATTTTTCCAATGTAAATATTTCTGGGTTAGACGATACTGCTAAAATATTTTTACCAGACACAGGTCAAATGGTAAACAACATTGCTATGGCTCGTCAAAATTTTAACAATAATGCATATGCACAACAATTAGCTGGTCAAAATAATTTATTTAACATGACAGGTGGCATGGGATTAAACAGTATGTCAGAAGGTTTTGGTAGAAGACAATCTAATATAACATCGGGTTTAAGGAATCTAAATCAACAATATCAAACAGGACTGCAACAAAATATGGCAAGTTTTAGAGCAGATGTTCTTGGAGAACAATTTAAATATCAAGATGCACTAACAGGTGCAATAAGCAATTTAATTCAATCTGGTGAATACGAAGATTTACAAATAAGTCCATATGAAGCGAATGACGCACTCAAAAGAAGAAGAAGAAACTATGAAAGTTGGAATCCTCCGGGATATACTGGAACTCCTACGGAAGGAGAAGTTTTTCAAGTTGGAGATACGCAATGGACATTTAGTAATGGACAATGGGTATAATTAAAAGGAGTTTAAAATGGCAATAGATCCAGCATTAGTAGGCTTTGATGCAGTAAACACATTACAAGATACATTACTTAATTACGTAATGCAAAATAGAATGATGCAAGCAAGAGATAGGCAGTTCAATACACAGATGCAATTAGAACGTGATAGATTTGAAGAAGATCGCAGAAGATATGATACTAATTTTCTTGAAGATCAAAAAAGGTATGATACAGATCTTGGTTTTAAGAAAAGAGACGAGTCTCGTTTAATTAAAGATAGAGCTGATTATAAATTAAAAGAAAAAGCAGGAGCAGATACTTTTAGAGATATTCAAAGTATAGAAAAACAAAAAGCAGATATAGCTAAATACGATAGAGATTTTATTGAGTTTAAAAATAAATATCGTTTACCACATGGCCTAATGGATTATATTCCGGGATTTAGAAAAAGATCAGATAAAAATTTAAAGTTAGCTTTTGAGCAAGGTGCTGAACAAAATCCAGCATGGATGCGAGGAATAACTCATTATCAAGAACCAAAAGATTATCAATGGAAATCTTATGGCGTAAGACCTGAGTTAAAAGTACCAGAGTTAGGAAATTATAATTTTGTACCTCAATACGCACCAGAGTTATTAGAAGCTCAAAAATTATATAACACAGAAAATTTACTTAACATAAGAAATGAATCAATGTTAAATAATATTTTAAATAAATAAGAGGTTTGTTATGGATCCTGCTTTAGTAGTTGAATTAATAGAAAAATATAATAGAAATCCAGATAGATACACAGATGAAGAAGCAGAGTTTATTGCGTCTTTATCTCAAGCTCTAGGAAGAAATTTTAACAGAGAGAGTAAACCTATTGGTAAAGGATTATTTGACCTTGTTGATAGTGCTACATTAGGACTTGTTCCTGATAGTTTAAGACCTGTATCAAGAGGTGAAAGTGTTTATGGAGAATCTGATGAAGAAAAGTTTGCTGGGTTTCTTGGAGAAATGGCTGGAGGTACTGCGTTAGGTGCTGGAATAGGTTATGGTGCTATAAGAGGAGCTAGAGGTATTGCCTCTAAATTCAGAGGCGGTGTAAAAAGTGGGGGTACAGGAAGTCAATCTAACAATTTACTTAACCTGACATCTGGAACTAAAAATAAATCTGTTAAACGTTTAAATCCATATTCTAATAGAGATATAGATATAGAAATAAGAAGATTGGAAAATATGGCTGACATGGGAGACTATTATGCTTATGAAGCATTAGATGATTTATACAAGTATCGAAATGGTTTTTCTGGAAATATCGACTACAGAAAAAGATTTAACTTTGGTCGATATGATAATATTGATCGCAGACCAGATGAGCTACCTTTTTAAATAAATGGCATCACAATACGAATCTTATAAAGTACGTGAGTTAGTAACAGCGTATAGGTCAGACCCTACCATGTTCACCGATGACCAGTTAGATAAACTGGAAGCATTGGCCTATGATAATGGTATCTCATTTAAAAGAATCAATAGTGAGTTTAATCTAAATAGAGCTGTAAGGCAGGCATTTGCTGGAGCAGTAGAAGGTTTTACCACATTTGATTTAATGACTGAGAAGCCTCGTAATACAGGCGAGGCTATATTCAGACAAATTGGACACTTAGTAGGCTTTGCTCCGGGGATTGCTAAAGCTCCTATACTTGCTGGTTCTAAGATAGCTCAAAGAGTTACTGGTAGGGAAACACGTAATCGCTTTACTCAAGCTGCGTTAGACCATATAGATGTATTCCATGCTAAGTCAATACCTATGCAATTTAGTAAAGCAGGTAAACTAGGTCTTGATGATATCCTTACTAAAACAGGAGCAGAGTCAGTTAGTTTTTTAAAACGAGGCACAGCAGGTAGGCAAATAGCAGATGAGGCTGTAGGTCTAGCATTTGCAAGCGGTGTAAGTAATATATGGAAAGGTGAAGATGCAGTATTGGATGGTTTTATTGGTGGTGCAATTGCAGGGGGAGCCTTTGGTGGTATTGGTAATTTTGTCTCTGTAGGTAATTTATATAAAGGTTCTCCTCAACAAGTAGAAAGAGCCAATCAAATACTACGTGCAGGAGTAGGCTCAATGGTAACTGGTCTTCCTAGTACACTTGCAGATGAACCTACAGAAATGCAGATTTATAATTATCTATTAGGTGGATTTTTTGGATACAATTCAAGACCTGCAGTAGATAAAGAATCTTCTAAATGGTATAATAAAAATAGAGACCCTAAAGAAAACTTTAGACCAGAAGAGTCTAGAGACTTTAATGACATAAGTAAAGAAGCACAAGATTATATACGTTATGAACATCCAATGGGATATGAATCTAGTCAAGGCCAAGCAGGTGGAAGTGCTGGAGTAGCTTTAAAGTATTTAAATAATAAAGCAAAACAAAACGGTCAAAATATAGACTTTAGACAAGAAGCTATTAATCATTTTGAACGTAATAAGTTAGATTATAATGAAAGAGATATATTTGATTTTTATCGTTCTAAGGCAATGGAATTGTATGAGATTGGAAGAAACGATATAAAAAATGCAGTTACATTTAAAATTAATGCATATAACAATGAACAAGTTGACCAGATGGATACTGTTCAACGTGACTTGTTTAGTTTAAGAGATACTTCAAAGAAGATATTTAATAAGACAGATAAATTTGAAACAAGTGTTGATATTGCTCAAACTATTAAAAATACATTTGAACAATCTAATAATGATATAGAGATATTTCGTGAAAATATTAAAAATGCATTTGGGAATGCCGTTGATAGGTCTACTGAAAAAGCATTAACTCAATATTTTATAGACAGTTCTAATATAATGCAGCCTATTGAATTACCTTATTTAACAGGTAAGAATGCACGTTTAAGATTAGTAGACAATGAAAGAATAGGCGATGTTACTGTTAGAGAAAAAGCTCCTATGTTGCCTATTCAAAAATTTCTTCCTAATGCAAATATTAAATATATGACACATGCTGTACTTCCTTCTATGGGTGGTAATAGAGCAGTTAAGATACTCGGTCAAAAATTAGAAGATGGTAAAATAACATATGACTTAAATCAGGGTGATTTAGGATTACTGAATGACCTTCTTGCAAGTAAGAATAGATATATTTACGGAGCTAACAAAGATAAGCTTAATGTATTTAATAGTGATTTTAGAGACGACAATTACACACTTGATGATATTTTTAATATACTTTCTAGATCTGGAAGAAGCATAGAGGAGATACAAAAAGATTATGATGCTGCACTTCAATTAGAATATGAGATATTTGGTGAGAATGAAAACGTAGCCAACATATTTAGAAGAAAGTTTATTTCAAATATCGTTAATGATACTGAGATAGAAGGTTTGCCTGTAGAAGAAGCTTACAGGTTTTTACAGAAAGATTCTCCTTATTATAAAGATGTAGTTGATTTTAACAAACGTATTCAATTAGCAACGACTAGAATGTTTTATATGACACCTTCTAGTTTTAAAGATGTTGCAGATACTGANCAAGGTCAAACATATAATATTATACTTACAAACGATAAAGATGTAGCTAATACTGATGGTGGTGCACTTGTAAGAAATGATTTTATGGATGCTAGAAATAATAGCATGGCACTTAATTCTAAAGTTACTGGTGCTGATAAGCCTGTTACATTTCATAAAACACCTAATGGTGTATTTGCTCAAAAATCAGCAGGGTTTAGAGCATATCCTTCTATGCAGGAGTTTATGAAGAAGAATAAGATACACGAAGTAGTGTACACATCTTCTTCTAAACGTAAAGGTACATTGCCTTTAACAGAATTATCTTATGGTA
>JGI25128J35275_1000614_pt1 | contig 11015 bp, 8 predicted proteins | sample ETNvirenome_2_60_FD_35275 | JGI IMG/M metagenome (IMG submission 35275)
AGCTTTTCATGGTTTAATGAGGCTGTTTTACCCCATTTTTCAGCAGTGATAGCAGAAAAAATGGCATCAAATTTATCGGCCGTTGCATAATGATCGGCTAAGTTTACAAATAATGCATCTTCAGCATTAATAGAGGCCGCCGTTAAACCTAAAAATAGGCCCACTTGATCTGGCATTTTATGTAAAAAGTAACTGCCGCCAACATCTGGGTANAANCCAATAGTNAGTTCAGGCATCGCGATTCGAGAAGTGTCAGTTACGACTCGATGACTTGCCCCCGCCATTAAGCCAAGGCCCCCGCCCATCACAATACCGTTACCCCATAACATAATGGGTTTTTCGTAGCAGTGTATTAGGTAATCAAGCTTGTACTCTAACGTGAAGAAATCTTCAATGTAGCTGGCAGGCTCACCTGTGCTCATCGCTTTGTGTAAACTAACCACATCGCCACCGGCACAAAACGCTTTTTCACCTGCACCTTTTAAAATAACCATCGCTACTGAGTCATCGTCAGCCCACTTTCTAAGCTGTGGCTCAAGTAACTGGATCATGTCGTAATTTAATGCATTTAACGACTTTGGCGCGTTAAGTGTTGCAATTGCAATGAGGCCGCTGGCGGCCTCTGCAGTTTCGAACACCACTGGCGCATCTTGATGATTTAGTAGTGTTAAATTACTCATTAGCCGTTTACCCAGTTTGCTTTACGCTTTTCTAAGAATGCGTTCACACCTTCGCGTTGGTCTTTGCTGTCGAAAAGTTGAACAAACAGTTCACGCTCAAGTGGTAATGCATGAGCCATAGGCTGAGTACGGCCTTTTTGAATGAGTTCTTTACACGCAGTAACAGCAACAGGGCTCTGTTCAGCTACTTGATTAGCCAGCGCCATTGCTGCATTTAAACTTTCGCCTTGTGCAACAACTTCTTCAACAAGTCCAATTTCAAGTGCTTTGTCGGCTTTTAAACGCTCACCACATAAGATCATGCGTTTTGCCCAACCTTCGCCCACTAACCACGCAAGATTTTGCGTCCCGCCAGCACAAGGCAGTAAGCCTACTTTTGCTTCAGGTAGCGCCATTTGTGCTTGTTGCTCTGCAATACGAATATCGCACGCAAGGGCAACTTCAAGACCGCCGCCCATGGCATAGCCATTTATTGCAGCAATTGAAACACCACGGAAGTTTGTTAATGCTTCAAATGCATCACCAAATACTTTAGACATGGTTGCCGCAACGCCTTTATCGCCACTTGCAAACACATTTAAATCGGCACCGGCACTAAAAAACTTCTCGCCTTGACCTGTGATAACCAATGCATACACGTTTTTATTGGCATTTAACTCTGTCACCGTGTCTTTTAAGGCGGTAAGTGTATCGTGTGTCCAGGTATTCGCAGGCGGGTTATTCATTGTTAACACCGCTACGTTGCCTTCAATAACAAGATCGATAGATGGATTAGACATAGTACGCTCCTTATAGAATGTCGTTAGCTGATTCAGCTAAAATACGGCGCGCAATAATCACACGCATAATTTCATTTGTACCTTCAAGTATTTGATGTACTCGCACATCTCTAAAATGACGCTCTAGNGGGTATTCTTTGATATAGCCATAGCCACCGTGAATTTGCAGTGCATCATCACATACTTTAAAGCCAACATCAGTGGCAAAGCGTTTTGCCATTGCACAGTAAGTGGTTTTTTCGCTGTCGCCCGTATCCAGTTTAAACGCCGCTAAACGTACCATTTGACGCGCAGCTACAAGCTCCGTGTTCATGTCAGCAATTTTAAATTGCAACGCTTGGAAAGCGGCTAAAGGCTTGCCAAATTGCTCACGCTCTTTTAAATACTCGCGCGCTGTATTAAGTGCAGCTTGCGCCGTACCTAACGAACACGTTGCAATATTAATACGACCGCCATCTAGGCCCTGCATCGCAAATTTAAAACCTTCGCCTTCTTGACCCAGTAAGTTTGCAGCAGGAATACGCACGTCTTCAAAGCTAATTAAGCGTGTTGGTTGTGCATTCCAGCCCATTTTTTCTTCGGCTTTACCATACTCAACGCCGGCTGCATCTGCAGGAACCACAAATGCCGAAATACCTGCAGCACCTTCACCACCGGTGCGTGCCATAACCACTAATAAGTCAGTTTCACCCGCTCCAGAGATAAACATCTTAGAGCCTGAAATCACATACTCGTCGCCTTCTTTAACGGCTTTTGTTTTAAGTGATGCAGCATCAGAACCTGAACCCGGCTCGGTTAAGCAATACGAGGCAAGTAATTCACCCATGACAAGTTGTTCGCAGTATTTTTCTTTTACTGCATCGGTACCGAAGCTTGCTACCATCCAGGTTGCCATATTATGAATCGTTAGCATGGCGGTGGTTGCTGTACAACCCATCGCAAGCTGTTCAAAAATAATGCTTGAATCAAGGCGAGATAACCCTAAACCACCCGCTTCTTCTGGCGTGTATAAACCACAAAAACCAAGCTGACCCGCTGCCTTAATGGTGTCTTTTGGAAAAATGTGTTCTTGATCCCATTGAGCGGCGTAAGGTGCCAGTTCAGACTCTGCAAACTGACGGGCTGTTTCAGCAAAGGCTTGCTGATCTTCGGTTAAATTAAAGTCCATAGTAGACCTCTTAAATTGTTGTCTTATTCTTTGTATAAATCGGTGTTTAAAGAGCGAGGACAGCCTCGCTCATTCCTTATAAAGCGCGCTTACCGGCGCTTATTTAAGGTTAATACTCATGTTTGGACCCGAGGCAATATCGTCCTCAAACCAACGAGACGTAATGGTTTTCGTTTCAGTGTAAAAACGAATACCTTGTTTGCCATACGTGTGTTGATCACCATAGAAAGAGCCTTTCCAACCAGTGAATGAGAAAAACGGCAGTGGCACCGGAATTGGCACGTTAATGCCTACTTGGCCTACTTCGATTTCGTGTTGGAATTTACGCGCGGCTGCACCGCTTGAGGTAAATAATGACGTACCATTACCGTATGGTGAGTTATTAATTAGCGCGATTGCTTCTTCAAGCGTATCAACAAACATACACGCCAGTACTGGACCAAAGATTTCTTCTTTGTATAAATCCATCTCGGTTGTAACATCAGTGAATAACGTTGGACCAACCCAGTTACCTTGCTCATACCCTTCAACAGTAAAGTCTGAGCCATCAATTAAACAGGTTGCACCTTGTGCTTTACCGCCAGCAATAAGCGATAAAATACGGTCTTTTGCCGCTTTTGATGTTTGCGGACCATATGCTGCATTCGCATCATCCCACACACCTGGGCGCACGTTTTCAAAACCCGCTTTAATTTCATCAACCCAGTCTTTCGCTTGACCAACAAAAACAGCAACCGAAATACCCATACAACGCTGACCCGCAGCACCAACCGAAGCACCTACTAGGTTGTTTACAACATGTGATTTACTCGCATCAGGCATGATAACCATGTGGTTTTTGGCGCCAACACAAGCTTGAACGCGTTTAAGATTCGCAGTGCCTTTTGAGTAAATATACTCACCGACACCACACGAACCCACAAATGAAATTGCACGTACAGCAGGGTCTTCTAGTAAGCGGTCTACTTGTGGTTTAGTACCATGAACAACTTGTAAAACACCTTTAGGGGCACCCGCTTCAACAAACAGCTCGGCTAAACGCATTGGTGTAAGTGGGTCTTGCTCTGATGGCTTAAGAATAAACGTGTTACCACACACAATAGCCAGTGGGAACATCCACAGTGGGATCATCGCTGGAAAGTTAAACGGCGTAATACCAGCACACACACCAAGCGGTTGCATATACGAGTATGTATCGATTTTACGCGCCACGTTTTCCATGGTTTCGCCCATCATCAACGAAGGCGCATTTGCGGCTTGTTCAACAACTTCGATACCACGCCATACATCACCTTTCGCATCTTCGAATGTTTTGCCCAGTTCATGACAAATAATCGTTGCTAGCTCATCGTGATTTTCTTTTAATAGCGCGGCATATTTCATCATAATGCGCGCACGTTCAGAAATAGGCACTTCTTTCCACGTTTTAAACGTTTCTTTAGCCGAAGCAATTGCGGCATCCATTTCGGCATCTGTTGCNCAAGGCACTTGTGCTAAAACTTCTTGGTTTGCAGGATTAATAACATCAATAAGCTGCGTTGAACTTGATTGGGTAAATTCGCCGTTGATAAATAAAGGTACTTGGTGCATGAGGCACTCCTCCCCAGTGGGTATTAAGAGGCCGCAACATGATAGTTTTTAAAATACGTTGCGGCTGTGAGAGACTAAAAAATGCTTAAATAGCTTCGACNGCCATCGCAACCGCTTCACCACCACCAATACACAGTGAGGCAACGCCTTTGCTAAGACCACGATTCTTTAATGCATGAATTAGGGTGACTAAAATACGTGCGCCGCTGGCACCAATTGGGTGACCCAATGCACATGCACCGCCGTTAACATTCACTTTGCTTTCGTCGAGTTTAAGCTCGTTGATTGCAAGCATAGTTACCATGGCAAATGCTTCATTNATTTCCCAAAGGTCAACNTCTTCTACAGACCAACCTGCTTTATCTAGTAAAGACTTCATTGCACCAACAGGTGCTAATGTAAACTCGCTAGGGGCTTGTGAATGTGTGCTGTGAGCAACAATGCGACAAAGCGGTGTTAAACCTTGTGCGTGTGCGTCAGACTCACGCATTAATACAAGAGCAGCAGCACCATCAGAAATTGACGACGAGTTAGCCGCCGTAATAGTGCCATCTTTTTTGAATGCAGGACGTAAGCCTGGGATCTTATCTGGGCGAGCATTACCTGGTTGCTCATCAATAGAAACCGTTACATCGCCTTTACTTGTTGAAATAGTGTGTGCAGCAACTTCGCTCTCAAACGCACCTGATTCAATGGCGGCATTGGCTTTGGTTAACGAGCTTAATGCAAAGTTATCCATTTGTTCACGGCCAATTGAATATTGATCAGCGGTGTCTTGTGCGAAACAGCCCATTGCTTTGTTGTCATAGGCATCTTCGAGGCCATCACACATCATGTGGTCTTTCACTTCACCGTGACCCATACGCATACCACCACGTGCATTAGGTAGCATGTAAGGCGCATTACTCATGCTTTCCATACCACCAGCAACAGCAACATTAATAGAGCCAGACTTAATTAGATCATGCGCGAACATCGCCGCTTTTAAACCTGAGCCACATACTTTATTGATCGTCGTTGCACCGGTGCCTTGATTTAGGCCCGCTTTTAACATTGCTTGACGTGCTGGTGCTTGACCTAAACCTGCCGGTAATACACAGCCCATAATCACTTCGTCGATTTTATCCGCAGATAATCCCGCGTGCTCTAAACTGCTTTTAATGGCAGTCGCCCCTAAATCAGTTGCGTGTGCGCCACTAAGTGCGCCCATAAACCCACCCATAGGTGTGCGTTTTGCGGCAACAATAACAACGGCTTCAGTAGTCATAATTGGCTCCATGTTAGTGGTTATCATCATGTGTTCAAATCATGTGTAACCAAACAGTTAATTTGTTATAGTTTAATTTCGATTTAATTCAGCATACATAATATTTACGTTTACGCCAACGTAAATCTAAAATCAACTTTTTTGCGGCCGGTAAAACTGTAAACTTATCTGTATTTTGCTGTATTAAAAATCAAACATTTCCTCANAAAGCCATATAAATAAGGCGCTGCAATAAATTTTNAGCGCTAACCTTATAAGTCTAAAGTATAACTTCACAATGACACTTTACCTTTACGTAAACTTCACTTATATTGGTGTTATTCGAATGAGGTAAATAAATCATGAAACAAGACAATCAAACAAACTTTGAAAGTGCAGCAGTCGAGCCTGCCAGCAATGAGCAAACGTTTAGTATCAGCGAACTAGCAAAAGAATTTGATATTACAACGCGCTCTATTCGCTTCTATGAAGACCAAGGCTTGATCTCACCTGAGAGAAACGGTCAAACCCGTATTTACTCGAAACGTGACAAAGTAAGGCTAAAACTGATCCTACGAGGTAAACGCTTAGGCTTTACACTTGCCGAAACCGGCCGTTTGTTTGAACTTTACGACGCAGATAAATCAAGCGCTAAACAGTTAGTGACTATGCTTGACCTTATTGCAGAAAAGAAAGCGGATTTAAGCCAACAAATGGACGACATTAAAGTTGTTCTTATGGAATTAGTCACCGCTGAACGTCGCTGTCGTGAAACCCTCAATAACCTAGACGAATAACCTGACACCCTTTTTATACGCGTCAACAGACTCTCACAGGAACACATATTATGAGCACTATTTCACTTTATAAAGAAATGAACTTCGGACTTGGCGAAACCGCAGACATGATCCGTGATCACGTTAATAGCTTCGCAAGCCAAGAGATTGCNCCTCTTGCTGAACAAACAGATTTAGACAACACGTTCCCAAATCAACTTTGGCCACAACTTGGCGAAATGGGTTTATTAGGAATGACGGTAGCTGAAGAATTTGGCGGTGCGGGTTTAGGCTATTTAGAACATGTTATTGCCATGGAAGANATTAGCCGTGCAAGTGCNTCAATTGGCCTAAGTTATGGTGCTCATTCAAACTTATGTGTAAACCAAATAAACCGTAATGGAACACAAGCGCAAAAAGAAAAATACTTACCAAAGCTTATCAGCGGTGAACACATTGGTGCGCTTGCTATGAGTGAACCCAATGCAGGTTCTGACGTAGTATCAATGAAATTAAAGGCCGAGAAAAAAGGCAACGTATTTGTTCTTAACGGTAACAAAATGTGGATCACCAATGGTCCCGATGCTGATACGTTCGTTATTTATGCCAAAACCGATTTAAATGCAGGCCCTAAAGGGATCACTGCTTTCATCGTTGAGCGCAACACACCAGGATTTTCTACCGCACAAAAACTAGACAAACTGGGTATGCGCGGTTCGAATACTTGTGAACTTGTATTTGAAAACTGTGAAGTACCAGAAGAAAACATTTTAGGTAACTTAAACGAAGGCGTAAAAGTCTTAATGAGTGGCCTTGATTACGAGCGTGTTGTATTAGCCGCGGGTCCACTTGGTATCATGCAAGCCTGTATGGACATTGTTGTACCCTACATTCATGAACGTAAACAGTTCGATAGCCCAATTGGTCAATTCCAATTAATTCAAGGCAAAATTGCCGACATGTACACGCAAATGAATGCAGCGCGTTCATATGTTTACACGGTAGCTCGCGCATGCGATCGCGGTGAAACAACACGTAAAGATGCGGCTGGTGCCATTTTATATGCAGCAGAGCTAGCNACTAAGATGGCATTAGATGCAATTCAGATCTTAGGCGGTAACGGTTATATCAACGAGTACGCGACAGGCCGTTTATTACGTGACGCTAAACTTTATGAAATTGGTGCGGGTACTTCTGAAATCCGCCGTATGCTGATTGGTCGCGAATTATTCACTGAAAGCCGATAAGGATTAAAGTTATGACGATTTTAAAATCGAGTGTTAATCCACACGATCCGCAATTTCTGCAAAATCACGATAACATGGCTGCCCTTGTAAACGACTTACGTGAAAAAGTGGCCGATATCCGCTTAGGCGGTGGCCCTGCTTTAATCGAACGCCATGTTGGCCGTGGTAAGTTATTTGTACGCGATCGTATCGAAACATTATTAGATGAAGGTTCGCCGTTCTTAGAGATTTCTCAATTTGCGGCGTTTGGTGTTTACGAGCAAGCGATTCCATGTGCAGGCGTTGTTGCGGGTATTGGTCGTGTTAAAGGCGTTGAATGTATGATTATCGCCAACGATGCCACTGTTAAAGGAGGGACATATTTCCCACTAACAGTGAAAAAGCATCTGCGCGCACAAGACATTGCAGAGCGTTGCCATTTACCATGTATTTATTTAGTTGATTCGGGCGGTGCAAACCTGCCTGAACAAGACGATGTATTCCCAGATAAACTGCATTTTGGTCGCATTTTCTATAATCAAGCACGTATGTCGGGTAAAGGCATTCCGCAAATTGCGGTGGTAATGGGCTTATGTACTGCTGGCGGCGCGTATGTGCCTGCAATGGCAGATGAAAGCATTATCGTAAAAGAACAAGGCACTATTTTCTTAGCGGGTCCACCGCTTGTAAAAGCCGCAACAGGTGAAGAAGTTAGCGCTGAAGAGCTAGGCGGTGCCGATGTGCACTGTAAAACATCGGGTGTGGCCGATCACTATGCTGAAAACGATGCACATGCACTGTCTATTGCACGTCAATGTATTGAGCGCATTAATTATCAGCGCCCTACTGCACCATTACTTGAAGACGTAAAACCTCCACGTTACGACATTAACGAGATTTACGGCATTGTTGGTACTGATCTTAAAAAGCCATTTGATGTACGTGAAGTCATTGCACGAGTGGTTGATGACTCATCATTTGATGAGTTTAAACGCTACTTTGGTGAAACCTTGGTAACGGGCTTTGCGAAAATTTTTGGTCACCCTGTTGGTATCGTTGCTAACAATGGCATTTTATTTAGTGAATCAGCTCAAAAAGGTGCGCACTTTATTCAGTTGTGCGCGCAGCGAAATATCCCTTTAGTCTTCTTACAAAATATCACCGGCTTTATGGTGGGTAAAAAGTACGAGGCAGAAGGTATCGCAAAACACGGTGCCAAAATGGTTACCGCGGTATCGTGTGCTGATGTACCCAAATTCACCGTGTTAATTGGTGGCTCTTATGGTGCGGGTAACTACGGTATGTGTGGCCGAGCGTTTGAACCAACAATGATGTGGATGTGGCCTAATGCCCGTATTTCGGTTATGGGTGGCGAGCAAGCAGCTGGCGTACTTGCTCAAGTGAAGCAAGACGGTTTAGCACGCAAAGGCGAAAGCATGACTGATGCGCAAATTAGCGAATTTAAAAAGCCAATTATCGAGCAATACGAAAAACAAGGTCATCCTTATTATGCCAGTGCACGACTGTGGGATGATGGCATTATCGACCCTGCCGATACACGNAATGTGTTAGGTCTTGCTTTAAGTGCTGCTAAAAACGCCCCAGAGCGTGATTCTCAGTTTGGCGTATTTAGAATGTAATGGAGGCCGTATGTCAGTAACACTACAAATAACAAAATCAAATGTGGCTGTCCTCGTTTTAAACCGCCCAGAAAAACACAATGCATTTAATGAGGACGTGATTAGCGAACTCATTCAGTGCATTGAGCACGCCAATAGCTGTGATGTACGTGCTTTGGTATTAAAAACACAAGGTAAGCATTTTTCTGCAGGCGCTGATTTAAATTGGATGAAATCGATGGCTGGCAATGACTTTGCAGAAAACTTCGCAGATTCAAAGCAACTNGCCAAATTAATGCATGTGCTTGCAACAAGCCCTCATCCAACGCTATGTGCCGTACAAGGGGCTGCATTTGGTGGTGCNTTAGGCNTAATAGCCTGTTGTGATATTGCTATTTGCCAAGACGATGCACAATTTTGTTTAAGCGAAGTGAAGTTAGGTTTAATTCCAGCTGTGATTAGTCCGTATGTGATCAAAGCNATTGGTGAGCGTGCTGCACGCCGTTACTTTTTAACCGCAGAAATCTTTGATGCACACACAGCNAAACAATTAGGTTTAATTCATCAAGTGACCGGTGACTTACAAACAGCATTAGACAAGCACTTGCAAAGCCTTGTTAATAATGGGCCTATTGCAGTGAAAGCAGCCAAACAGCTAATCAATGATGTTGCGGGTAAAGCCATTGATGAAACACTAATCGATTTAACAGCAGAGCGTATTGCGCGTATTCGTGTATCAGACGAAGGACAAGAAGGTCTNAGCGCATTTTTTGAAAAACGCAGCCCAAATTGGCAGAAATAGGATCCATTATGACAACAAAAACGTTGAAAAAAATTCTCGTTGCAAACCGTGGTGAAATTGCNTGCCGNGTTATGCGCACAGCAAAACAAATGGGCCTAACTACGGTTGCTGTATATTCAGATGCAGATAAACACGCGCAACATGTAAAGCTGGCCGATGAGGCTTATCACATTGGTCCTGCACCAAGCAAAGACTCATACCTAGTCGCAGATAAAATTATCGACGTTGCAAAACAAACCTCCGTTGATTGCATTCACCCCGGCTACGGTTTTTTATCTGAAAACAGTGAATTTGCCCTAGCCTGTGAGCAAAACGACATTGCATTTATTGGTCCTCCAGCATCAAGTATTGAAGCAATGGGTTCCAAAACGCGTGCAAAAGAAATTATGCACGAAGCCAATGTCCCTTTAGTGCCGGGCTATTATGGCGATAACCAAGACACTGAGTTTTTAAAAGCCGAAGCAGAAAAAATTGGCTACCCTGTCCTTATCAAAGCAGCCTTTGGCGGTGGCGGTAAAGGAATGCGTGTAGTAGAGCATGCAAAAGATTTTATCAGTGCGCTTGAAGGGGCAAAGCGTGAAGCTAAAGCAGGCTTTGGTAATGATTTAGTGCTTCTAGAGCGTTACGTTACTAAACCCCGTCATGTTGAAGTACAAGTATTTGCAGACAATCATGGCAACTGTGTTTATTTAGGCGATCGTGACTGTTCTTTACAACGTCGCCATCAAAAAGTAATTGAAGAAGCACCGGCACCGGGTTTATCTGATTCGCTACGAAAAGAAATGGGTGAAGCCGCTGTACGCTGTGCACAAGCAATTAACTATCGTGGTGCGGGTACTGTTGAGTTTTTACTGTGTGGCGATGAGTTCTTCTTCATGGAAATGAACACTCGTTTACAAGTAGAGCACCCGGTAACCGAAATGGTCACTGGCGTTGACTTAGTAAGCTGGCAAATTAATGTGGCTGCAGGTGGAAAACTGCCACTGTCACAAGCGGATATTCAGCTGCAAGGTCATAGCTTTGAAGCACGTATTTATGCAGAAGACCCAAGCAATGACTTTATCCCGTGTTCTGGCCGTATTGATGCCCTATTCACCCCGACTGAATCAGAGTTTGTACGCATAGACAC
>JGI25128J35275_1000616_pt1 | contig 11003 bp, 10 predicted proteins | sample ETNvirenome_2_60_FD_35275 | JGI IMG/M metagenome (IMG submission 35275)
GCACTTGGTCATCTGAATCGGATTGTGACGCCGTTTGAATCGCCTCAGGTGAGAACAACCAGTGATGCTCAGACGCAAATCAAGGGGAATGTTGTATATGTNGCCACGGACAAAGAATCACCGGTTTCACTTTACATCACTCCGCCTGGTCAGGAAGCTCCCGCATTATCNGTCACCTTAGTACCTCGTCGTATTCCACCGCGTGAAATCACCTTAGCNATTGATGGTCAGCAGTGGCCCATTAAGGGCGTCGTGAACCGAAAAGCCGCCACTTGGGAAACGGCTCAGCCATACGTCGATAGCTTACGTGATTTACTCAGACGCCTTGCACTAAATGAGTTACAACAAGGCTATGACATCCGTTTAGCTGGCCAAACTGACACAAGCCCGAAATGTTTTCAGCCGGGCTTAAAGTTTGGTTTTAAGCAGGGGCAAATTGTGACAGGCCATTATTTCACCGTCTATGTAGGACTGGTTGAAAGCTTTGCCGATGGGCCGATAGAAGCCAGTGAAATAGCCTGTCATGCACCAGATATAGTGGCAAGCGCCTACTGGCCTCGCAATATCTTGTTGCCGGGTGAAAAGACTGAGTTGTATGTGGTTGTTCGCAATCATCGTGAAGAAGCGGTGGAAAGTCAGCGACCTTCGCTTCTTGTGGGAGGTGAATAACGATGAAAGCACAATGGGAACAAATGAGCCCGAACATGAAGCGGGGCCTATCGGTTGCTGGTATTGCTGGTGGTCTCATCCTTATGGTGATGGTGTTTTCACCTAATCCTGACGATGACTCAAGTAGTCGGAACCGACAGGAAACGATCCGGCACATTCTTACGGATACCAATACTCGTGATGTTGGGGTCGATAGTTTGGCTGCGAACGTAAAACTACTCAGTGAGCGCAATGAACAGTTACGTCGTGAAGTTGAGCGCTTGCGTCGTGACGTCGATTCAGGACGGCTAAGCCCAGGTTCGCCTTCTATACCAAGTGAAGTCAATGCGGAGCTGGCCCGCCTTAGAGCGGAACTTGATGATGTTCGCGCTGGAGGTGATGCAGCAGTTGAAGGCACAAATAGCCGCTTTGAAGTACCTTTATCTGCCATGGAATTGCCTGAAGAAGAAAAGCCATTGCCGTCTAACCCAGACGACTATTTTGCCAATGCGCCACTTCCTGATCCGCTCTATCAGCAGCCAGCCAATGGCCAAGGTACACGAGCTCGGGATGTTCCATTGCCGCCAATCACGATTCGTATGATTGAGCCTGAAGTGGTTGCTGAACCAGAGGTTGTTGTGCAAGAAGCGCCGCCTTTGTATTTACCGGCGGGCAGCATCATCTCAGGTACTTTGATCACAGGTTTGGATGCACCTACTCACGAGTCCGCAAGACGCGAACCTTTTCCTGCATTGCTGAGGATTCAAAAGGAAGCCATTTTACCCAACCGATTTAGAGCGGATATCAAAGAGTGTTTCTTGATCGCCGCAGGTTACGGTGATTTGAGCTCTGAGCGTGCTTATTTGCGAGGCGAGACCATTTCATGTGTGAGAGAAGACGGTGGCGTCATTGAAACACGACTGGATTCTTATGCTGTAGGTGAAGACGGCAAAGCCGGCATTCGTGGCCGATTGGTGTCGAAACAAGGCCAGCTGGTGGCCAAGTCGATGATGGCCGGATTCCTTCAGGGCTTGGCTGGCGCATTTGATGTAAATCCTGTTCCGACGATTCAGACGGGTAATGCCGGTGATACTCAGCTGTACCAGCAAGTCATGAGCCAAGAAGCATTACAAGGCGCTGCGATTAAAGGCACAGGTAAAGCATTGGATAGAGTGGCCAAGTTCTATTTGGACATGGCTGAAAATATGTTCCCAGTCATAGAGGTAGACGCTGCACGGAAAATAGAAGTAATCGTCACTCGTGGGGCTTCATTGTCATTGGCCACTTCACAAGGGGTGGGTGCAAGAAGATGAAAAAATCCTGCATGTTGCTAACCGATCGAAGTCCGTTTCAGACAATAAGATGTGTATCCAGAGGAGAGTTAACCATGACGACATCAATGCAGAACAACCCAAAGCACCAGTCAAAACAGTGGTCTAAAGCTGGATTACTTTTATTGGCAGTCGGCTCAACCTTATTGTCTGGCTGTAGTTCATTGGGTCTTGGGAGTAGTGAATATGGATGCCCAGGTATGCCTGACGGTGTGCGCTGTTTATCTGCTCGTGAAGTCTATGAGCTTACCAGTTATGGCGCTGCACCCAAGACGATTGATGCTGTGGCGACTCGAATTGGTTCTCCCTCTGGGTATTCACAATCTGATTTAGAGACAGGACTGCTGAGCCATCCAGCATTACCCGAGACGCAGCAATCTGCACCTATTCGCATTCCTTCAAGGGTAATGCGGATTTGGATTGCGCCTTGGGAGGATGACCGTGGAGATCTGAATTTATCCAGCTACGTGTTTACCGAAATTGAACCGCGCCGGTGGGATATTGGGGTGTCAGCACCTCGAACGGTTTCGCCAGTGCTACGTCCACTTCAGACTCAAAGCGATTCAGCCTCAGCGGGAGCTGATGGTAAGCGCGATAACTTGAGTATCTACGGAGAAACTAACGAATGACAAATGCAGTTCGCAGCATTCAGACTCAGCGCCTAATGACCATTGGTGCGCTTGGTTTAATGGCGTTAATGATTTCGGAGCCCTCATTTGCAGGCACCGGTGGTGATGCTTTCACCGATGTGTGGGATACCCTAAAAGATTGGACCCAAGGTACTTTGGGACGGATCGTAGCGGGAGCCATGGTTCTGGTGGGTATTGTGGGCGGTATCGCTCGCCAAAGCTTGATGGCCTTTGCCTTGGGCATTGGTGGCGGTATGGGTCTCTACAACACACCAACAGTCGTTGAAAGTGTCATGTCTGCAACTTTACCTGTTGTTGCTAGCACTCAAGAAGTCATTGGCACAACAATTCCAGCAATCAGCGCCGTTTTACTGGGCACCTTATAACAATAAAAAACGCCCAAGCGGCCAGATTTCTGACGGCTTGGGCGTCATCCCACCCCGTCCCCGATTACCATGACGGCGTTTCAGTTAATAGGTTTNCCATTCACTTAGCTTGATTACAAGCTGCGGCCATGAATACCGAAAAGAATGCTAGCGCCGCCACTGCAAAAGGCAGTTAGCGGGGCTTTTCTTGAGGGAGCACATTCAAACAGGCTACTAGCCTGATATTTTGAGATTTAGGCGCTCGTTTCTTTTGAGTTAGAGTTACACACTACCAAACAGCTGGATGAATATCAGGAATGATGGCGCTTCATTTGTTGTGTTCATGAGGTTAAAAATAATACGCTTGACCTTCCCATCATGGTAAGCCCTAGACTGTTTAATATCTGAACCAACAATGAGAAATACATCATGAGCATTCATAAAAACCAGCTCTCCAGCAATGCTGAAGCCCGGGTTAGCTTACCTATTGAGGGTATGACCTGTGCAAGTTGTGTAGGACGAGTTGAAGCAGCTTTAAACAAAGTTGAAGGCGTCGTAAACGCAAGTGTCAATCTTGCGACTGAGCTGGCGGATATTCATCTTAAAGCTCCTGTTGATCGACTGAAGTTAATCGAAGCAATTGAAAAGGTAGGATATGAAGTTCCTGTAACATCCGTTGAACTTTCAGTGCAAGGTATGACATGTGCTTCGTGTGTTGGCCGTGTTGAAAAGGCACTCTTAGCGGTTGATGGTGTAAAGGCGGCAACGGTTAACCTTGCAACTGAGAGGGCAACTATTCGCGGAGTGGCTGGCATAGACGATCTCATATCTGCTATTCAAAAAGTTGGCTATGAAGCCCGTGTCATCGATACCCAAAATCAGGTCAGTAATGAGTCTGAAGTAAGAAAGGACGCAGAGAAGGCTTTATTAAAGAAAGATTTAGTTATTGCAACAGCACTGGCTCTGCCGGTATTTGTTCTCGAAATGGGATCTCACATGATTCCAAGAATGCAACACTGGGTGATGAATACCATTGGGATCCAGGAAAGCTGGTACGTCCAGTTTGTATTGACATTGTTAGTCTTAGTGGTTCCAGGTCGTCGATTCTACATGAAAGGCATTCCTGCTCTTACGCGGCTTGCTCCTGACATGAATTCACTGGTCTCTGTCGGGACTATTGCTGCTTTTGGTTATTCTGTGGTTGCTACGTTTGTACCATACCTTTTGCCTGAGGGTACCGTTAATGTGTACTACGAAGCTGCTGCAGTGATTGTCGCTCTCATTCTTTTGGGACGATTTATGGAGGCGAGAGCTAAGGGGAGAACGTCTGAGGCTATCAAACGCTTAGTAGGCTTGCAGGCTAAGGAGGCGCACGTGCTCCGTAATGGCGTAATGAATGATATTCCTGTCAAAGACGTTGTGCTTGGAGACATTATCGAAGTTCGCCCGGGAGAAAGGATTCCGGTCGATGGAGAGGTAAGTGAAGGTACCAGTTTTATAGATGAATCGATGATAACTGGTGAGCCTATACCAGTGGAAAAAATCGTTGGCAGTGGAGTTGTCGGAGGGACTGTGAACCAGAAAGGAGCACTGAGGTTGCGTGCTACTGCGGTTGGTGGTCAGACAATGCTGTCACAAATCATACGGATGGTAGAACAGGCCCAGGGGTCAAAGTTACCTATACAAGCTGTTGTGGACAGAGTGACATTGTGGTTTGTTCCAGCTGTGATGTTGGCAGCACTTTTTACATTCCTGATTTGGTTAGTATTTGGTCCATCACCAGCCCTGTCTTTCGCATTGGTTAATGCTGTGGCAGTGCTAATCATTGCATGTCCATGTGCAATGGGACTCGCGACACCGACATCTATCATGGTTGGTACAGGTCGTGGTGCAGAAATGGGAATTTTATTCCGCAAGGGAGAAGCCCTACAGTTACTCAAAGATGCCAAAGTTGTTGCTGTAGACAAAACCGGAACTCTGACTGAAGGTCGTCCAGTCATGACAGATCTGGAACTAGCTCAGGGTTTTGAACGTAATGAGGTATTAGCAAAAGTTGCCGCAGTTGAATCACGTTCTGAGCACCCTATTGCTCGCGCTATTGTTGAGTCGGCAGAAGGAGACGGCATTTTACTGCCAGAGCTTACTGAGTTTGATTCAATCACTGGTATGGGAGTACGAGCGACTGTTGAAGGGAGCCTTGTAGAAGTAGGCGCTGATCGATTTATGCGTGAGTTAGCATTGGAGGTAACGTATTTTTCCCGGATTTCTGAACGCCTCGGGAATGAGGGGAAATCACCTCTCTATGTTGCTATAGATGGTCGGTTGGCTGCAATTATTGCTGTAGCTGACCCTATTAAATCAAGTACTCCAGTAGCTATAAAGGCATTACATCAGCTTGGTCTCAAGGTCGCCATGATTACCGGTGACAATGCGAATACAGCTCAGGCTATTGCTAAACAATTAGATATTGATGAAGTGGTTGCGGAAGTGTTACCTGAAGGCAAAGTTGAAGCGGTGCGTCGACTGCAAGAAAATTACGGTAAAGTTGCTTTTGTCGGCGATGGGATAAACGATGCCCCGGCACTTGCAGTTGCAGATATTGGACTTGCAATTGGTACAGGAACAGATATAGCCGTGGAGTCAGCTGATGTTGTCTTAATGTCAGGAAACTTGCAGGGAGTTCCTAATGCTATTGGATTGTCTAAGGCAACAATCGGTAACATCAGACAAAATCTCTTTTGGGCATTTGCTTACAATGCAGCATTGATTCCAGTGGCTGCAGGACTGCTATACCCAGCTTATGGAATACTGCTCTCTCCAATTTTTGCAGCAGGGGCGATGGCGCTATCAAGCGTGTTCGTTCTGGGAAACTCATTGCGTCTGCGTCGGTTCCAGCCTCCTTTGGTTGAGGACGCTGAGCATTAACGCTGAGCATTAACAAGGTGGGCTTATGAATATCGGAGAAGCATCGCGTAAATCAGGAATATCCACCAAGATGATTCGTTATTACGAGCAAATTGGATTAATCCCTGCCTCCGAGCGTACGGAGTCAGGTTATCGTAAGTATGCTCTCAATGATGTTCATAGATTGGTTTTTATTCGTAGTGCCCGAGATCTCGGGTTCTCTCTGGAAGATATAGAAGGCTTGCTTACGTTATGGAATGACAAATCTCGCCAGAGCATTGATGTTAAACGCCTGGCTCAGGAGAACATTGCTGACTTAGAACGACGTATGGAAAGTATACGTCAAATGACTGAGAAACTACGAGTTTTAATCCGGAGTTGTGCTGGGGATGAGCGGTCAGAATGTCCTATTCTTAGGACATTAACCAATGCTTCGGGCAAAGCCCGCACCGTAAACCGAGGAGGAGCGGTACAGCGCCGCTCTGGAGATAAGCTGAGCGGCAAAATGTAGTACTTTAAATTGGCCCATAATGGTGTAAGACTACGCAGTTTTAACACCATCACATTTTTTTCATTTTAAACAAGCGCGTGGCATCACTAATGCCCCCCTAAATGGTTGGTTGGTGCGGTTAAGGAAAGATCGCTATCACTTTCATCAGCTGTCAATTTTTGGACTATGCAACATTTATCTATGCTGCGGTCAGCGCTACAAAAAGCATTCAGCTCCTTACGTTGCTCTTCTAACGCTACTAATTCTTTGATTCGATGCTGAATGTGAATTAGGTGGGCGTTGATGATTGCATCTATCGGGCCACATTCTTTACCCTGATTATTGATTGCTAACAGCAAAGCGCGAATTTCCTCATGGGTCATATCGAGAGAACGGCAGCGGCGGATGAATAGTAGTTTTTCAAGACGGGTTTTGTCGTAGTGACGATAATTATTTCCTATGTCTCGTAAAGGTGCCTGCAGTGGACCTTCTTTCTAGTAGTAACGAATCGTTTCTACCGGACAGCCTGCTTTACGCGCCAACTCACCAATTTTCATATATCCCTCGTTTGAACTTGACTCTGTAGTTAGATTAGGGTCTTCAGTAGTCAGTATAGTAAACATATTGGGCAAGTGGTCCCGCAAAAAAGTAAAACTCTAGTAGGAAGGAAGCTGCTAGTTGTATTTAAAAATTAAGCTTGGTTGTGGGAGGCAAGATTCAGAAATCAGGCGAATTGAACAAGGCGAATGGTCATTTGTATGTTCATAATGATTGCAACCATTCGCATGTTGAAAAAGACCTAAATCATGATAAGCCTACTTACAAAGGTTGTGGCCATGACCATGACCAGAAATCGCATGATCAAGATGATCATGGCCTTAGTGGAGACTGTTGCGCGGCTGCGCCTACAAAGATTAAATAATCTGGGGGGGGCGAACTGAAATCCGCATTATGCAAATGGATTGTCCTGTAGAGGAAAAACTGATTAAAAAGAAATAAGGGGATGTATATGGCAGTTATGGGCCTTAATTCTAGACAGTGGCCAGAAGCTGCGATGATTATGGTGCTCTTTACTATTGCTGAACTCATTGAAGCAAAATCACTCGATAGAGCTCGAAATGCAATCGGATCTCTAATGGAATGAATTTGACTCTCAAAACTGCAATGGTCCAACTATCAGTATGAACGATGACACCTTGAGGCTGCCCTCGCCAGAACAGCGCCATGGTCAGCACATCGCATATGATGATGATTTGGTTAAAGCAATGGTTCAATGGGTAGATAATTTTTTGAACACTAGATGATCAGTGGAGTCAGATGAATTAAGTCGGCATTTATTTTTGAACTTTAAGAATTATTTATTATTAAACCATGTGGGAAATCTAAACGATCAAGATTTTAATATCATACAAAAAATCTATCGACTTCTCTTGACCTTCCGGTTAGGGGAAGGTTTAACCTGAAGTTAGGTGGGGGCTGGTGAGATTTTTGGGAACAGGTTAATGGTTACTTGGTTCAATGGATTAGGAAATTTCCTTCAATAAATGTTACCCGAAACTATGTTACTTAAAGCTAACTACAGTATTAGTAAAAATCATTTGGGAGGTGAAGATGAACATTGGTGATGCAGCCCGCTTATCGGGAGTTTCGGCGAAAATGATTNGTTACTATGAGGAGGTTGGGCTAATACCATCAGTCTCCAGAACAGAGGCTGGTTATCGGATCTACAAAGATGCCGATGTTTATAAGTTACATTTTATACGTCGATGTCGAGATCTCGGTTTTTCTCTGTCACAGGCAGGAGAGTTACTTTCTCTTTGGGGAAATCATTCGCGTCAGAGTGCAGATGTTAAAAGTATAGTTGAATCTCATATTAATGATTTAACCTTAAAAATTGAAGAATTTCAACGTATGGCATCAATTCTTACCACACTCTCTGCTTGCTGCGCGGGAAATGAAAAACCCGACTGCCCAATACTGAAGGCTCTCTACCTCGCGGATACTTCCCATCTGCAGGACATAGAAAGCTGCCCTTAAACTTTCGACTCCCTTCAATGTTATTAGGTGATCGCCATGGGTGGGAATACGCAGTTTAGCTCGAAAGCTAGACCTTTGTCGTCAGGATGAGGTCGCATGCGGCCTGATTTTTAATTTATTAAAATTCATATGATTAAAGTCAACTTTATTTAATCAGTGCTAACAAGTAAGTTTGTGAGTGATTGGAAGCTGCTGTGGTCAAAAGTCGAAAAGAAAAAAGTACCGAAGCGAACTCCAAGTGTTTATTGGGTTTGTATAAGTCTCGGAAAATTAGTGGGTTGGTTTGATTCAAAAAGGACGGGACGAGTCGGCAGGGAGCGGTTATGGGAAGGATAGTTTTACCACAAACCATCCTTGAAGGTTACCTGTTAGCCAAGTCTCTTGATCAATGAGATGTGATCAAGAGACAGGCACCTTGGTCAGGGCGCACTCGATTCGGACGATGCAGCTCGTGCAGGTCATGCCCTCGATGGGCAGGCTGATCGCTGCTACGGTGGCACGACCAGCACTTGTTAATGGCATGCTCAAGGTGTCTTCTCAAAATTGAAATTAGACATACAGGGTACTTGAGGGTTACTATGTTGTAAGGTTAAGCCCTATTTTGAGCGCTGCTGGTTTGGACGATTTCGCTGCGCATAGACGCGGCGCGCCTTGGCTCGCAGGCTGTCTCCTGATCTTTGTCGGCGAGTGCGATCAAATTATCGCAGCCTCGTTAATTCTGAACGGCATGAGTAGCTGTTCGAGAGTTGGAATTTTTGAGAAATGACTTTACGCAAACAAGTTAACGCGCCCCGCGGTGCAAGCGACGATCTGGCTTCTTTGTCACAGAATGACGTTACGATCCTGGCCGAGACCTTCCGCCTACTGGGCGACCCGTCTCGGTTGAGAATAATGCTGTGCTGCATGAAGGGTTCCTCCTCGGTTGGGGACATCGCGGAATCCCTCGAGCTTTCGCAGTCGCTGGTCAGTCACCACCTGCGGCTGCTGCGTGGAGCCCGCCTTGTGAAGNGGGTGCGCCAGGCCAAGCAAATTTTCTATGAGGTGGACGACAAGCATGTGAACCAAGTGCTGCTGGACATGTCCACTCACATCGTCGAAGAGCACAACGACGATTAGCCGCGGGCGAAGCGCTCGTTGCGATGCGGATTGCGATCTATTACAAGCTGGGGCCGTATGACCGCCCGCGGCTACACTCAATGAGATGAATGCGGGTCCAATTCTGATCAATCAGAAGTTCAGCGCGCTTATCGACCGCAAGTGAGGCCTTATTGAATGCCATCGCGATGACCGCCTCAGCCACAAGTTCGCTGATCTGCGGGCCGACTACATGTACGCCGAGGATTTCGTCTGTCGTAGGATTTGCGATCACCTTGACGAGACCCGCTGTCTCGCTCAATGCACGCGCGCGACCGTTAGCCATGAACGGAAATGTACAGCTACGATATGCTGCGCCCGCGTATTTGAGCTGCTGCTCGGTGCGACCTACCCAGGCGATTTCCGGGCTGGTGTAGATGACGTTGGGGATCGTGTTGAAATCGACATGACCGCGATGGCCTGCAATGCGCTCGACCACAGCGACACCTTCTGCGCTCGACCACAGCGACACCTTCTTCCTCTGCCATGTGCGCTAGCATCAGGCCGCGCACCACATCGGCGATGGCCCAGATACTGGGCACGCTGGTGCGCCATTCGCCGTTCACCACGACGGCTCCGCGCCCATCCAGTTCAAGGCCGACGGCGGCCCGAGTCATAAACGCCAGACCGTTTAAGAACTGCACCTTGTTTTTTCGGAACAGATAGAGTTTGCCTTCGTTGCTCGACTTCACGACCTGATTCTTGCGCTCCAGCATCACAGCCACGTCCATGCGTAGCTCGCCCGTGGACATGATGCCGAGCGCGCCGAAGTGGTGCTTGGCTTGGTCTAAGTTTTTGGACGACTGCAGCAGCGCCTTTGACGGGATGCACCCGATGTTGTTGCATGTACCGTCTTGGGTAGGCTTGCCTTCCTTGGTTTTCCAGGCATCGACGCAGGCGACATTCATGCCTAACTGCTCGGCGCGAATCGCTGCGATGTCGCCACCAGGCCCGGCGCCAATGACGATGACGATGACGATGACGTCGAAGTTCGTGTCCATGATTGAAATCTCCTAGATGTTTTCAGGCGCTTTCCTGCGTGGTGCTCGCGCTGCGGTTTTGGCCAGCCAGCGNCCCGTCCGATCTGGCTCACGACCATCCGAACCTTCCGGCGGGTCATCCTCTATCTGCGTCAGCACTTGGATCTGGGCCAACATCATCACGACCTGATTGTGGACGACCTGCACAGGGTGTGGCCAAGAGGATAGGCGTACTAAATAGCCGCATCGCCGCCACTCATCTTTCGCAGTCCTTAGTATGGTTTGCTAAAAATACATTGCATAAACATATGTTCATGTATTATATTTTACGTACAGTCAACCACCTAATTTCTGCGCGAGGCCCTGATGTCCCAATCGCACGATGAACATGGTCACGACCATGACCACACTCCAAAAGTGACCGGCGCTAACGAACGCAAGGTCTTGCTGTCCTTCTTCCTGATCTTCGGCTTCATGATCGTGGA
>JGI25128J35275_1000619_pt1 | contig 10951 bp, 15 predicted proteins | sample ETNvirenome_2_60_FD_35275 | JGI IMG/M metagenome (IMG submission 35275)
TGCCTGTGCCAAACTCAGCGAGTTGCACTCCCGCTCGACCACTGCCGAGCGCACCCAAAGCGGTTTGTTGATCTCGTATTTGTTGTTCTTGTATTTGTTTGTTACGATCAAATTCTGCTAAAGATGCATCAATCACTTGTGATTGATATGGAGACATAAATTGTTGCACGTCTTGTTGAAAAGCTTGTGCTCCTGTAGGTATGCCTGATAAAGTTTGTCCTGCTGTCCCTAATTGTCCAAAAGCTTGTGTCCCTAATCCACTAGCAAGTTGTGCTTCTGTTTCTGCTCTTTGTAAAAATGGTTGAAAACTTGCAAGTCCAGTTTGTCCTGCTTGATCAGAGGCTATCGTTTGTGCTCTTTGTTGTAGTGCGTCTTGATCTGCAACTGTTGGTGCAAGTCCTGCTAAATTTTGTTGTCTTGTTGTAAATGCTCTTGCAGCATCTTGTCTTGCCTTAAACCCTTCAGCTGTTTCACCGGCTTGTTGTGTTAAACCACCTATACCAGTTGTAACTAAAGGTACACCTGTTTGTGCTACAACCTGTTGTGCTAGATCTTCACCTAACGTTTCTACAAAAGGTGCTGGTCTTGTTACTTGAGTTTCTACAGCCATACTATAATACTTCCTCTAATCTTTTTGATGTTTGAAACATGTCTCTTGCGCCTTCTAATCCTTGCGATTCTTCAGATACTTCACCCCCGGATTCGAGGTTCTTCATCATGTTATACATAACTTCTGCACCTTTGTCCACATCTCCTTCACCAGCGTTTCTAACAGCATCAGCTGTAAATACAAATTCATTCTTAGATAATCTAGCTGGCACGTCATCTGCCTTTTCCATTCTACCTATTGGCACGAACCCACCATCGTCTCTAAGATCCATTTCTTTGCCACCCATATCTAATAGTGGCATGGTTTTAGTAGCCACAGGTTCTTTGGATCCTTCTTGGTAACCAATACGTCCACCATCAGCAGCAAATGCAAATTTACTGCCTGCCGCACTAGGCATTATTGTTCCAAAAGGGTTGTTTCTTATAGCTAATAATTGTTCCATAGTTAATTCTGGTCCTCTGTATGGATCATCTTTCTCTTCTTCCTCTTGAAATAAAAATGGTGATAGTGATGCAAGTCCTATAGCTCTCATTGGACTAAAATTTCCGTCTTTTGATATCAATGGATTTTTAGTAAGACTAAATAAATTTGATAAACTAAATTTACCTCTCCCTGCTGCTGTGAAAGGGTTACCTCCGCCACCTCCAAAATAAGCTAAGCCTCCTAATATTGCAGCTTTACCTATTGGTGATTTAGTAATTTTTTTAATTGCTCTACTAGCTTTCTTAACTAGTTTACCTAAGAAATACATCTGTCTACCTGTTTCAAGGTCCATGATCCCACCTTCGGCAGCACCTATTCGTCCTCCATCAGCTGCAAACTGCTCTTCTGCTAATCGTCTTCTCAATGCATCAAAATCAAATTTAGAACCAGCGAATCTTGGAGGAATTCCAGCAAAAGCATCTGTTGTTTGATTTGGATCTGTAGGGTCAGTTGGATCAGTTGGATCAGTTATAATTTCATTTGCTATTTGCATTGGTCTATCATTATCTCCCGTATTAAGAGGATTACCGTAAGCATCTATATTGCCTGTTAGTCTATCTGACAAGTACTTTTGATATTTATCTTCTAATTCTTCTTCAGTCATATCAGAAATAGTTGCAAAACTTAATCCTGGTATTTTACCTGCTCTAATAACTTTTTCAAAAAAAGGTCTATTTATCGACGCATTAAAATCTGAAAACTTTTGTGCTGGTCCTTCAAAAAATTTACTAATACCAAAAGGCGGTAGTTTTACAGGTGGTTTGTATTCTTTAAACGCGTTTATTTTTTTTATATTTTCTTTTCTTTTTCTATCTAAACCAGAGCCTTCATCTCCACCTATTAATTGTGTCTCTCTTCTATCTTCAGGAGTTGTTTGATCTTCAACCTCAGAATCAAAGGTACTTGTTTTTGGTGTTCTACCTTGAACTTCTTGAGCTTTAGCAGTTCTATATCCTGGTCTTTTGCCAGTCGTAGATGGTGATACTAACATACCTCCATCTTCTAACATCTGTCTTACTTGTTGTGCTCTAGTTATCGCCATCGTACCATTCTATTTTGTTTCACCTAATAAATCAAGGCTCGGCATTATCACTCTGACATCTCTTCTTATGTCTTCTGGTGCTATACCTTTAGCCTTCCATTCCTCGTCGTTGTTATATTTCTCACCTGTTTTAAGGTTAGATATTTCTTCTATTATCTTCTCTGGTTTTAATTCTATCACTACGTTGTTACCTCTCTTGGCTGTATTTCTAATATGGAAGCTATGACGTGCAGCTCATTCGCGTCACTTGCTTGTACTTTAAGTACCTCACTTTCCTCCATTACAAGAGGTTGAGTCAAAAGCTCTGTGGTTGCATTTGATGCAATAGCTTTTGTTTTAAACAAACTAAATATATTAGAACTAGCATCTACTAAAGTAACAGTTATATTAGCACCAGATCCAGCGTCTTCAGACACTAACAATGATTTAATAACCGCTGACTTAAAACTAGGAACTGTATACAACGTAGTTAAATCTGTTGTGGTTAAATCTGCTTTTTTATTTATAAAACTATTAGCCATTAATTTAAAAAGAAGTTAAATGCTTCTACCTCATCTTTTAATTCTTCTTGAAACGTCGTATTTAATTTTTCTACGATCGCATCAAGGTCTCTTACTTGTGCCTCTGCCGTTCCTAAATCATAATTAGGTGCAGGTCTTGTTAATATTTGTACTATCTTTGCCATTATCTACGTCCATCTGGTTGTATATCTAATCTAAAAGTTCCAAGTCTCCAAGATTGACTGCTTGATGTATTTTCTACTTTTAATGCTATTGCTCTAGCCCTAGCTCGTGTATCAACTTTTTTAGTTGATGAAGTTATATCAAATGGACCAAGAGAGGAGCTTGCTTGACTATCATTAGGAAAATCTCTCAAGTTTAACGTAACCCTTGTTGTTCCTGTTTGAGATATAAAGTCAGGTATAAATCTTCTTATTTTCATAAGAAACTCTCCATCTCCTCTAAGATCTGCTACGCCAGTTGATTGTCCTGTTATACCTCTTCTTTGACTTATGTCAAAGTCTCCAGATTCTATATTAGCAGTTATAGCTGCTATGGTTCCATTTCTGTTTTGATCAGTTCCTGTTTCATGTTCATAGTATGATGTTCTACCTTCTGTGTTTCCTATAACATCAAAAGAAGTATCGGTATCAGCATCATATTGTAATGCGTGTGGTTTACCAAACACAGCAGAATCCTCCCACATAGTTCTAGCTAAAGTTCCTACAGTCCATACAGGTCTTTGAGGAGAAGAATCAAAATAATTATAACAAACCATTCTATTAACAACACTAGATCCTGTTTCTGGATAAAACCACATAACTTCACCAAACAAATTATTTAATCCTGCAGATACCATTTGATTACCAGATTCTAAATTTATACTATCGTAAACAAAGTCTTCTACTAGACAAGGTAAAGATTCTAATTTACCTGCGTATCTAAAAAAACCATTTTCTGACATCCAATATGCAGAACCATCAACTTCAACACAAGCGTTCTGTCCAACAAGTCCACAGTTGGTTCCAACTTGTGCAAAAGCAAATGTAAATGGTTGACCAACAAAACGTTGTGTAAATAACGCTGTGTCAGTCCAAACATAAATTGCATCTCTACCTCTAATGGCTCCTCTGATTTGTGATCCATCGGCCAGTCTTTGTGTGCCTGCTGTATTAGTTGCTGTTGGTGTGTATGTGTTTATATCTTCTTGATCTGAAAATCTAACAAACATATTGTCTTGTGTAGATGGTGTCCCAATAGTTGTTTCTGTTCCAAAGAATACTAAGTGTCTGTCTGGTGTAGATACTATCATGTGCCTTGATGCTGTTGGTGCACCAGTTATAATTGTTGCTCTTGTATCTGTTGCATTTGACAAACTAGAATCCCAAGAAAAACACGCACCATCATGTATTAAACAAATAGCTTTATCACCAAAATTATCTAATGACCACATTCCTGGTTCAAGAACTAAATCACCAGATGCAGCCTCACCCCATGCAACAAAATCTGATGTGTTAGTTACCGTAGCTCCATCACTGTGGGCTGCTTTTGATGTCCCTCTAACTCCTCTTGTAATGCCTGTTAAATTATTTCCAGAAACTCCTGTGTAAGAAATTTCTTCAGTGCCTACCAATATAAAATTAGTTCCTGAAGATGGAAAGTTAGTCGTGTCTGCTAATGTGATTGAAGTTCCTGATCCACCCGTGCCAGCGGTATCATTTAATAAGGCACCATTTAAAGTTGTTGTAATAGCACCCGCTGCTTCACCGCTCCAAGACCCTAATCCCCAACCAAATCCTTTTGCTTGAACTGCTGGACCTACTGTATAATATTTTTTTATTCTAATACCTCCAGATGTTGTGGCACCAGAACCACTTTCATTTGAAGGCATTGTAATGGTGATTGTTAAATTAGTGGGTGCACTAGCAACCATAAATTTTTTATCATCAAAATCTGATGCACTAAAGTTTGAATTTGTAATAGTTGTAAAATTATCCATTAAAAGTATATCACCTGGTGATAATCCATGTGCGCTAGAATACGTTATAGTTACAGTCGATGATCCGTTAGTTGTGGTGAATGCGCTTGTAAGAGTTGTTGTGCTTTGAATTGGATGTATGTCGTAAAATACACCTCCAGAATACGCGTATAAAATTCTATTAGTTCCTATGATTGCGTATTTTCTACCTAAACTATTAACAAAATGATGAAGACCTCTACCTGCACCAGTTAATTCATTTTCATTTAAAGTTCCTAATTGATTCCAACCACCTATTTTTTCCGGTATACCGTACCTAAAACGAACATTATCACACTCTATCCACTGACCCTCTGCGCCTGTTGGAGTAATTTGTTTATTAATCCCTGGTTGAAACCCTATTTTTTGTAACATAAAAAACCTTTATTTTATTGTATATTATACAATAAATATATTTTCTAGTAAAAATTATAGGCTAAACTTATCCTAAAATCCTTGTCTTTTTGCTTATCTACACAATGTGGGAGATAGCTTCTGAACACCACTAATCTACCCGCTATTGATTTATACCTTACAGGGCAGTTTATTCCAAGAAAATTTTTATGGCCAATGTTTCTAAAATCAGTAGCCGGAGACTTTATTATTAGGTCGCTCGATTTATTATTGCTTTTTAAAAAATACACACAAGAAAGCACACTATTATAGTGCTCATGATATTCTTGAAAATCATTTTGTTTATATAAGTTAAACCAAGAATCCATAGAATTAATTTTATACGTCATACCTGTTTCTTTTATGTATTCTTTAACTTTATCTAATATCCATTTATTTAAAGAATTAAATTTATTGTTCTTGTGCACTTCATGAAAACCATCACTAGTATTATATGTTGTATCAGATATCCAACTACTGCCTCCTTTTTTAGTTTTCTTCATTAGAGATAGACACTCTTTAATTAATTGAGTTTGTATAAAAGAATGGTTAGGGTTATCATAATAACCTATTTGAGTTGGCCACCAGTTTTCAATCATTAAATGTAAACCATCCTGTAGCCACGTATTTTTTATGTTTAAGACTAACTTGTCCTTTGTGTGTATGAGTCCAATCAGTTGGCCATATTAAAGTCAAACCTTTTTTAGCTGGCGCTGTTATTTTTTGATACTTAAAAACAGTGCCTCCGTCTGAAACATCATTTAAATATGTCATAAATACTAAAATTCTATTTGCGTTTATTAATCCACTTCTTTCAAAATGAAACACCTTATAGCCCCCACCTTTTTTATATCCTTGCAAATTAAAATAACCATTTACATTAAAACGATCTACGTAATTTATATCTTTATATTTTTTTAAATATTGATTTAAACATTTTTGTAACTCCCCCCTATATTTTTTTATTAATTTATTTTTATTATTAGGTTGTATTACCATGTCTACAGAATCTTTTATCTTATCATCAACCACAGTTTTGCCTCTCATTCCAAAATAACCTGCTGTTTTATCTGGACTGCTTTTATAAAATTTTATTAAGTCGTCACATAATTTTTTATTTATGTACCAACCTCCAATAAAACTATCGTGTGAAAAATATTCTTCTTTCATAATTTAATAATGTGCGTAAGATAGAACAATTCGAGGAGTTAAACCAATTGCTTTGTGTGTCATTCCAGGTGGTATTATTAATAAATCTCCTGGATTTAATTCAAACATACCAACATCTAATTTATAAATAATTTTACCTTTAATATTTAGTATGTGAACTTTATAATTATCGGTATGAGTAATGCTCGATGTTCCAGAAGTTAAAGAAAAAAATATATCCATATCGTTTTTTACATTATGTGGGTTTAATTTTTCTTGTAAATAATCATATATGGGTTTAAACTCAGGTGTGTTTCCTACCCCTCTAATTTGAAAAATAGATTGTAGAATATATACATCAATATAATTACTTCTTATTCTACTATCTAAATTATACCTATCTAAAAATGAAGAAAGTTTATTAAAATCAAATTCATCTTCATTAATTTTTATAAAATTTCTATGTAATAATTTTTCTTTCATATTATATTATACATCACTATTTACCTTAATCCAACACATATTATTTTGATTAATATTTTGTTTATCTTCTTTATCTACAACTGTTAACGACCAATTATATTTTTTTATTAATTCTTTTGCTTTATTAAAACCAGAATTATAACTTTTCAATCCGTCAATAAAAATATATCCGTTGCGTCTAACATATTTACTTGACCACTTTAATAGTTTTTCAATGTACTCTTTATTTCTTTTAAAATCAGAAAACACACAATCAACTTTTTGATTTAAAAAAATATTATTAAAATTAATATCTTCATTTATTGTTACCATTCTATTACCCAACTCATGTTTTTTTATTAAATTATTTAAAAAATTTTTATAATCATTAACATTTTTAAAATGACTACCGTTGTCATAAGTTATACATAAACCTTTATTGTTTTCTTTCATAGCAGTGGTAACAGCTAATGAGGTACAAGCTAAACCTGTACCAAATTCTACAAATAAATTATATCTTTGCATTTTAGTTAATGCGTAAAAAAACAAAGCGCTGTCTTCAGTATTATATACGTTTCCATATTTGTGTAAATGATTTAATAATTTTTTCATATTACATTAAGCTTTTAAAACAATATTTCCCGCAATAGATATTCTAGTTTTAGTAGTATTATGAAATGGATAAACAATGTGCTGTAATAAAGATGGAAATAAAACTACGGTCCCTTCATCTTTTTTATCCAAATAAATTATGTTAGATAAATTTCTACCTATTATAGAATTATAATTAAATTCAAATATAGATTTTGAGGGCAACCTCATCCAAATATTATAGGATAAAACCCCATCATGTTCATGCATTGGAACATACTCACCTTTTTTTTGATAATTTATCCACGGTCTTTGAAACTCTATAGGAAGGTTTTTATTTAATATTTTAATACCTTTTAAATAATTTGGATATTGTTCATTATAATAATCCACTACGGTAGACATAAAATTTTGTATTTTATCTAAATTATTTTTTACATAATAATGTTTTGCAACACCTGGCTCGGTGAGTCCAGAAAAAAATTCTTTTTTGTTTTTTATATTTAAACATTCTTTTAGAACAGATGTATAAATATCTTGTGGTAATTTGGTTTTTATAAAACCATAATTAGGTAGTAGTATCTTCTCCATGATATAGTAAACCGTGTAGCAAATTAGAATTAAAAGCTATAACAGTTTTTCGTTTATTTGTTTTATTAATTGCAGATCTGTGTGGTATGTACGCCGGAAAAGTTAATATGTCTCCCTCTGAAATTTTAGGTGTTTTTTTATTTAACAATTCTGTCTTAGCACTAACATCGGGTAACTCTAAATAATATACGTTTGCAAGTTGATGCCCTGCGTGATTGTGCCAATCATGCTCGCTTCCTTTTTTATATTGTTGAAACCAGCCATTTGTTATTTCCCATCGATGACAATTAAAGTCCTCTGTTAAAGATTGCATGTGCTCGCCAATATTTTCGTAAAACAAATCTAAATATTTCCTAGTATAGTCTTTTGGTAAATACCAATCTGTATTATAAATAGATTCTTCTGTAGTTTTAGGTATTTCATTTATTAACTTTAAAAAAGTTCTTTTTAATTGTTTATGTTTTTTAAAAGGCTTGACAATTATATCCATTTAATTATTTCTCCAAAACTCCATTCCAGAATATTTATCTAAAATTTCATTAATTACTTTTATTTTTTGTTTACGTATTTTATCTGTTGTAATTGTGTGTAAAGGACCACCGTACACAGAGTCATCATATTCTAAATTATTTACTTTTAATTGTTTTAAATTTTCATAGTAATGTTTCTTATAAAAAGGTATCTCTAAAAAAGTATATATGTTTTTTAAGTATTTTTTAGGATTAGACACTAAATCATTATACTCAAATATTTTATAATTTTTGTTGTTTACGTTATTTAAAAGATATCTTATTTGATATAATCCTCTGTCAATAGGGTGGTGTTCTTTCATTAAGATATGACATTTTTGTTCTATTTCATCTCTCCATGTTTCGCTTTTAATTAATTCATCAAAAGATTTATTAAGATAAAAATTAATATTATCATTAGCTAAATTTATAAAAGACGTTAGGATTTCTGGAATATCTCTAACCAATACTATTATTTTAATATCATTGTCTAAATATTTATTTAACATTTCAAAATTATATTCAGTTCCCCAAGGCCCCCTATCTATTATGTATTTAGTTTTTGAATATTTATAATAATTTTTAAAGACATTTTTATTAATATTGTCTAAAGATTTTTCATCAGGAAAGTTTTGATATGTGTTTATTTTTTTAATTTCTTCTACCCTATAAAATATTTCAGGAACAACACTGTCCCCTGTTGCTGTAATATCTGGATTTTGATTTAACAAAGAAGATAACAGTGTGTTACCTGATCTGGGTAAACCCGTAATAAAAAAATATTTTTTATTCATCAATTAACTTTTTTAATTTAATTCTTAACTTTGTTATTTTAGACATAAAATGTTCATTTAATTTTTGTAAAGTTTCTATAACAAGATCTTGTTTTTCTATTCTTTCTTTTAATTCTTTGTTTATCATTACTTCAGAATTTTTTACACCTTTTACCTCTGATAAACTATCTTCTAATTTTTTTATCTCTTCTTCTAGTTTTTCTATTTTTTGTTGACTAGCACTTATTACTTTGTGATTTGGCATTATTTTTCTCCTTTTCTATGTGTGCTTAAAATTATTCCTTTAGCTAAATCTGAAGGTAAACCTAAATGACTTCTAGTATCATATAAATTATTTTTTTTAGGATCTTTGTCTAAAAAATTATAATGAAAAAAAACTTGGTAACAAACATCTCCGTTAAATTTATTTCTCCAATGTTTTAAAAGATTGCCTTTATATATAAGCATATCTCCAGGCGACAAAATTATTTTATGTGTTTTAGATTTATCTTGCAAAAATATTGGCCACTCATCTCCCCCTAAATTTAAAGTTGTTGAAAACTCACAGCTGATTCTATCTATGTGTTTAGGTAATGTAGCTCCTTTTTCATATATTCTTAAATAAGAATATGTTGGAAATATTTCTTTTTTAATTTGTTTTTGTAAGGTAGGTATTAGCTCTACTAGTAAAACCTCCATTAATATATCACCATAACAACAATAAACATCTTCTACTTGTTTGTCTCCAAACTCTCCCCACTCTTTTGCATAAGGAGATATATAGTTAGTTTCTCTAAAAGTTTTTAAAACCTCTCTTTTTAAATATAAATACCTGCAAGAAAAGTATTGCATCTCTTTAGAGATAACATTTTTTAAAACTTTAAAATTATTTTTCATTTAAACGAAGGTCCTAAATTCCACATTACTAAAGAATATCTTATTCCCTTTTTCACTGGTTTAACTCTGTGCCAAACAAAACTGGGAAATACAACTATAGATCCTTTAGTTTTTATTTCTTTACATCTTAATATTCTTTTCTTTTTTATATTGCCACAATCAAATTCTAAATCACCGCCTTCATATTCTGATGAGTCACTTAATGAAACAGTTACAGATAGTTTTCTATTCTTATTATGTTTTTTAGCGTCATCTGGCATATTGTAAGGATTGTTCCAGCTATCTATATGCCAACCGTAGAATTGATTTTTTGAATATTTAGTAAATTGACAAGACTCTGTAAAGTCCCAATCGTAATTCCACCCTGCATTTTTGTTAGCCAAATTAATAAAAGGAATTATTTCTTTGTATATCCACCTATCGTTTAACCAAACTATATTGGAGTTTCTTGTTTTTTTAAAATCTTTTACCTTATCCTCCTCTGCTCCTATTGTTCCCAAAATTGGTTTTTTTTCTAAACCACGTTTTATAACAGCATCACAAAACTTATTTGATACAGCTTTTTTAAAAAACCAATAATGATAATTTAGATTCATTTCTTAACAACTCCTAAATTAAACGATATAGATATCCTGTCTTTTTTACTTTTGTTAACTTGAACATAATGTTCCAACCAACTTGGAAATATATATAACATGTTTTCTTTTGCATTCAAATAATTTAATGTCGTTGTTTCTGGACTAAGTTTATTCCAAAATTCATCTTTCCAATCATTTTCTGTATGACTACAAGGGTGACGTAGTATAATATTGCCACAATCTTTTGGTGTTTGCACATAAAAAACACCTGAAAAAAAAGAATTAGGATGAACATGAACAACATTATATCCACCTTTTGGATTAATATTTATCCACATATTTTTTAAATTTATTGT
>JGI25128J35275_1000621_pt1 | contig 10926 bp, 13 predicted proteins | sample ETNvirenome_2_60_FD_35275 | JGI IMG/M metagenome (IMG submission 35275)
CCGCAAGTTGGAGTATCAGGATCTGGAGTAACGCAAGCATCACCTTGTCTTACTTGACCAGCAGGGCATGTGACATTATCAGGGACGCATACACCATTCACTTCTGTAGATCCTGTACCACAAACGATTGGAATCGGCTCGCATCCTCCTGAAGCATTACGTTGCTCACCGTCACCGCAAGGAACCTCTGGAGTTCCTCCACACTCTCCAGTTGAATGGTTGTAGTTCATGGCTACACCTGTTTCGGCGTAGCAAGCCGCTTCTGGAGAATTTGTAATATTGTTCAGAACATCTTCTCTGCTTTGAGTTCCACTCAAATCACGCATCCACCATGCTCTACCTCCCACACCTGCAGCATTGTCGGCGTCATCCCAGTCAGCACCAATTCCTCCGGTTCCAGAACTAGGGTCAAGACCTTGGATAGGTCTACCTAAAATTTCTTCATAAGTGTTAGCAAGCCAACCTTCATCGGTCGCATCAATCATCCGACTCACGTCGTCAATGCTATCTCCTCTCTTGAGATGATCTTTCCAATATTCTTTTCCATCCGCATCAGAAGCTCGACCTAGGTCGTTGTTATATAAGGCTTCAACTTTATCATCAGCCAAGTCATCGAATTCTACGGAGGCCCTGAAACTATCGGCTATTTGGTTGATATCCATCTCCCCAGAGTTCAGCCGATCTACCCAGTAATCCTTGCCATCTGCGTCAGAGCCCCTTTCCAATATTGTTGAATACAAATTCTCTATCTGATCAGCGTTGGAAGTGGATCCACCTCCGCCTCCACCACTTGAACTGCTTGTAGTTACGGATGCAGTAGAGCCTCCTCCACCACCGCCGCCTCCTCCTCCTCCGGAGCTTGCACTACTATTGTTCGACGTAGTAGTTATTGTATTGGCTGCTTTTGCTGCATTAGCTGCTTTGGCTGCTTGGAAAGAAGATGTATCTTTTACTCCTTTTGCAACACCGGCTGCTTTTCTATCTTTTGCTTCCTTGGATGCTGCAAAACTTGCCTTGACTTTTTCTGGAGTCATGGCTCCCGAACTGATTTGCTTAGACCAATACTCTTTACCACCAGAATCAGCAGCTCTACCAAATTCGGATTGGTAAAGATTATCTAGAAAAGCAGAAGTGTTAGCAGCAGAAGGCATGATTTAGAAGAACCCACCTTGGGCAAAGACATGAACACGAGTAGTAGAAGCAGGAGCCGTTAAAGCTTCTGACACTCCCACATATAACAAAGCACTAGATGGAACATATAAACCTGTGTTCTTCTTGTCAGTTTCACTCGGATAAGCTGCTACTGTTGCTGCAGGACTAGCCAANTTAGGAACAGGAATCGTTAAAGCAGGTAAGGCAATATTGACTCTGTCACCAGCAGCCACAGCACTAATGGCTCCACTCGCTACACATGCAGTGTTTGATGATGTTATAGCCGACGGAGTAGTCGCAGTACTCAGGAAAACAAGAACTATTTTTGCCGAAGTGCTTGCTTCGGTTGATATGATTGACAAACTATCAATAACAGCTCCGTCATTAGCAGAACAATCTACCAACACAGTACATCCCGCACTGGCAGGAGTATTGAAATTACTAGCTGTTGATAAAGCCGCTGTACCACCAATGATGGCAAAAGAATGNAATGGNCTGTCGACCAAAAGCGGCATCTTATTTGAACTTGTGCTGGCCATTGAATACCTCGTCTATATAGATTTTATAGGTTTTNAAAAGGAACCTACATGCCAGGACCGGCAGGAGCCCAACCAAGATGGCTACCTGGCTTTCCTGCTGGGATATTTCTTTGAGGACCACTATGCATTAAGCCTAAAGCAGTACTCATTCCTCTTGATTCTGTAGTCCTAGGACTAGTAGGTTTTCCAGAATGCAAGCGAACAGGAGGGGCATCGAAAGAAGGATCTCTCTTCCATCTTGGTTGAGATCCATGAACAGGACAATCACAGCTTTTTCCTTTCGTCCCTTTTTTACACTTGCAAGGTTTCTTCTTCACTGCCATCTACTTATCCTTACCCATTATCTTGTTACCCAAACCAGATCTTGTATCATGTCTGAAATATTTAAGAGGATCGGATCCGTCAACAGCCGTATAGTAATCCCCTATTGCCTGTATCTTGTATTGGTTAACTAAATCATTAGCAGGATTATCTACGTTGCCATCTAATCCGTTGATATTAGCAGGTTCAACCCCCGCCGCATTGTTAATAGTTAATGCAGAAGTAGGTTGCATATTATCAGTTCCAATTCCAGTAGCCCCCTCAAATCCTCCTGTTTGGTTTGAGTGAGTTATTCTCTGAGAAAAATTACTAACAGCATTAAATCCTTTTGTATTAGGTTGTCCTCCTACTTCCAATCCACTCACAGGTTGAACGCTGTCCACAGACCTTGTGCCTTCTTGCTGATTTTCTGCCGTTGCTTGAGTTTGTCCTCCTACACCAACCATACCTAACATGCTTTGCTCTAGAGTCTGACTTCCAGCATTGCCTAGGGCTTCAGCTTTTGCTGATGCATATCTAGCATCTTTATCGTTAATTGTATATTTAGAACCTCTGTTGTTAGATGCCAACCAATCACGATGTCCTAACTGTGTCTGCCATCTCTGTTCATCAGTAAATGCACCTGAAACAGCAGCAGGACTATTTGCTGTGGCATCTAGCCACGCTTGTCTGCCACCATCGTCTACAGAATTAATAGATGTAACAGAGTTATTATCTTTCTTTTCATTTGTGTTATTCAGACCTACAGGTGCTACTAAACCACGGTCGGTGTAATATTTTTGATTCTCTTGCTTCAATGCCCAAGGATGTCCTTCTTCCTTTAATCTCTCTAGTTTGTTTAGTTGGTCTTGACGCTTTATCTCTTCATGTTTTTTTAGATGTCCACCAGGACCATACATCATTCTTTGATCATTCCAACCTTGATTCAAGAAATTCCTGATTCCCTTATATCCTTCTTGGTTCAACCACGCTTCATTTGAGTCATTAACAGCACTCCAATCTTTGGGTGCCACTTTGTCTGGCCCTAAAAAACCTTGCTGCCAAAAAGGATTCCGATCTAAATTTCTTTTGGTGTTTTTGTTACCTTGACCCACGAATCATTACCTCCAGTTTTGTGATCCAACAGCTTGAGCTATCCGTGTGCCGACAGCAGTATCTGCTGGACCTTTGATAGCCATGATGAACTCTGACCCTGCTCGATCAAAGGCATATCGTCTAACTTCATCTCTACGATAGTTGGCTACGTAAAGAGTTTCAGCTAGTCGATCCACTTCTCTTAAGTATATCTCTCTGTAGTCTTTGTCAGCCTTGATAGGATCTGATTGGTAAATAGCACGATCCGTGTCACCAGTAATCCTTTCAATCCTGCTTGGTTGAGGTTGTGTCTCAACTCTGAACACTTGAGAAACCCTGTAAGCTTTGTCACAACGGTCTAGATGTTCAACGACTCGTGAATAGAAATAACTATCTGGAATACGTGCAACCGCTTCTTCAAGACGAGCAATATCTCCAGCAGGGAGATTAGCACCTGTGTTGTAACCGAGGTGAAACCGACATCGGCTTTTGTCGTAGTCGTTTAATTCCAATAGCTATTCAGCTTATCTCTTTCTTATTGTAGATAAATCAAATCGTTCTTAAAAACTTCGTCCCAATCCACACGACTAATCTTTCTGAGTTGCTCTAGATTTTTAAATCTCTCCCCAGGTAAAGACAGTCTTAATTCAACAATCTTTTTAGCAGTGGCGTAACCTACACCTTTAACTGTCTTCGCAATCCCCTCTGCAGTGGCAAGATTCAAATTCAATCTGTTATCTGCGGGGATAACTGTTTCAGGTAGCTTGTCCTCGTCCTCCTTGTCAGGCATAGGCTCTATTTTTGTTCCTGTCTTACCTTTTCCTGGTTCATAAGACTCAAGGTCGGCTAATGCTACATATTGGACAACACCTGCAGCATTCTTTACCTGAGCCCATTCCTTGTCATGTCGAGCAATGAACTCCACAATCTGACCATTCTTTTGATTTTGGTATAACGCCATAGCAATAAAAAAGAGGCACCCTTTTAAAGATGCCTCCATCATAGGGACAAACAGAAGTTTTAGCTTCTATTTATGTCTCTGTTATGAAAGGAATGAATGTTGACTCGACATCAGGTACATCATCTTCGACGAAGTAAGCAACTTCAACGATGATTGGTGTACCACCAGCAGCAGTAGAAGATAGGTTACTACCTGTACCGTTACCAGCCGCATTACGTACATAGACCTTGAGAGTCTCTGCACCAGCAAGCGTCTTAGCCTCAACTTCTCCTTTACTTGCAGAAGTAGGAGCAATAGTTGTAAGAGCAACTGCGATTGTTGGAGTAGAAACTACTGTTGTGCTGATTGTGTCAGCAGCAGAAGCAGCAGCATCTTTAACTGCAATGGTGTCGGTGTTAGTACCAACGAGTCCAGAAGTTGCAGTTCCAACGCCTTTATCTTTCCTCATGTCAGGAACACGAATACCAACGTGGTATACGTTTGCACCTGCAGGGAGAGTTAGACCTGTGATGTTCGCACGGACTTTGTCGTCCCCACGTAGGTCTGGACTTGGAATAGTTACAGCAAACTCGGTGCCACCTGTGGAGTCAACGAGAGCATAACCAATTTTTTGGTAGTACTGTCTACCAGGGATAGCCACTACTGGCTGACCTTGATAACTACTGAGTGTTGTAACCCAGTTTCCAGGGAAAATCTTTTTAGCCATTGTTATTAGTTACCTCCTCAATATACGAATGAGTAAGCAACAGTTATGAAGTCCTTATTAAGGATTTCAAAACCAGCAAAAAGGGACCAGATCATAATGATGAAGCGTGAAAAGTCATCATTATTATTTAATAAAATCTGGGCATTATTGCCACCAATACCAACACCAACTGCCTGAGGTCCGAAGAATAACATTGGAGCAATGTTGTAATCTGCAGCACCAGCGGCAGCTACAGGAACAGTTGCGTTAATAGTCTTCTCTGGTAAGTTGGTTGATTCGAACCATCTTACGCCCTCAAACAAAAATCCGGTTGGCATCACCGGTTGACCAGCTACGAAACCAGCTTGTCCATAAGCTGGACCCATACCTTGGAAGAAGTTAGCATTAGGTGCTTGCTCAGGAGACATAGGATTAACCATGCCGTTTCCTGCATAACGAGCAATCTCTCTAAATGCGTCGTTCTGTCTGAGATGCATCATTGCTGTTGGATCAGCAATACATCTGTAGTACCCATCAGAGAATGTAGGGACGTTGCGCTTACGCATGTCCTTAACAACCTGAAGAAGGTCAGTCTTTACGTCGAACTTAGCTGAGATGCCTGCACCATATGTAAAGAATGGAGCTGCTGCGGCTTTAGCTGAACCACCTGGGAAGTAGTAACCACCCTGGCTGTCAGATGCGTTTCCGTTAGCTTCTGCTTTAAATAGCTCGTCTGCGAAAACTCTGTCACGCCAACGTCTGTAGTCATCTAGAAGGGTAAGACTACCTATACTCTGATGAAAAACGTTGAGGTTGCCGGTATCTAGTAGCAATCTCTGTGCTGTTAGCAATGTCTCACGAGCAACCTTGAAGGTTGAAGGAGAAGTTGCATCGGTAGGATCTGCAGGACCTGTATACTCTTTCAAGTTGACAAGTACTTTATCCTTAACGATATTTCTGCTAGATGCTGTGCCTAGTGTCTGATCTGCTGTACGCTCTCTGGAATCCTTATTACCAGGATTTCCCCAGAAGCGATATCTATCGAGCTGGACCGTTTGTCCGGGCTGTTTAGCAAAATCGTGTACCACTACAGGCTCTACAGCCATCTCGATGATATAACCGGGATGGGGCCTATAGAGCTCAGCGCCTAACAGTTTTGGGAAATCATTATCAATCCACATTTGGGATTTCTAACTCCGAAAACTTATAGAACAAAAAACACGACATATGGCGTGTTATTAACTACTATAGATACATCCTATAGGGAGAAACATTGGACGCTACAGACGTTCGAGGATTGCTTGGATTACTGTTAGGAGATGGCAGCTTAGTTCCATATCGTACTCCTGGCGGTGGTTATATTCAATTAACCTTAACTGCGGGTGCATCTGAATCTGCTTTTTTAGAAGAAAAAGTAGACGAATTTCGCACTTTTATAAAAACTAAAGCTCAAATTGTTCCCTACAGAACGACGCCACGAGCTAACGGGAAGACAACTCCGATACTGAGATTCAGGGTGTCAACCAATAAGTTGAGACCAATTTACAACCTTTTATACCCCATAGGGGAAAGACAAATCACTCATACAACATTAGATCTATTAGGTGCCCAAGCTGCGGCGTGGTTATGGGCTGAAGGTGTCAAGATCCGTCAAGATCAATCAGCGTTGCTAGGAAGAGTTGGAAGCACTAGTGAAGAGACCTTGCTGATTGCATCTTGGCTCGAAATGTTAACAGGAGCAAAATCTAAGCTCGAAGATAACTACGTCAAACCTAGGCTTAGCTTTTCACCTGAAGATTCCGTGAAGATACAAGAAGCCTTAAAGCAATATGCCCCTCATACCAGAAAACACCTATTCCAAGGAGATCAATGGAATGTCAGTGCCATTCGTAGTTCACGCACTGAGTTGCAGTTTAGGCAAAGGTCGGATCAGTCTCAAGGGGAAGAAGAAACGCCCTTGGTTAGAAGTATCCAGATCTGAAGCAGATAGAAATTTCTTGCGATGGCAATTCAATTTATTGAAGAAACTCCATGAAGGACCTATCGATTATTTTGAGGATCGAATAGCAACTAATGGCTTTTACGACTTAGAAAGATTTCGTTTTCATGGGGAGAATCTTTATAAGGTCTATGAACTCCTGTATCCAAGGGATCAACGATACATATCGCTCGATGTCCTGCATATAACAGGAGAACAAGGATTAGCAATGCTGTGGTTTGACCAAGGAAGGGTTAAAGGCAGGAGAGGTTCTCTTCGAGGAAGGTATTCTCCTCAGGAATACCAAAACATCGCAGACTACTTGAATTCCATAGATATACAAGCTACTCCTCACTCCAACCAACTCACGACCATCGAGATCTGCTTATCAAGGGCAGGGCTAGATAAGCTGTTACAAATAATTACCCCATTATTACCTAAAGGTAGTTACAGTAAGGTGTCCCGAAGTAGAACTACGTCAAGGACACTATCTCTGCCAGGGGCTTAGGTTTTTGTAGTTTCCTTAAGCCACTAAACGACGAATATGCGTCTAGCTAACGTGTACCGCACCTGGCTTTTTATTTTCACCTAAACTAGAGTCGAGTCTTACCTTTTTTAACAAGTGACTTCAGTCACTGATTCAATTAATAAACTTACGGGTGCTTACGGCGGTAGCGATAAGACTTCGGGATCTTTTTTACGACCTGAGCATGTTAAATATAATTCCTTCTCCAAAGCAAAAGATCTAGGTCAAGTCGTTAATCTTAATACAACTATTACAGGTTCAGTTGGTTCCGAAGTAGGAGCTAACACTCTTTATTTCAAAGTTACCACTCTTGGAGAGTCAGATCTCCTTTTAACTAAGAATTTTATTCACAAATACAAAGACAAGTATATTACCGTCGGGATTTTGGATTCCGAAAGGAAACCTGTGCAAAGAAGTATCGAAGGTTTTGGATATGAGAATGAAATCCTCAATACGATTCCAAAGGAATCACAATTACAACTACCAAAAGGTACTTACTACTTCACTGTTAGCAATTCGCAATGGCAACAGCTCCCGTTTAGCCTAGGCATTCAAGTCATTAGGTATTTATTGCTTGATGGCAAGGCAGGGGGAGACTTAACGATGACTGGTCGTATCGGGCTGGTTAAGATGTTTGGTTTGGCGTCAGGAGCTACAAGTCCATCGTTAACTCTCTTACCTAAGAATCTCATTAAAGCTTTGGGAGGACAAGCAGACGGACAAGCTTTACCAACCCTAGAAGTAGCGATCTTAAGAGGTACAGCGACACTCAGTAACGCCTCTTATGGAAGAATGAAGGCTACATGGAGAATTGGTGGAACAGCTAGCGGAGAGAACTCTAATACGGCTACACTAAATGTTACGACCCCTGGTGGTGGCTATGGACCTTAAGTCTTGGCTACTGTCAGAATATAGATGAAGAACTAAAGCAAGCATGGCATTTTCTCAATATCTTGCAACCAAGATTCTGAGCTGGGTAAAGAACTCTAATTTCCCTTCTTCTCTCACCAACGTGTATGTAAGTCTGCATACTGCCGATCCTGGTACAGCGGGAGGAAATAACGACGTAACAGCTTCTGTTAGAGGAGTCGCTACTCGTGTAGGAATAGCAGCTACAGCGTTTAGCTCTGTAGGTGCAGCAAGTGGCGGTGGATATGAAATCACCAATTCAATGGTCAGCCAACAGACAACCAGTGCTGCAAATACTAGTCCTGTAACTATTTCTCATTTCGGATTATGGGATGCAAGCTCTGGTGGCAATTTCTTGGCTTCTGGAACCTTGACTACTAACGTTGAAATACAGCAAGGAGATACAGTGCAATTCAACAGTGGAGCGATGGCTGTAAAAGTCGTTTAACTACCTTAGTCCTACAAAGCGACCACCGTTTAAAATATCAATCGTAATAATACCAGCATCTTGTTCGTATTGGATGCCTCCTTGCCATCTCGATTTCAACCATCGATATAGATGGCAATTTTCATAGGCAACGGGATAAATATCTAGTGCCTTTCCTTGCTGATAAGCAGATTCAGACTCTCCTCCCATACCTCTGTTGAACGGTTCAGGTCTATAACCTCCTGCTATCCCTATAGGGCCATTCCAAGCCTCTCTAATAGCGTTAAATTCTCTTGAGAGTATCAATAGGTTCTTTTCTTCTTGACTGTCTGTCTCAGGAGATCTCCGAGGGTCATATTGTAAGATTTCTCCCACAGTCAAGTGTCTTCCTAGCGGATACTGCATATCATGCCAATCAATATCGTCCTTCTCTTCAGATATCTCTGATATGACTTCCCAATCAGGCATATAAGCCGCCCACTTCTCGTCTTTGCCTGATATCCATACCCAATTATGTAAATCATTAGGTATCTCTTGGACTTTCCAAATATCAATCACATCATCTTCTGCTACTGCTAATCTCGCTTGGTCAGACAACCATATTGGGTCTAAAGTTGCTTTCTTTAAGTAAGTATCTTTAGTTGCCTTGAAAGATAAGCCGTGAATGCTCTCTTGATTCCATAATTCACCCTCTACAACCCTCCTTTTCTTTAAAGCATCTGAGATCTGACCGTTAATAGTTGTATATTTCAGCAATGCACTACTGAATTCTTCGTATCGATGAGGATCTGATGCTCCTTCTATCAATATCTCCGTCAATTCTTGAAAATCAGGTGATCGATCAAAATCAGATCCTACATTCCACGCAAAACTCAGCAATGAAGCTTGTCTGCTCGAACCAAGTAAAGACCATCCTGGAATCCTCTTGGTCAGCTCCTGCAATTCGCTATTGATCAGGTCAATGGTGTACTGATAACAAATAGAAGGTCGACATACGTCGCCCATGCGGACTGGTTCCCCGTTCTGATACCGAGTCATCCCCGTGCAAATAGTAGGAACCCCTACAGGATTCAGATAAGCTTCTGTTTCACTTCCTTCAAACTTGCTGATCAGTCGAGCTGCTAGAGATGTCGTCTTTATTGGGATCGCCATAGATCATCGCAAAGCGTAATGTTGGTTGAGCCATAGGCTCTCTACCTTCTACCATTGAGATGGCAGTTTCTTCTGCTGCTTGTTGGCTGAATCCTTTAGATACAAGTAATTCGTAAGTAGATAAGAAAGAATCTAGCTTACTATCTTGAGTGTCAGCCTGATCAATTTCGACATCAAGACCATCTGACAAGGAACGATAAACATCACCACTGCCAGCTAGTCTCATGAGTCTACATTTATGTAGATATATTAATTATTATTGCAACAACTCGCAATTATAGTATTCCTTCTAGGAAATTAGGATCCTTTTGAGCCATCAAAGCTAGCTCAACTTTAGATTTAATTGGATCTAATCCTTGCCTAGTTTGTATCTCAATAATCTTGTGATTTAATAAATCATTTGCTGCTTTAGTAGCTGCAGAAGCTTCAGTTAGTTGCAATCCGGCTTCTCTAATAGCTGCTGTTTGCCCTTGAGTAGCAGCAGTAGATGCATTCATAGCTTCTTGCTGTACACCCTGCTGAGCAACTTGACTGCGCTGGTAAAGAGAGGGAGAATTTGGGCGATTATCTAAAGTCGCCGCAGGTAAATTAACGTTTTTTGGTAACAACATAAGTGGAGCCCCGCTAAGCGGGGCAGTAACTACTCGATTAGCCCACTGCAGGTGCAGTTAAAGCTACGTCGCTAGAGCTAGCAGAAGCTAAGTCTAGAGGGAAGTTGTGAGCATTACGCTCGTGCATTACTTCCATACCGAGATTGGCACGATTTAATACGTCACCCCAGGTTGGGACGACCTTACCACTTGAGTCTACAACCGATTGATTGAAGTTGAATCCGTTTAGGTTGAATGCCATGGTACAAATGCCCATAGATGTTAACCAAACACAGATAACAGGCCAAGAGGCAAGGAAGAAGTGAAGACTTCTACTGTTATTAAAACTTGCATATTGGAAGATCAAACGACCGAAGTAGCCATGAGCTGCAACGATGTTGTATGTTTCTTCTTCTTGACCGAACTTGTAGCCATAGTTCTGAGAGTCAAGTCCTGTTGTTTCACGAATAAGCGAAGATGTAACCAATGAGCCATGCATAGCACTAAACAAGGCACCGCCAAACATACCCGCCACGCCTGCCATGTGGAATGGATGCATGAGGATATTATGTTCCGCCTGAAAGACAAACATAAAGTTGAACGTGCCTGAAA
>JGI25128J35275_1000624_pt1 | contig 10918 bp, 24 predicted proteins | sample ETNvirenome_2_60_FD_35275 | JGI IMG/M metagenome (IMG submission 35275)
TTCNTTAAAAAATTTGAGTCAACTGTCAGATGCTGTACGCAAAACGGTATCAGAGGAGGATCAGCTACTGTCCACTTTCCTATCTGGCATCAGGAAATCCAGGACATCCTCGTCCTCAAAAACAACAAAGGAACCGAAGACAACAGAGTCAGAAAACTCGACTACTCCATCCAGTTAAGTAAGTTATTTTATGAAAGGTTTATCGAGAATAAAGAAATCTCGCTTTTTTCTCCCCATAGTTGTCCTAACTTGTATGAGAGTTTTGGCACCGATCAGTTTGATGAGTTATATTGCCGTTACGAATTGGATGAATCCATCCCCAGAACCACAATCGGAGCTCAAGAATTAATTCTTGACCTCTTGAAAGAACGAGCAGAAACTGGTAGAATATATTTAATGAATATTGACCATTGCAATTCTCATTCATCCTTTTTGGATAAAGTGGAGATGAGCAATCTATGTCAAGAGATTACATTACCAACTAAACCTATTAATCATATTGATGATGAAACTGGAGAAATTGCTCTCTGTATCCTTTCTGCTATTAATATTGGCAAAATTAGGGATCTTTCGGATCTTGAAAGCCTCTGCGATCTTGCTGTTAGGTCTCTTGATGAACTTATTGATTTTCAACGATACCCCGTCAGAGCAGCAGAAATCGCAACTAAAGCACGTAGATCACTCGGTGTTGGTTTCATAGGTCTAGCACACTATCTTGCTAAGAATGGTGTTAAGTATGAAGATCCAGAAGCATGGAAGTTAGTACATGACCTTACAGAAACATTTCAATATAATTTAATTAAGGCAACCGTTGATGTAGCAAAAGAGAAAGGTGCATGTGAATATTCTAATCGTACTAAGTATTCTCAGGGAATTCTGCCTATCGATACATATAAGAAAGATGTAGATGAGATAGTACCCAATGACTTATTACTTGATTGGGAGACTTTACGGAGAGAGGTACAACAATACGGTGTTCGGAACTCAACGTTATCGGCACAAATGCCCTCAGAATCATCCTCAGTTGTCTGTAATGCAACGAATGGTATTGAACCTCCTAGAGATTACTTGTCCGTTAAGAAGTCAAAGAAAGGCCCACTCAAACAAATAGTTCCATCATATGGAAGTCTTAAGAACGATTATACGTTATTGTGGGATATGCCTAGCAATACTGGATATATTAATATTGTTGCTGTTATGCAGAAGTTCTTTGATCAAGCGATTAGCGGAAACTGGAGTTATAACCCACAACAATATGCGGGTGCTGAAGTTCCTACTTCCGTAATGGCCCAAGATTTACTGACTACATATAAGTACGGTTGGAAAACATCTTATTATCAGAACACATATGATAATAAATCGGATGATGTTGAAAGTGTAATAATAGAGTCTAATAATGAGTTAGATTCTCTAGTTAATGATATAATGAATTCTGAGGAAGAAACTTGTGAAAGCTGTGCAATCTGAACTACAAGGAATAACTGTCTTTAATACTGAGGAGGTTGATACTAAGAAACAACCAATGTTTTTTGGTGCTCCTCTTGGTATTCAGCGTTATGATTCATATAAGTATCCTCAATTTGAGAACTTAACTAAGTCTCAGTTAGGATACTTTTGGAGACCAGAGGAAGTATCACTACAGAAAGATCGTGGTGATTTTCAATCTTTACGTCCAGAACAGAAACATATCTTTACTTCTAATCTAAAGTATCAAACGATGCTTGATAGTGTTCAGGGTAGAGCACCTGGTATGGCCTTTATTCCTTATTGTTCTTTACCTGAGTTAGAAGCATGTATGGAGTGTTGGTCTTTTATGGAGATGATCCATAGTAGATCCTACACATATATTGTTAAGAATGTATATCCAGATCCTTCTGAGGTATTTGATACTATTCTTAGGGATGATAAGATTTTAGAACGTGCTGCTAGTGTTACTGGTGCATATGATTATTTTATTAATTATGCACACGAATGGGATCAGGGTAACTTGTGGAAAAAGGATTCTAAAGGATCTCCATCAGAAGAATGGTCACGTAAAGATCTCAAAAAACATTTATATAGGGCTATTGCTAATGTCAACATCTTGGAGGGTATTCGTTTTTACGTATCTTTTGCTTGCTCTTTTGCTTTCGGTGAACTCAAGCTCATGGAGGGATCCGCAAAGATCATCTCCCTCATTGCACGAGATGAGAATCAACACCTTGCGATCACCCAAAACATATTAAATAATTGGAGAAAGGGTGATGATCCTGATATGGTGGAGATTATTAAAGAACAAGAACCTTGGTTGATTGCAGCATTTAAAAAGTGTGTAGATGAAGAGAAGGCATGGGCAGAGTATTTGTTTAAAGATGGAAGNATGATTGGTTTGAATGATAAATTATTACATCAGTATGTTGAATGGATTGCGAATAAAAGGATGAAATCAATAGGACTTAAACCGATCTATGATGTACCTGCAAAGAATAATCCATTACCTTGGACAGAGCATTGGATTTCTTCAAAAGGACTCCAGGTTGCACCACAAGAAACAGAAGTAGAATCTTACATTGTAGGGGGAATTAAACAAGATGTTGAAAAAGACACGTTCTCAGGCTTTAAACTCTAAGACATTTCATGTGTACTTAGATGAAAGATGTCTATTTAAAAATTTAAATCAGGAAGAATTTGATGTGATTTGGGGAAGGTTGTATCATTCTTATTGGGACGGCCTTACATATTCTGAAATTGATATTGATGAATCATCACTTATAGACTCATCTTACTAACAGGAATGATAGACAGAAATGTAAAGTTGATAAACATAGCCAAGATTGATTTATTAAAAGGTAGAGTAGATTCCGATCTAGATTCTTTATCAAAGATTCTCTTGGATAATTATCACAATAGATTTGAATGTGAAATAGAGAGTACATATTCTGAGGATTCTATATGCCCACCGAATGACATTGTAGATGATATTATAGAACAAATGAAGATGGATTTTAAAGCTGCAACAGGTGAAAGTATAAGTCCACTTAACTATTGGGGACATATACATGAAAAGAATATGAGTACCAATATGCATAATCACAATACAACATATGTTTCTTCTGTTGTATATGTGGAAGTTCCTGAAGGGTCTGGAAGTATAGTTTTTAGACCAAGATTGAATCAATACGACAATAGTGCATATTCATCCAGATTTGCTCCTGAACGAGGTGTTTATTACATATTTCCTGGCTATTTGGATCATTTTGTGACGAGAAATATGTCAAATGAACTTAGAATTTCATTGTCTATTAACTTTAAGAAGGGGGAAGAGGTTTAATCTACCTCTTTTTTTATGTCTAAATATCCATAGAATAATTTGTATTAATTATGCAACCTACCTTAGATCCTAAAGAATTACAGGGTTTGTCTGATATTTGGAAAAACATCACAGATCCTACTAACAATCCTCCAGAAGAAACAGAAGTTGAGCCTGTTCCTTATGAGGTTAGCAGTGGTGCTATCAGTAAGAGAGAGGAATTACAAGCAACTGGTAAATTTACTAGTGATGAGATTGATAATATCCTAGCTACGGTTGAGGAACCAGCAGAAGAAGAATGAATATATTAGGGAGATCAAAGTGGATAAAAGCGATTATGAAAATCCCTGGTACTACAAAGGTACAACTTTTACTTCTGACGACATTGGCGACTTCTTCGGTTACGTCTACTGCATTACTAATAAGCAATCGGGTAAACAGTACATCGGCCGCAAATATTTTACACAGCGTAGAAAGCCTAGAGGTGGGAAACGCAGAGTTACGAGTGAGAGTGACTGGAAAAAGTACTACGGAAGTTCTGAAGAACTTAAGTCCGATGTTAAACTCTTGGGCAAAGAAAACTTTAGAAGAGAAATCATAAGTCTNCATAAAACTCTTGGTAAAGTNAATTANGAAGAGACTAAGCAACTGTTTCTAAATAATGTATTGATGGAATCTCTTGACAATGGAGAACCAGCATACTATAATAGCAATATTCTTGGCCGTTATATGAAGAAGGACTATGGAAGCTTTGGAGCAGACTCTTAAGAATACTCATGATTGGACTCTTAAAAGAGTTGAATTTTTATCTGAAAGTAATAGACATGATGATGCATTTAGTATAGTTCAAGAATTTTCTGAATGGTTGGATATGGAAAATGAAGATCATGATATTTTTTCTTTGGAGTACATAGGTGACCATTAGTAGAACTGGTAAAGATAGACCTAAAGAAAAAGACTGTCGTAAGATACTTGCTGCCTATGGATATACAGGTTCTTCAGTTGAAGAATGTATAGAAGACTGGTGTAATAAGCAATATACTACAGCAGGGCTTGTCAAATACTATGAAGCATACTATAATAAAAAACATATATAATAAACCATTAGGTTCAATCAAATGCAAAAAATTGTAAATGTCATCGCGTTGTCGTCTGGTGTTATATCTCTTGCCGTTGTTGGGTTGGGGGTATTTACTTATGTTCAAAGAGATCAACTCGTTGATAATGTCAAGTCTAGAGTCATGGAAGCAGTTGCTGACGCACTTCCAGGTGCAGTAGGTGGTTCTTTACCATCTTCTACTGGACTTCCAACAGCTCCAACAGCACCTACACCTGCAGGGTTGTAAAGATCCTATATAGGAGTAGTTAATACTATTCCTATGGCTGAGGCAAAACCAGAAGAAAAGAAGAAAGGTGTTCTTGGTAAAATAAAGGATAACATTTTACCAGACCAGGAGGAACAAGCAGCAATCATAAGTACATTTGTACGGCTGGGAGTTCTTGTGTGGTCGGGCGGAATTCTGACATTAAATTACGTGGCCATACCTGGTGTCCCACAGCAGAAAATAGATCCGACATTTATAGCCTCAGTTTTTACTGGGGTTCTGGCTAGCTTTGGCATTCAGACAGCCAGTAAAAAAGGTGATGGTACTATGAAAATGGATGCTGCTGCTAAAGCAGCTGCTAATGGTAATGGTGGAACAGTTCAAACAATTAGAGTTGAACAGGCTCCTTTAAAAATAATTGCTGCTAATATTCCTGCAGATCTTGACCCCAAAAAAGATAATGGCCCGACTTAATGAAGTAGTTGAAAAAGTAAAAACTGTAGAGAAGATTTCTGTACTTTCTGCTGTACTTTCTACAATTGCAATAGTTCTTGTATTATTATAATAAATAATAAAAATTCTAGGAGGATAGTAATGTCTTGTGGAAATCCAATAAAACATAAAATTAAAGGAGCATTCGACAAAGTAGTTGAATGGGATAAGTCTATTATAAAGAAATTTCAAGATAGATATAATTTGACTGACTATCAAGTTACATGTATTGCTTTTGCTAAAGGATTTATTATTGGTGCAATTCTCCTGTAATGGAATTGACTGATGATAATATAATCATAGTTCTAGAAGAACTTATGCCTTACATTGAGGCAGATGGTGGGTGGCTGGAATATGTTGAGACGGTAGGAGGATATGTTAAAGTTAGATTAGGTGGTGCATGTGCTACATGTGCTATGAGTACCATGACTTTAAGAAATGGTATTGAAAAGAAACTTATGACGGATATACCAGAGGTTAAAGGAGTTATCCAGGTTCTCTAACAGAGTGTTGGAGTCCACACTAAACTAGGCAAAATTACTCAATCCGTGCTATAAATAAATGCAGTATGGGATTGAAACAATCATGCCCCTGACTCAACAGAATCATTACACAGTCGGTTATCACGATAATCAACTACATCATTATGAGATATGTGAGTATGCAATGAGTGCATACGATGCAATAGAACATAGTAAAGAGGATGTCTCCTATCTAGGGGAGCATCCTCATTTTATTGACTACTGTAAGAATAATTCAGAGGTGGATAACATCTCTCGTCTTATGGCTGCAGGTATTCCAATGGGACATTAAAACATGACTACATTAATAATACGTTACAAGCATGAGATTATGTGGTGGATGAGTAGAATAACTATTATGCTTACCGCATTATTCTTATCATTTTCATTAGCACAATCTGCATATGCTACTGAGATACAAATGGGTTACAATGGCAATCTAGTCTTTGAGCCAAATGAGGTTACAGTTAATGCAGGTGAGACAGTTACCTTTGTTAATAATGCATTACCTCCTCATAACATCATGGTAGAAGATAGGCCAGATCTATCAAGAGAATCTTTAATGTTTAGTCCTGGTGAAACACAAGAGATTGTTTTTGCTGATAAAGGAGACTTTGAGTTTTTCTGTGCTCCTCATGCTGGTGCTGGTATGAAGGGAGTTATTCACGTATCCTAACTTAACAACATATGATTAGTCATGTGGTATAATATATACCATTGAACTGTATTAAATCACATGGCATACTCAGTTACTCTTCGTTCACCAGATGGAGCAGAAGAAGTTATACAATGTGAAGAGGATCAATATATTTTAGAAGCAGCAGATGAAGCTGGTATGGATTTGCCCTCATCTTGTAGAGCAGGAGCATGTTCTTCTTGTTTAGGAAAAGTATTAGAAGGAACAGTTAATAATGATGAGCAATCATATTTGGATGATGATCAGTTAGAAGAAGGTTGGTCAATGCTATGCGTAGCAATCCCTGAATCTGATTGTGTTATACTTACAGATCAGGAAGAGAATCTAGAATAATGTCTGATGTAGTATGGTCAATTAATATAATGCTTGCTTTACTTTTAGTGGGAGTAGGTGTTAGTATATACTACATATTCATGTATGATACATGGTATCCAAATGACGGAACAGAGCATGGAGACCAAGATAGCAGTCTTGGAAGCCAAAGTAGAACACATGATGATTCATACGAAGGAGCTCACTCTTAGAGTTCGTGCTAATGAAAAGGTAGTTGCTTCAGTTAGTCTTTTAGGAGTTATAGCATGTACTTTTATTGGAGCAGGATATTTTGCACCAAAGGCAGAAGCACATATGGGTCATTCATTTCCTACAGGTGAATGGATACAGAAGATAAGAGAATATGAAGCAAAACAAAATAGACTTTCAATAGATGAGATGCTAAATAATGCACTAGCTGATATTGAGGAAGAAAATGGGAGCAATGGTACCACCGAGTCGGAAGAGTTGTTACAACTTCCGAGTAACGAAGATTAATAAAGTAGTTGATGGGGATACTATTGATGTTACAATTGATTTAGGATTTGATCTCTATAAGAAAGAACGTGTTAGAATAGCTGGGGTGGATACACCTGAGAAACGTACACGTAATTTAGAGGAGAAAGCACTTGGAATCGACGCAACAAACTGGCTCAAAGCGAAATTGGTTGATGCCATTGCTGGTGACGACGAGCTTACTATTAGGACTGAACTTAGTGGTGGCATCGGCAAATATGGCCGTCTTTTGGGGTGGTTATATATCGGGGACAGTGAGTTGTCACTTAATGAAGAGATGATTACNGAAGGGTATGCTCATGCTTATGATGGTGGAACTAAGAATATGGATCTTGAGGCATTGAGAGTCATTCGTAGATCATTTGGTACATTGGTAGAGGGTTAAATGATTTTTTCAATGTTAAATGTAGTAGATGCTTGGAATGAGATCTCATGGACAGATGCTATTCCATTTCTTCTAGTGGTTATAGGTCTTTATTGGGTAAAGGTAAAGATAGATGCTTCTGCTGGTTTAGGTAGAAAGAAAAGAAGAGAATTAAAGAAAGTTATTGTCGAGGCAATTAAAGAAGCTAATGTCTCATCCTAACGGATATACTAAAGAAATGATCAAGGAGATCTTAGGAACTTCTTGGCCTCAACCTTCTGGTGAGTCTGGTTGTGAAGAGAGGAAGAGAAAGGGTAGAGAGATGAGAGAAGGTAAGATACCATATCCTACATACTCTGCAAAGAAAGTTGGCCCTCAATTTGATGAGAATGGAAAATATATTTACCCACCAGGTTCTGGATTTAAATACCAGGATGAAAAGAGTAATAAGGTATCTTAATTATTTTTTCTTCTTTGCTTTTTTAAGTGGTAGTAGACCTTTTTTTACACGATATTCATTTGCTCTAATTTCTGCACGATTTGGTTTTTCAACACTAACACCAAGTTTCATTTTTATTTTAGTAATCACTTGTTTGACTACAGGTTTAACTACCTTTAATAATAGATCAGCAATAGGTTTTGCAAGCAATGCCGAGGTTGCAGCCACTGCAGCAATCCCCCCAGTCGTCGCAACAACTTGAGGTGCAGGAAGATACTGAGCAGTAAAAGGAATATCCTCATATAAAGTAATACATATTGTTTCATCTTCATTTAATTCAAATCCAGAAACCCTTTCTTTTTGATTCTGTGCTACATCTCCTATTCTAGGAGCATTAGGGCCTGGACATTCTATTTTTTTCTTTGAAACTACTTTTCCAGTATCAGGTAATTCTGGTACAGGTGGTGCAATTGGTGGAGGTGCTGCAGAAACAGTAGGTAATGTTTGCTCTGGTTCAAAGTTGATTGCATTGTAACTAGGATATTGGCCAGTAGGGCAAATAGTCATTGCACCTTTAGGATCGTCGTTTACAAGATTTTTATCAACAGGTCTATTTTTTGTTTCATTTGCAGGATGAACTTCTACACATCCAGGTATATCTACTATTGGAAATCCAATGTTTACTGTAATTGGGGGATGTATATTTCTAATTATTGAGTTAGGTGTTAAATCATATGGAATATATCTAATATTACCAGCGAATATTTGAGGGTCTTGAATGACAATATTAGGTATACTCATTTATCTTTAACATCACCAATCTGGAAAGTTCCTAGATCTTCTGCAGTTCCATTTGCTTTAACTTCCTTTTTCTCTTGAAGATTGATCTTAGGAGTAAGTGGTGTGATTGTATGTTGATGTTTAGCTACAACACCAGGTGGATTTACAAGAATAACATCGGCACATACAGAGGCATAGGGGCTTTTGGGGTGGAACATTATACCAGCCTTCATTAGTTCACCACAGTTTTTAAGACGTGCTATCTCAAAGTCTAATCGTTTGTTAGCAGTCAATTGTTTTACTGCTTCTATTTGAGTAGTAGCTGCAGTCTTACATAATTCTTGTAGTTTTTTATCTAATGGTTTAGACCATGTAGCAGACATACCTATGGAAAGATTATAATTTTCTGTCTGTCCAGTTCTTGTAGGAATATAATATAGAATTTCACCAGGATTATCGGGTATATTATCGTCATCATTATCAGCATTGTTGTATACTGGATCCATATATGTGTGTTCAAATGGTCTTCTGAATGATCCTGTTCCATTAATATATGGTGTTATATTCATAGTAGGCCCTTGACATTGGATGCCTCCACCATAAGTATTAGTTATGTATGGCCCTTGGAGCACCTGTATGGCTTGATTGGTGACAGAGCCAGAGGAATTAGCTATTGGATTGGCAGTCGCAGAAACACCCCCGACATCTGTAGCGTAGGCGGGAGTGCATGTTATTATACTTAACGACAGTAGTGCAAACTTCTTGGCTATTGACTGAACGTTGAAGTTGTATCTGTGACNGAATTTATTGTGCTCGTTCTTTGTATTACTGTTTGTGTGGCTAGGCCTGGCCCAGTATAACTTTCTGTATATTGAAAGGCCGCTCCAGGAGTTGAGATGCTGAAGTTTGGTTTGTTGTTTAAGTCTAACCCTGTCCATGTCGAAGTCACTCCCTCTGTGGTGATTGATGTAGTTGTATTGGGTGCAGAGATGGTTGTACCATCATGTTCCATATTGGTACCTGTAATAACATACTGGTAGCCTGTATTATAGTCTATCGAATTTATGGTCTCAGTCACCGTGCTGGTGGTTTCGGTGTGGCTCGTCATCGAGCCCTGAGTAAAATTTGGCACGACAGGTACTGCTCTTGCAGCACCTGTACTACTAAGCAGTAGTAATACTGTTAGTATGCGTTTCATGGCTAGTCGATTACTATTTCTGTAACGAATTGACCAGTAGCCGAAGTACCAGCCCCACCTGCGGTTAGAGTCGTGACTCCCGCACTGGTAATCGTGCCAGCTAATGTACCAGCCACACCACCATGCATTGTTAATGTATTACCAAATGCTGGCATGTCGGCTACGACACCAGCCGTAACATCAACACCTGCACCGATAGTATTTACAGCGTCACCTTGAGTCCAACTTTCAGAGAAGCTGAAGGCCGAGCCTGCTGTATTAATATCATATGTACCAAGATCTTGTGCTGAAGCTGCAGTAGCAGTAGCAGCAGTCATAGTACCAAAGTGTCCACTGTTAGAAGTATCTACTTTAATATTAGACCCAGATACTGTATAGGTACTACCTATACGGCTTGCATCTGTGTAAGCTCCATTNACTGTCAGTTGAGTTGAGGAACTCATACGGTGTGTAAGGTCGGCACGTGCTGTAAGGGGTGCCGTCATCAAAATCATTCCAAATAACAATAGAACTTTCTTCATTTATTGTTACAATTTTAGTATAACAGCCTTATTTAGCGTAAAATTACTTACTGATAGAAGTACCCTATATATGGTATAATTATTAACATGTACATACTAAACTGATGACTGAACAACAAAATCATCTCAGAGAACTATTAACACAGACTGATGAGATCAAAAGAGATATTGATAATTTAAATACTCAAGCACAACAAAAAAGGGATTTATTACTTAGAGCAGCAGGAGCAATCGAATATCTTCAACAAATTGGAGTAACTCTTGAGGAGTCAACACCAGTACAGGTTCCAGCAGAAGCCCAAAGTTCAACTCCAGAAGAACCAACTGAAGAAGCAGAGGGTTGACGAAAAAATAAAACTAGTCTATAATATATTTGTTGAGGCGACGGTCTTAACAGGGAGTGACTGAATAAACTTTCTGGCATATAGCTGGTTAAGGTGATGAGACACAGGTGGTGCTGCTTC
>JGI25128J35275_1000626_pt1 | contig 10894 bp, 17 predicted proteins | sample ETNvirenome_2_60_FD_35275 | JGI IMG/M metagenome (IMG submission 35275)
TAGAGCTGTCATCTTTTCCTTCTTCCTTTTAATAGCTTCCTTTAAATCAGGATCATCTAATTTGGTCAACATATCTATTTCATTCCTAAGTTTCCCTACCTCTAATGGTTCTGTCTCAGTCTTAGCTGCTAACTGCTTTGATCGTTTAGCTAAAGCTAAATTAATAGCAGTAACTATCATTTCATGGTTAACTCTCTTAGCATGATGAACACACTTAAAGGTATTGCAGCGCATGTTTAAAGTATGAGTTTCTTTGACCCGGCTGGAATAAGCAAGTCTATTTCCGCACTCAGAACAGAAACATATACCTGAAAGAAGCTTGGGTTTCATTTTTGTATTAGCTCCCCAGAGAGTTGTATTAAACTCCAAAACCCGTTCAATCGCGAACCAGTCTTCATGCTTAATTATGGGTTCATGCAAACCCCATACAACTTTTTTAAAGCTATATCTGTGATCAGAGCCGAAACCAATACCACCACGCAAAAAAGGATTAGTTAACCACGCTCGAACACTACTAGAAGTTTTTAAAGGAATATCATTAAACTCTTTAACTGTCTTACCAAACCTGTAACCCTGCTCACGCAAACGCTCTAAAAATAATTTTGCTTTCTCTCCTTCAATTGGATGTAGCTCAATCGCATCTTTATCCCCTTTCTTCACTTTGTAATAGCCCCACGGAATACGGGTTCTTGGAATTTTCCCGTCTTTCCATCTCTGCTCAAGAGCCTTTTTAATCCTCATACTCAACATCTTGCTTTCCATCTCGGCAAGACTGGTAGAGATCCGTGACATTAAAAATCCGGCTGGCGACTCTGTATCCACTAATCCTGTATCAATTGTTCTAATTGCGACTCTCTTTTTTGACGCTAAAACCAGTGCTGCATCAACAAATGTCGCGTCTCTTCCCAACCGGTCATACCTAGTAACGACGATTTCTTTAATAGCTCTTTTATCAATTAATTGGAGTAATTCGTTAAAAGCCTTTCTACCATTAGACCTACCACTCTCAACATCGGTATATATCTTCTCTACACCCGCAGCCTTTAACCTATTTTTCTGTGTTTCTAGAGAAGAAAGCTGCTCCCCTGATTTTGTACTAACCCTTGCGTAACCAACTACTTGGGGCGTTGATGTCTTTGACATTACATTTCTATGAGCTAAAGTACTTACGTAACTACTAGGAAATCTAGTTTACTCTGTTGCCCCGAGTCCAACTAATCATTTGATTACTTAGATACAAGGCAACGAAGAATTTCTTAGTAATTACGTATGTATCAAATTTAACCTATTAATCGCATGACCGCATCGTCAATTACAAAGACTGAAGAAAAACTTCTCGAAGCTATTTCTGACCTTGAATTTCTAAAGGAGGATCTACATAAAGTTTCAGATATAAATAATATGGATGCTGAAGATATGATACTAATAGAAAAAATTGCTGAGAGCATAAAAAGCCGAAGATCTTTAATCGACTCACTACTGTATAAGCATGGACTCGGACAAGACTAACAAGACTGAAGACGAGAAATTTAAGGAGAAAGTCAAAGATATTTTCCTTCAATTAACGGAGGAGCATGATCGCCATAAACAACAGCTCCATCGCAAGACCTCCGACGAACCTGAAAAAGACCAACCTAATTGAAGTTTGCTAGAGTAGATGAGTAATTACCTATCTAAGGAATGGATGACTACAAAGAAGTATCCCAAGAAAAAGAAGAAAAAGACGACGAAGAAAAACCGTCGCTCTTAGCCAACCTCTTTTGCAGCATCATCATGTGTTGGTGTTTGGGGGTCATATCATATTCATACTTGTCAACTAACACTACCCGAGTCATAGATACGACTTTTGCAGCGGGTTTATTATCGCAAGTTTTATCGACCGTGACCGGAATCAAGACTAAAAAACCGGGCAATGGTAAGGCTAAAGACAACAACAAGCCTCGTAAAGATCCTATAACTGGTAAAAACATCGGACCCGACGGCAAACTCCAATGAAACATCTACTTCTCCTCCCACTGGTATTTCTCTTGTCTCCCGCAAGAGCCGATATTAAATCAACTATCACTAGCGTTGTTTCCCTAAAGGTGGATCCGAGTTATGTAATCAATGAAAGGCTTGGGACTTCACTAACGGTTTCAGGAACTAATGTTGTACCGACTAAAACCGGAGGTGATGCAGGTTCTATTGGTTCGCTCGTTCTTTCCACGCAAACCGCAGGCGTACCAAGTGTTGTGGATACTACGTTTACGGTTAGCAATGCTGCTCAGGCATTTACCGCGACAGAATCACTAACAGTTGGAGATTCTATTCCTACTGTTTTATCTACCGCAGTATCAAATGGAGGTTTAGCAAACCTTCCAATTCTGGGAGAGAGTACGACGTATGCCGGAGGGTCAGCGGGATCATTGCAAGGCACACTGACAAGCGGGTTGATCGGTACAATCGGAGCCGGTAATGCGGGAAGCACTGCGACCATACAAACCTCACTAGCATTGGAAATAGATTGATGTGGAGGCTTTTTATATTTATATTTATCTGTCCTATTTATACATTAGCTGGTGAAATTATTCCACGGTTCTCAAGCGGAAAAATGGAGACAAACAGCATTACCCGTCAGTTGATACAGGAAAATGTGGTTACGACGAATTTTAAAACAGGATTTTCGTATTCTGTTCAGGGGTCAGGCATAACTTTGAAAGATCCTAACGTCTCCTTATCTCCGCAAGCTCAACTTGATCACACACAAACTGTAGATACTGTTCGTTATTCATGGATCAGTCCCAAACTCGAAACCAAGCCGGAATGGGTACAGGTCAACCCTGCATCCGGCGAAGCTTTCAGTCTGACAGAACATTTCGAGGGGCCGGGATTATCAGCTATCTCCACCTCAATTCGTACAATAGACACGGAAATTACAAGCACAAGCTTATCAATATTTGGAAATTAATTGCACTCTTATTTATAATTAATACCCCAGTAAAAGCCAATACCACAGTGGCAAGTCCTAGCTCAAGTAGTCAAGGCACAGTCGTTAATAACGGTTATCAAATAATGGGTGGTCCAAATTTTCAGAATAGGTATCCAAACGGGATTCAATGTCAACAGTCTTCCCTATCTATCCAGCCCTTTGTGACACGTGGCAAGAATTGGATGAATCCTTGGTATCTCGTTAAAGAACAACCTGTCTATAACAATGAAACGAATGATGACGGTTCTCTTAAATATCCGGGCAGAGTTGAATACAACGCACAAACAAATGTATATCCCCAAGATTCTTTTAATCTCTCGCATGGAATAACTGCCAGTATATCAATTCCGTTAGATCGGAGATTCCAAAAGGCATGTTTACGCAGTGTTGAGAAAGCTATTGAAACGCAAGACCTATTACTACAAGAGAAAAGGCTTTCTATGGAATTGTCGAGACTAAAGCTATGCGCGGCCCAAGCCAAGCTAGGTGCAACATTTGTTGGAGAATATAAAGTCAGTTGTGAAGGGATACAGGTTTCAGTACCACCGGGACAGGTTAAGCCTCACCGTCATTCGATTTCTTCTTCCCAGTAAGCTTTTTAATTAGATTTTTTACAGCAGGTTTGATGACATTTAAAAGTAAGGGCGCAGTAGCAGCGATACAAGCAATTCCCGCTGTTGAAATAGCTACTGAGGGAGAAGGGAAGTAAGTATTAATAAATGGCACCTCTTCCCAGATAGCACGACACTCGCCATTTACCAACTCAAAAGCTACTACCTTTTCTAAGCGGTCTTGATTGGCGAACCCGCCTACGCGCAGCGGAGAATTAGGATCAGGGCAAGGTTTGATTTCAGGTTTAACCTCCTTATCTTGATCTAAACCCTTTGGAATGACTGGTTTATTTGTGACTGGTTTCTCTTCCTCATCCTTTGGTACTTGTTCTACTATTTGCAGAGAACCACCATTAAAACTCATTGGTTTAAATGAGGGGATTTCTCCATCAGCGCAAGAGATACTTACACCATTTTTATCAAGCAAAAGACCGGGATTTTTATGAACATCTATATCTCGATGAGTTGGATTACAACCGGGGATTCTACCTGTTAATACAGGCGTGGTTTTATAGAAAGGAACCTCAACTACTTTTATCTTTGGGCTTTTAACTATCGGAACTTTTATATCCATTCATGTTAAATCTTCCAAGTATCAGAAATCTTCACACCAGTACTGGTTACAACTTTCCATTCGCTATTAATCTTGACATAGGTTGTATTAACTAATTTCCAAGTACCGTTGATATTGACGTAAGTCCATAAAGTATTTGTAGGAGTCGCCGCAGCTCCACCTGTGGAAGCTAGAAAAGGTGTAGCCCAGTCAATTACATCAAGTCCATAGGCGTTAACTGTTGATTTGGTACTGACTAGGACATACGGTGTAGCCCAGTCTGTTACATCAAGTCCAGCAGTGGTTGGTAAAGCCATTACTCCTCCTCCTCCTCTTCCGCTGCCTCTGCTGCTGCCTGAGCTGCTGCTGCTTCCTCTGCTTGTCTTGCTAATTCAGAATCAACATAAGCATCAATCACAGCTTGTTCAGTATCTTTAGGGAACATTACTTCCCATTGACTACTATCACTTACCTGAACTCGATACAGGTATTTATCCCCTTTGATTTGATTAGAAAATAAAATTGGATAAGTCATACTTGTGTAGCCTCAAAGTCGTCGATATATACAATGACATTACTTTGTGTTGATGTTGCATAAAACTCAACTTGAACATCTACAAATCCTTGTTGGTTAGGGGTAAAATTCAATGAGATTTCTTCCCATGTATCTGCATTACCAGTAGATACAGCCGTGACATCAGATGAGATCCCCATCAACGTATTCTTAGGCACCTTTAATCTCGCAAAACCTACAGTATGGCTTCGTCTTACATGTAACTTAAACGTACATTGTGTACTAGCTCCAACAGCTACTTTCCCAAGATCTAAGACATAAGGTGTACTTGCATCATGTTGATCTGTTTGTAATCTTTCCCACTTCCAGCTAACTCCTGACGCTGTATTTCTGATTGAAGACTCTGTAGAAAGAGTTGAAGTAACACTACTGTCATTATAAAATATAAATGTTTTATAGTTTCCAGATACCGCATCATGGTTACGTGATTGAACGATAGCTGTTTCTCCACTATAAATACTACTACCTGATACTTCATTTCCAGAAAAATCAAAATTAACGTTATTTAGCTTTGTAGTTGAGTCCTCATGGATCATTAGAGTATTTTTTAAAGTACCTCCATTTATTTGAACATTAGAATCATCTTCCGTAGCAACGCGAATCGTTCTTAAACCTGTAGTACTACCTACCATAAACTGATCTGTTGTATCGTTTAAATTTTCAATGATAGTTGTCTCACTTGATGGGGATCTAAAATTAATTTGCGCCGAAGTGCTACTACTTCTTCCACCATTTTTAACATTCAAATTTGTAATAATAGTTTTGTAGGTATCGTCAGTATATATATTAGAAAAACCATGTTCTATGTTTATAGTAGTAGTCGTTCCTCTTGGTAAACTAACACTACCACATCCAATTAGATTATACTCTTCACATGTAGAATTAGCGTTACCATAATTGCTAACTGAACTACACATAACATTCCAAACTTTATTTATAGTATTAGTACCATTCCAACTTTTACCAACATTTACATAAGTACATTGTGTGGAATAAATATTATTTAGGGTCGTAATATGCTGACCAGAAAAATAGCTATAACCACAAAAAACATTATGAATTTCGTCATAATGTTCATAATCTTCTGAACCAAAGAAACCAGCATAGTACCTTGTAAAACCTAGTTTTTCATAGGTTGTATAATCACTATCTCCATACAAGGCTGTTCCACGACTATTAGTACCATCTATAAATGTCAAACCAGTTTGAGTAGACATATCTGTTTGATTCCAACCACCTGAAATAGTAATTCGATTGCTACTTGTACCTTGAATACTATCGTGATCGTATAAACGACTACTGGCACTAGCAGACCAATTGGTCTCCATAAGTGTTTTTATTGTTTCCCTTTTATAAATACTTTTCGTTCCGCTAGATGACCAATAAGCAGAACTATGTAAATTGTCATCTTGCAAAGGTGTGTAGGCATTACTGGATTGCGGAGTTGTGCAGTGTAGGAAAACTCTTGTGCCGTTAATTGATTCTATTGCGTACCAAATAGGATCATCAGCAGTATTTAAACCGATCAAACTTGATAGGGTTAAGCTGTCAGCAGAAGAGGAAGCTTTACAAGCAATAATGTTATTTAAGCGTATTGTTTGTGCGCCTTCATCTGTATCAATATATAAGGCAATTGATTGAATTGATGAGTTTAAATTCGTACCAAAATCAACTGTTATTGGTCTAAAGCTTTCTGTAGATCCAGAGTAAACATTGAAGTTAATTGTATGGACTGTTGTATCACCTTGAGTATCACTACATAGCCTTAAACTGTAATTACCTGCCGATGTAGGCAGTAATGGATCTGGTGTCGCTTTGGTTCCACTTGGTTGGTTAACCATAAAGCTGATTTGTTGATACCCAGAAAGATCTAACGTTCCAGTTGAAAAGTAAGCAGCCTTACCTGTTCCAAAACTAGAGCTAACAACTATCTCATCACTAGAACTATGTTCGGTATATTCACCATCTCTTTGGGTGCCTGCATTGGTATTCGTTTTTAAGCTTGTAGTGACATTTGTAGATGCAGTCCAAGCCGTAGATCTAGGTCCAAACGAAGCAATATTTTGAGTGACAGCCGACGCTAATTTAATGCGACTACCTGTTTTATCCCACATATAAGCAGTACCATATGCAGACGTAGTTAAAGCCGTAAACCCGTTTAGCTTGAAACTATTATCATCAACCTTTGTTATTTCCCAGTGACCGTTTATCCCTGTCTCGTCAAGAGTCCCTGTAATACCAATTGTGTCACCAGTTGATAAGTGATGGTTGTTAAGGGTAACTACTGTTTCACCTTCTGTTGTACTAAAAGAAAAATTACTAAAGCTTATATCATAATCCCATAGATAATGTGAGTGCCTATAAACTACATCTCCATTACCTACAAGAGTAGGGTTTGGTGAACCCATAATTCTTACAGTATCACCAGCAGAAAGTACTGAACTATGGAGTGCGCCACCATCAAATTTTCCTAATGTCTTCTTTCTATTAGCGAAGGAATAACCATCATTTGAGTTATCACCGTTTTCTAAATCAACGTAGATTGTTGCCATAGTCTGTTAGGCGGTATAGCGGAAAAACAAATCTCCATCACTACCATCTGCATTGTCAGGTGCCGCTGTTGAAATAGTTATCTTTCTCATACCGGTAGATGAACTCGCCACGCTTGCAGTTGTAGATGTGATAAAACCTGCCCCGTTAGTTAGCTGGTTATTGTTTGATGGGATAGTTGGTTTATTTAGTATCTCGGCAGTTCCACTCGTAGCGTTCCAATCAGCTTGACTTCCATCAGCTCCATCAACTCCCGCTGGTCCGGTTTCTCCTTGAATTCCCTGAATTCCTTGCGCTCCAGTTTCGCCTTGGATTCCTTGAGGACCAGTCTCGCCTTGACTTCCTTGAGAGCCAGTATCGCCTTGGATTCCTTGAGGACCGGTTTCCCCTTGGTTTCCTTGAGGCCCGGTCAAACCTTGAATTCCTTGTGGACCTGCGCTAGTAACCTGAACAGTTTGTACGCTATCGTTTAATACCTCAACGGTATTCTTTTGCTCGGTGATACTTACAGAAGTCATGTTGTGTAACCAGTCTTAGCGGTAACTGTTCCTGTTAACCAATAATCAGATGTAGTCCCAGTCGTCATTTTTAAGTCGTAATAACTGGTATCAGGTAAGGTTGCAGTTTCTGTATCGGTAAGACTTAGAGTTACCTTTCCGTTTGTGGCATCGGTAATTGTCGCTGTTACATCAACCCATTTTTTAGCTCTATCAACTGTCCAAAATTCACAGGCGGCGGTATAACTTGTGAGATTAACAACGCTTCCAGTCGAATCCTTTAAAATAAATTCTTTACTCCAGTCACTTCGTCTATAAAGCGTAATGTTGTAAGTACCGGGAGTGATTGACATTAATACAACCTAACTCAGTTAAATTCTACTCTAGAACTTAGGAATTGCGGGAATTTCTGATCCCGTTGTCTTTGGCAAACTTTGATTAATAGATTTAGGAACAATGTTAGATACTTGTCCCATAATTTTTTCTTTTACTTGCTCTTCAAATTGAGGTGAAGAAACATACCGGTATAAAAGGAAAGAGCCTCCTGCAAGTGAAGCACTAATTAAAAGTGCAACACAGGCAGCCGCGTCTAAGATTTTGCGAACCATAATTAAGCTGTTGGGATAAAAGATCCTTGTGTTGGGGTCTTCTCTTCTGATATTTCAAGCTGTAAACTGTTTTCTACTGCTGTAACAGCATCCGTACCAAGAACACTCTTAACGTCAGCAATAATATCTGCTGTTGTTAAATCAGTTCTAGTGCTTAGTGTTTCAGGTCTAGTTAAAGAACAACTGCCATACCTAGAAGCGGAGTAACTTCCATCTGTTCTTACACAGGTCCAATGAGCTGTATGAACAAACCCATCACTAAGGTCGTAATCTAGATTGGCTATACCCCATGTAGTTAATTCCATTTCTAATCGTAGTCAAAGGGTCTACCTGTAAGGGTTTTTGGATTTATCAGATCTGCAATATTCGCATCTATAGATGATTCGATAGAGGCTACCAAATCACTTCCTAGAGCACCCTTAACCCAAGACATAGCAGTAGCAGCATCAATAGACGCATAAGGAATAAAATCAGAGGGCAAAGACTCAGGACGCTCTAGAGTTACAGCTCCAGTAGTTCTAAAAGTCTTGGAGGTTGCCTCATCTGTTCCGTCAACCTTGTAAATTATGGTGTCAACATGGTCATCGCTAGAGCTTCGCTCCATCGTATTAACCTGCCAAACTTTTAATACTGCCATGATTGAGTTAGGTAATTAATAAGCAACTTAGTTAGATTGTACTTCCGCAGAACAAACTTCTGCTTCAGTCGCTGATTCAGCTTCAGAAATCAAGGTGTTAATACATGCTAGAGCACCTTTTTGTTGCTCAAACTGAGCCGCAATCTCGTTACGCTCTTGTGATGATACATTTATTTCATCAGATTTTGCGTTGTAAGCATCGGCTAATCTTTGTAGCTCTGCTTTGTAGGCTTCACGTTTTTCGATGTATTGGGCGTTTAAAGAAGACATAAAATAATGTTGAGTAATGTAAGTCTATAGGTAAAGGCAGTTCTGTAACTACGGTATTTACGATGACTTTTGTGAAATTAAAAGAGTTTTGTACGAGTCCTTGATGCTTTGAGTCCACGCCGCTGTTGCGATTGAAGAAACCTCATCCGGTTCTGAACTTAAATCGGTGTCTATAAGATTATCTGAAGCATCTAACGTACCAGGATGCAGCACATACCTTTCAAATGATCTTGTTAACTCATTACCGTCTTTAGAAATAACGGTTGCTTTACGAACTTGAACCGCTTTGTATTTGCCTACGACTTCTATCTTGTCGTATTCTATTGCTTCACTTAAAGCCATGATTAGGAAAGCCCTCCGAGCTTAACTGGTTTACATTAGCTATAGTTTATAGACGTGCTAACGGTCTAGACACGGTACGAGATAGTACCTGTAANTTCACTATTATCCTCTACATCTGCAATACTTAAATATTCTCTTGATGCTGTTGCAGATTTTTTAGCCCAAACAAATGCGTAATTTGAACTTGTATTACCTTGTAAACCAAGCATAATATAGTTAGCACCTAAATTAACATAGTATATAGGAGTACTTATACTTGTATTATCAGGATCAGCAGCTAAATTAAAAGGAAGCCCTTCGAGCACAATATAGCTTCCATTTGGGCTTCCATTTGCACCAGTTGATCCATCAAAGTCGACACGAAATGAGCAATGAACTAAATTACCTATTTTAGTATATGACCCATGAGTAGAAGAATGATAAGATTGAGTCCCATTAATCCCTCCATTTGCACCTGTTCCTACTATTGTTGGAGTCCAAGTTCCTTCTTCGTAGTCGTCAAGAATTTCCCCGCCAGAAGCAACAGTACCTCCATCAGCAGTAGCACTAAAGTCAATACCGCCACCACTAGGGAACGCTAAATTTATAACCGAGTTGCTTCCTTTTTTAAAGGTAGCAACATTAGCAGAACCTGAGTCATCAGCAGCAGCTACTTTTATATCTAATTCACCATAGGTTGAGTTGTCTGCACCACGAGCAATAATCTGTTTAGTATCAGCTAGTTTTATGTCTCCTGCAAAAGAGGCGTTTCCATTAGCTGCAATATTAAGTGTTTCTGTTCCGTTTACTTCAAATTTAGTAATACCTCCACTAGCAGCCATGAAGTTTAAATTTACGCCATCTGCCCTTACATGAACACTATCGTTAGTTCCATCAGTACCACCTGAACCTAAAGTTAATCGTGTATCAGCAGCACCCGCTATCTTTACACCCGATGCTGTCGTTTGAAGCTTGGCAGTTGAATCCCCTCCGTAAAAAAGTTTTACGGCATCACTTACGTCGCAAGAAATAAATGTTTCACCAAAATTAGCATTAGTTATTCTTACGTTTTGTCCTGCAAGATGTATATTTCCTTTGAAGTTTGTGATAGAAGAGTGGGTACCATTATGATAAATCTGAAGCGGTACAGGATTTGAACCATCGGTACCAACTAGAAGTTTTTTATTGTTTGCTAAAGATATATCTCCTGCAAAAGTGGCGTTTTGATTTTCGTCTATCTTTAACGCAGTTGTTTGTTGATTTGAACCTGTTCTTTGAGTTAAATGTATTTCAGGTGCATATCCA
>JGI25128J35275_1000627_pt1 | contig 10894 bp, 13 predicted proteins | sample ETNvirenome_2_60_FD_35275 | JGI IMG/M metagenome (IMG submission 35275)
ACTGCTTGTTGGTCATCACATTCGATCAGACACTCGTAGTATTCGGTTAATCGTGCGTCATGTTCATCTTCATATGAACCCGATAGTTGGTTAAATGATACTAAGTTGTGCATACAATCTCCAATAAATTAATAGAATAACAAAGAGGTTTTCAGNGCATCTTGTTTTTCCTAATTCTATTACTATTTAGTCAGGAGATCAACATAAATGGCATTTTTGTAATAAAAATTTATGCCTATGTACAATTACTCACCAAACTTATGGATTACTGGTTTCTCTTTCACCAGTGCATTATACAGGTCTAAGTTAGTTGCACACGATACTGGATAGAACTCTGCACTTGGGTCAAATCCATCATATCTTTTGGCCTGATTGATAACGATTGACCCATCTTTACCTGATACTGATCTATGAAATGTTCCACGAGGTATAAACAATGCTCCGTTATGAACATTTAGATTCACGATATGATATGGATACTTCCAACTATAATTCACCAACTCAAATGTTCTTTCACCAGACACTACACGATTATAATCATCTTGGAAACTATGAATATAAAATTGTTTAGCACCCACACTGTCATTCGGTGGTGATATTGCAGGGCCGTTGTGTATCACTAAATCTGAAGCATTAGATTCTTCTACTGATATATCATAGAATATAACATCTTCCGTTTCACGAAAGACTCTATGTTTTTTATAATGAACGTCACTCATCTTCTACTAACTCAAACTTTCTCCAAGCTTCATGAAACTCATCAGATGTTGACTTTTCATTCACTAACTTTGCTGTTTCAATTTCATCACTCTCATCTGCATTATAATGATAAGTGACTTCTTTTAATGTCTTTAGATATTTTAAAACGTGTTCTCTTATCTCTAACAATTCGTGATAGCAACCTTGATTATGTGCACAGCCTCTCAAGTCATGATCTGGTTTCATAACTGACTCTGTGAATAGTGCTAACGCTCTATCATATTTTACCGCAGGGGATTCATTTTTACCCACCGATGCTTGATCTTTCATTTGATAACCTCCCAATGATCGTTGCCACTCTCAAACATTTCAAAGTCATATTTACCTGATATTGATGATAGACTCAACATACCATGTTCACGTTTTGTTACTACACAAGAGTGCAGTTCATTCATATATTCAACAAAGTCTTGCTTTGCTGTGGTCGATCTTGGTTGAACACAAATAAATTCTTTTTTCATAATAATAGTAAGATAAAAATGCTATACCGACTTTTGGCCAGTATAGCATATTTTGAATTTAATTCAAGTAAGGTGTTACTATATAGGTAACTCCTTATTAGTTTTTGTCATCATAGCACCCTTCTTAAGATTATCTTGCTTATAAGTTAATCTTGCGTTTTCTAAGGTAGTTTCTCCACCATGTCTATGTGGTTGGTTATGATCAACGTGTGTTACCTGTCCATTTAAAATATGACGAGGTTCAATCTCTTTTCCAGTGATTGCACATTTACCATCTTGTCTTTTCCATAAGATATAACGAATTTTTGGGTCATAATTACGCTCTGTATCTCTCATAGTTAACACACCATCAGGAACTTTAGAAATTGAGTCAATTAGTTCCCTCTCTCTTATCTTTAAGAAATTAGCCCCTGATGCACGAAGTAATCCTGCATATGTTCTAAGGTTAGTTCCTTTCTTTCCTTCATAAAGAATTTCTTCAGATGAAGTTCTCTCTAATTGAGATTCAGCGAACCAATTATAGAATTTCTCATCATCTTCTATGACAACTGCGTTAGTATCAAGATGATTAAGAAGTATGATGAAATCCACCATGTTTGAGTCGTCTCTACCATCAGCTCTCCATGCATCTTTACCAAACTTCTTAGCTAATTTGGTTAACTTTGCAATTACTTTCTCTGTGCGATTGAAAGAAATTACCTCTGGTGTGCCATCGCCATATGCTTCATCAAGTTCCCTACCATTTAAACCTTTGGATACTCCATGAGTACATATAACAGCAGCTTTTACGATCAACTCATCAGGGTATCTACGATTGATTTTCTTTTGATCAATCACTTCTTTCCCTTCTTTGATCTTACTGTAGATTCTACCAAATCCATCTGCGTGTTTCCTAGCAGTGTCTCTTACTAATTGACCAAACTTACAAGGAATTGCATTACGTTTCTCTTGACCATTAAGAGTCAATCCCTTATTTACATTTGTAAATATCTCAGCAAGTCCTTTACGAGTTGATTGAGTTACAACAATAAAGTTTATTAGTACATTATCAATGTAATTCTTGACATCTGGGTCAAGGTCTTTGTAATATTTCTGATCGTTTGTTGCATCAAACTGAGCAAGGTTTCCATGATCAACTTCATATGTTCCTAAAGCAAGAGGAAATTCATTATTGATAAATTTAACAATACAATTGTCACGATTATTTCCATCAATGGTGATATATTTAAATCCCTGATCTTTTAAATCTTTAAAGAATTTGTAGTCTAGATGAGTTGGCCCAAATCTTCTTTCGATTGAACTTAGGATTTCATCTACGCTTCCTAAAGTAATTGGAGTTATTGCTCGACCTTCAATAATTGATCTCATATACTCTTGATTCATCAAAGTCACCCATCTGGTGTTTGATTGAAATGCTTCATCAAGATATATTTTGTGCTCAGCCATCAAATATGCAAGCTGAGATACACTTAAAGTGTAAGTGTCATGTTTAGTTTTCATTTTTGTGATACCATTTGTGGATTTGTTATCTTGAATTTGGATTTGAGTGCCGTCTGTGAAGTTGGTGTTTATCCGTATTCTCGATATTACTATTTATGATACATCAGTTAAATTTGATTGTCAAGTGATGTATTCGATAGGGTTACACTTTAGAGGCTACATCTTTTATTAATCTAGTGTCTAATACCCTCTTCATTAAGTCTAATGATATTTGTTGTGGTCGTTGCTTCCAACCATACCACTTTGTTTTCTTACCACTCTCATAAGGTGGTGTTTGATCAACAGAATAATATTGATCTGCTGTTACATCATATATCTTATCTTCATCTTGCAACCACCAGTGGCTCTCTCCTCTATAATCCTCTCCTTTCATAGAGACTAATCTATCTGTATCCATCAAATAATATAATGCCTGAGTTGCATGATAGCAATGACCATAATATTTGTTGGTCAATTTGTCTTGACGATACTTAAGTTTCTTATGAGATAATAAATCTGGTGTCAGTTTAAGTTTTAATAATGATATAACCAGATTTATATCTGAGTATGGATATGGTTCAAAGATTAAAGTTCTTGTTTCAATAATCTCATTATCTTTATACCTATGTCTTTTTATTATTTTTCTCATTCCTTCTCTCTTCGACTCTCTTTAGAAACTCCTCATCTGGTGTGAATACAACAGGGCCTTCTGCAATTCTCTCTTCCAACTCATCTAATAATGGATCTTTTTCATTCATGAATTTATTTGTAAAGATACTCTATTGTATGATAATATCACAACTTTGTCAAGATATTTGCATTATCTGAAGAAGTGATATATAATTAGATCAAACGATTATGTATTCATGGCAGTAAACGCAATAGACTTTAGTGACCTGACAAAGAAACCTGAAATTGATTCAAAGACAGGATTGTGGAAAGAGCCACAACCTCAACAAAATCAACAGATGGGTATTAAAAAACCTGATGGCACTGTGGAACCAGCTATGGGTTATCCTATACATTCAATGGGTCAGGGTGATGAGTTATTACAGTTGTTTCCAATACCAGTATTGATATGCCCATATCCTCTTGATTACTCAAAAGAACTAGAGTGGATAAGGAATCAAGAGTGTAGAAAAGAAAATGGTGGTGGTGATGCAGGTGGCCAGAAAATACATTATAATAGACAGTCAGAAGATACATTTGTCTTAGACAAACCAGAGTTAGCAAATATTCGTGCATTTATTGAAGCAAAGTTACATAAGTTTGTAACTGAAATTATGGCATCAACTGATAAGTTAGTTATCACTCAATCATGGTTGAATAAGAACAAGAAAGGAGAATCACATCACGAACACGTTCACCCCAATAGTATGGTGAGTGGTGTATGGTATCCTCAGATTCACGAACAATTACCACCGATTCAATTCCGTAGCAAACATCAGAGAGACGTATCATTACAAACAGAGAAATATAATACATTTAATAGTGCAACATTTATGTTACCTATGAAACGTGGTGAATTAATACTATTCCCAAGTAATCTTACACATAGTGTTCCTGTTAACCAATCAGATGAAGAACGTATTAGTTTATCATTCAACTCATGGCCTAAGGGAAATATGGGAGACATCAAATCATTAACATATCTTCCACTTGATCGCTGTGTATGACCTCCTCTGAGTTAGCAAGACCATTACCAGACTTTCATGGATTTGGATATAAGATCGCACAAATAGAAAACAATACGCATTGCAACTATAAGTGTTGGTTTTGCCCTAATGCCTATGATACTCCTGCACCAAAGGAGTGTATGAGTTTGGATTTATTTAAGAAAATACTAAGTGAGATTCGATCTGTCTATCAGCCTTGGGAACTGAATGACATATCATTTGCCACATATAATGAACCCAACCTTGATGATACATTTACTGAGAAACTACAGTTGATGACCAATGCAGGGTTTAAGTATGAGCATATCTCAAATGGCAGTATGATTACTACTGAATTGACTGATTTTTTATTAGATAACCCACAGAATATACGTCAATTCCGATTAAATATACCAACTCTTGATGAAAAGAAATGGAAAGATATGACTGGATCATCACTTGCTGTGATGTATCGTATGTTCTATCAACTAAGTTACTTATTTGAAAGAGCTCCATATCTCAACTTTCCAATTACTGTGATTGTAAATGGTGATGGCAGTGAAGATCATAAACAAGAATTTATGAAAGTATATCAGAAGTTTCAACACACTAAAAACATCAACTTCAGTATGACAGGATTGATTGATCGGGCTGGAACTCTTGAAGGTGCAGAGTGTGAGACACAAAAAATACCTACAGGTGCAATTGATTGGGGAGATGAACCCCTACGTTGCAATGCAGGTTACTTTGAGAACTTATATTTTGGTGTCAAAGGAAATGTATTTTACTGTTGTCACGACTATCATCAAGACTATAGTTGTGGTAATATAAATGATACACCACTCGCTAAACTTCTTAAATCAGATAGTTACTATCAACAAAAACAAAAATTCATGTACGACTTCTGCCGTAAATGTGAACAAGCAAGACCTCTACAAACTGTAAACAAATGAACGATCCACGCACACAACTTAAAGACCTTATCCATGTAGAAAAAGGTATTATCCCTGCAAATCTATGTGATCACATTATTCAAGACATTGAAACAAGGCCGTGGAAACCACACACTTGGTATAATAATGTTCAAAACACATTTGGTTCAGAAGAAACAATGGAACTTGATGTTCAATCTATTACACCAGAACTTCAACAATTATTGACACCGATAATGATTCAGGCTGGTGTTGCATATAATCAGAAGTATTCATATCCATGTGAAAGAACAGGTCAGATTATGAACAAGTTTTCTACAATAAGATTTAATCGTTATGGTAAAGGTCAAATTATGAGACAACACCATGATCATATTCACTCACTCTTTGATGGGAATGAAAAGGGAATACCAGTTTTAAGTTTTATATTAAATCTAAACGATAATTATAGAGGTGCTGATTTATATTTCTGGCGAGATCATGCCGTTCATCTTGGTAAGGGAGATATTATTATGTTTCCTTCTTTATTCCTATTTCCTCATGGTGTAACTGAAGCACGAGAAGGTGTAAGATATTCTGCTGTTTCTTGGGCTTGGTAATTAAAATAAACCGCCATGACCATTTGATGCACCAGCAGCCCACCCATATCCATCACTACCATTTGCTGATAAATCACCAAAATCAATTGCATTTCCAGTAGTCATTATCTGAACATAATCAGCCACGTTAGTATCTTTTGCACCCGCACCAGCAAAGACCCCACGAGTAGTGGAACTCATATGAGCAATCTGATTTTTTGCCACTGTTCTGTCACCAAAATCGACTGTATTTCCAAGAGTTGATATTGTTACATATTGAATTGTATTTGATGCTCCACTGCTACCACCAACCATTAAACCTCTTACTGCGTTTCCACAATTTCCACCCCTAGCATTAGTTATTGCTGCCACACAATCTCCAAAATCAGTTCCGTTTCCTGTGGTTGAAATTGTTATAAATTCCATATCATCATTACCAGTACCACTATTTCCTCCAATAGCAATACCTCTTGTAGCATTTCCTGCACATGCTGCGTCTTGTCTTCCATCTATTAAGTCACCAAACTCGTTAGCACTACCTGTAGATGCGATTGTGAGAAAATCAATAGTATTAAAATAATTAGGAGCAACTGCTCTTCCAAAGAACACTCCACGAGTTTGATTAGAAACAGCAACTCTTGAATATCCAGTTGTCGCCATATCTCCAAAATCATTAAAATTTCCAGTTGATGCAAATTCATGAAAATCAATGTTGTTTGTTCCTGATGGTGAAGATGGTGTTCCTCCAGCTGCTATTGCTCGTGTTCGACTTCCAATCCCTGCACCCTGACTCGCAGTTTGAACTAAATCACCAAAATCGGCAAAATTACCAGTGGTATCAAGATTTGCAAATTCAACTTGATTTGATCTTCCACTAATTATCCCTCCCATTATTAATCCACGAGTTCCACCAGTTTGTTCTGTTGGTGAAGTGCTATCTATATTCCACCACTGCTCACCATTGTATATCTCCATTTTACTGGAGTCTGTGTTAAATCTAATTGACCCAGCTGGTGGTGTTCCTAATGATGGATATTCGTTTGTTTGACTCATCTTCCTATGCCTCCATGTGCATCAGCTGCTCCTTGGCCCAATCTATCTCTTGCAACAGTTAAGTCACCAAAATCAGATGCATTACCTGTTGATGCAATAGTTACAAATTCAATTACATTTGTTTTATTGGGAGATGAACCACCAGCAAATAAACCACGAATCGAATTACTCATACCAGATCCATGTGATCTAGCTGCTGCTAAATTACCAAAATCTATTGCATTACCTTCAGTTGCAATTGTAATATAATCAATAATATCAGTTTGTGGATATGGGTTATCAAACTGACCACCAGCAAATACTCCTCTTGTTGTACTAGATGCTCCCATTGGGGCTCCCGCACCTGCTTTAGATGACTCACCAAATCTTGTTGCATTACCTCCTGTTGCGATTGTTATATATTCGATTGTTTTCTTATATGTTGGAGTTGAACCTTGATTAAATATACCTCTTGTTGGGCTTGCACAGGTTGCTGCATATGAATTAACTTCAGTTAATTCACCAAAACTACTTGCATCTCCTGTTGATGCCATTACAATAAATTCAATGGATTTATTTGTTGTATATGAAGGTGCTGGTGCGGTTAATCCACCAGCACTTATTCCTCTTGTTGCGTTTGATAAAGCAAAGTTTGTTATTGGTGCGATTCTCATATCTCCAAAATCACTCGCACCACCAGAACTACTCATAACAACATAGTCAATAACATTTCTAAATCCTGGCTCTGCTCCTGCAAAAAATATTCCTCTTGTTGGTGATCCACATCCAGATGGATAATCTCTACCTGCAAGACTTAAATTACCAAAGTCAGTTGCATTTCCAGCAGTTACAATCTCAATCTTATCCATTGTATCAACATGAGGATTACTGGCATCTCTTCCACCAGCAACTACACCTCTTCCTCTACCACCACGATGTTCTGTGGGGCCAGCAGGAATAATCATACAACCAGTAGAATTATTTGTGCTGACACCAGAAATCACAGGGCCACAATATCCTGACCTATCTGTTATACTGTTGATTTTAAACTGTGACATAATGGTATTTATCCAAGGCCTCCATGAGCATCAGCACATTGCCCATTGAATAGATAATGTCTTGCTGAAGCTAAATTACCAAAATCGGTGGCATTTCCTGCTGATGATATTGTGACAAAATCAATGGTATCACGATATGTTGGAGATATTCCTCCTGCAAATACTCCACGAATTGAATTTGATGTTCCATTTCCACCTGCTCTAGATTGTGTTAAATTACCAAAATCTGATGCATTTCCTGTGGTTGCAATTGTGATAAATCCAATTGTGTCTGTGAAATTATATCCACCAGCAATTAATCCTCTTGTTGCAGATGAAGCTGGCATAGCAAGATGCACTTCAACAGTTAAATCTCCAAAATCAATTGCATCTCCTGAAGTAGAGATAGTCACAAAATCTATTACATTTTGAGGAAGTGAACTAGGTCTGTAACCACCAGCAATTACTCCCCTTGTTGGTGATGCTAAAGATGTCAGGTCTCTTCTTTCTGCTGTTAAATTTCCAAAAAGACTAGAATTTCCTTTTGATGAGATAGTCACAAAATCAATTGTAGATGATATTATAGAACTACCACTGTAGCCACCAGCAAATAAACCTCTTATGTTATTTGAGAATCCTGTTATACCAAATCTTTTAAAGTCGTTACCACTATCAGTTCCTTTTATTCCTGTCATATCACCAAAATCAAAAGCACTTCCTGTCGCAGATATTGTTATAAATTCTATCTGTTGTGTTAATGTAGTCGAACCAGGCTCATTGATTCCGTTTGCAAAAATTCCACGAGTTGATGATGCACATGAAGCACCTCTATTTTTTTGCTCTGATAAATCACCAAAGTCTTGAGTATTTCCTTCAGATGCAACTGTTATGAATTCAATATTAGAGGATCTTGGTGAGCCAGGAGAAACATTACCACCCGCAAATATACCTCTTCCTCTACCACCACGAAACTCTGTAGAGCCACTTGGCATCACCATAAATGCAGATGTTGATACTGTGGATATACCAGCAAATACTGGCCCACTACTACCACTTCTGTCTGTTATGTTGTTAATTTTAATGTCTGACATTATCCTAAACCTCCATGACCATTTGACATACCAGTAACATAATATCCAGACCTACTAAGATCACCAAAATCAATTGTATTACCTTCTGTCATAATCTGAACATATTCCATTGTGTTGATCGGACTTGCAGGAACTGGTTGTCCTGCTATGGTGACATATCTAGTTCCAGAGGCCGCTGCACCTGCTGTATATCTTGTGGTTGTTTGATCTCCAAAATCAAATGCAGATCCGAGTGTTGATATTGTGACAGCTGAAATATCAGCAGTATTATATCCTCCTTGAAACAATCCTCTTACTGCATTTGAACCAGCAGCCAATGTATTATTTCCAGAATTAATGTTATCAGAAAATTCTGAAGCATTTCCTGTTGTTGCTATATTAAAATGAAAAAATGTTCCATTAAGGTCGGTAGCTCTTTGATGACTTATTCCTCTGGTTGCATTTCCACATCCACCATCAACAGAATTACTATAAGTGATATCTATATCACCAAAATCAACTGCATTACCTGTTGATGCAATGGTAACAAAATCAATTACATTTGATGTACCTGGTGTTTTTGCTCCTCCAGCTGCTACTGCTCTTGTTTGACTTCCACTTACACAAATAGAACCTCTTCCAACTGTCATATCACCAAAATCTTGTGCGTTACCTTGTGATGCAATCGTCACAAATTCAATTTGATTATTATTATTCGCAACAACTGGATGATATCCTCCAAAAACAACACCACGAGTTGAACTAGCAGTTGCACCAACAGCAAATATATCCTGAGCCATATCTCCAAAATCTGTGCTATTGCCTGTTGTTGCAATATTGAAGAAATCCATGTGTTCCTGCCACTGTGGAGCCTCATTTATTCCTGCGGTAACACCACGAGTTCCTGAACCAGTAGTAAGGTTAGTAGTAGTATGATATATTTTTGATGTGTCATCACCAGTATGTAAGTGAGGTGAATCTGTTACAATATTTACCCACTGATTACCATCATAGTATTCTAATTTTAAAGTGTCTGTATTAAATCTAAATGCTCCTACGGGAGTTGGCTCTTCAGGTGGTTGTTCACCAGCAGCACCACCGCCAGATCCACCAGCACCACCAGCACCAGCTCCACCACCGTAGCCGCCACCAGCACCACCAGCACCACCAGATCCACCAGCTCCTCCACCGCCAGCACCTCCGCCACCTCCGCCAGAGCCACCGCCTCCGCCTCCGCCAGAGTAATACATTTTAGGCCAGAAGTTTAAATTCATTGTGCTAACCCTCCATGAGCATCAGAACATGTTCCAGTAAATCTTCTAACAGTGGTTAAATCACCAAAATCAGTTGCATCTCCTGTTGATGCGATGGTTACAAAATCCATCGTGTTAACTATTGCAGCAGGAGAGGTGTCTTGATATCCAGCAATACAAACTCCACGAATTGAACTTGATCCTGCATCCATTTGCCTTCTTCTTGTTGTTAAGTCACCAAAATCTGTTGCATTTCCTACTGTTGCAATCGTTATATAATCAATAACATTTACTCCACTTGTTGGAGCAGGAACTTGACCACCAACAAATATTCCACGAGTTTGTGATGCACACCCACCAGCTGCTGATCTTTCAAAACTAATCTCACCAAAATCTTGTGTGTTTCCTCTAGTTGCAATCGTTAGAAACTCAATAGCTTTCTGATAGTAAGGAGAATTTCTTGCAGCACCAGCACCAACTACTCCCCTAGTGGGTGATGCAAATCCTCCAGTTTGATTAAAAACTCTACCACTAGCGATATCACCAAAACTAGATGAATTACCTAAAGATGCAATTATATTATATTCAATTTGAATAGTGCCAGTATATGCACCACCCCATTTACCACCCAAATAAAC
>JGI25128J35275_1000630_pt1 | contig 10850 bp, 8 predicted proteins | sample ETNvirenome_2_60_FD_35275 | JGI IMG/M metagenome (IMG submission 35275)
TTTTAACTTCCATGGGCCGCGAACATCGGTCCCCGGTCCGCGATCCCCGGTCCCCGGCTCCGGGTCCCCCGGCCAATCGAGGCTAAACGGCTGCAGCGATCCGAGCGCCGCGGCGCGCGATCCGTCGCGCACGGCGCGCGCGTGGCAAGCGTGTACATGTGCAGGTTTCACGCAAACAATTCACAATAAAAACCAACGAAGCACCAAGGGCCTTTAACTGTGATAAAAAAGTGCTATATTTGCGTCCCAAGTCCACTCTGATATGGGATTTGATGCATGGCTAAAGAGGCAGGAAAAGTTGAAACGCGTGGCCGCCCGCGCGTAACGGAAAATAGTCGGCTAACCGGGAAGCAAGTGAAGTTTGTCGAGTTGGTTGCAACGCGAGAGGGGCAGGATACGCTCCGTAATCTGGCCGCAGAGGCGGGATTCAGTGTCAAAGGTGCGCACACCCGTGCGTATGAGATGTTAAATCCGAACAAATCACCGCATATTGCGAAGGCGCTGCGTGAGCGGCGGCGTGAGTTAGCGGAGAAGTACGAGGTTAACTACTCGCGACACATAAGAGATCTTCAACGGATACGTGACGAGGCTCTGGAGGCCGGTGCGTACAGTGCTGCGGTACAAGCTGAGAAAGCGCGGGGCTTGGCCCAAGGTGACATCTACGTCAACAAGAGTGAAGTTCGTCATGGGTCGATTGACCAGATGTCGAAAGAAGAGGTTGTGAAGGCGTTGAACGAGTTGAAGGCTCAGTTGGGTGAAAAGGTAATCAATGTCGAAGCGGACGGAGTCGAACTTCTGGAAGACGTTAAAGTCCAACATTGAGAAGCTGGACTCGGACGTGGTGCTGACTCGCATTGAGAACAGTCAGACGCCGGGTATACCGGATTTATTGTTGATGGACCGTCGTAAGCGGCTGCATATGATCGAGTTGAAGGTTGCGAAAGGCAATCAGATCAAGTTGTCGCCGTTTCAGGTCAGTTTTGCGGTTCGGCATCAGGGCAGTAATTGCTGGGTATTGGTCCAGCGTTGGCGGCCCTCGGACACACAAGCGGAGTGTTTATTGTATTCAGCAGATCAAGTGATGGATGTATCGGTGAACGGCATGCACGCATCGCCGCCGTGTTTGACGTTTCCGTGCTCGGCGGGCTATGAGCCGCTCGTTGAGTATTTAAGTCAGGGACCCCTATGAGTCTTTCTTTGGATTCGACCACGGATGTGCAGAAATTACGTTTGGAGTTGCGCCTGAAGCAACTTGAGCGTGTGGAATCCTGCCAAAATAATTTTTTACCATTTGTAAATTCTATGTGGCCGCAGTTTATTGCGGGTCGGCACCACTATTTGATTGCGGAGAAGTTGGAAGAGATCGCGAATGGGACGTTGAAGCGGTTGATTATTAACATGCCGCCACGTCATACGAAGAGTGAGTTTGCGTCGTTTTTGTTCCCGGCGTGGATGATTGGTCGTAATCCGGCGATGAAGATCATACAGGCGACGCATACGACCGAACTTGCGGTCAACTTTGGCAGGAAGGTCAAGAACCTTCTTGAGCAGGACGATTATCAGGAGATATTCGATAATACGGTCTTGTCGGTGGACAGTAAGGCGTCAGGGCGCTGGGACACGAAATCCGGTGGTATGTATTACGCGGTGGGTGTGGGTTCGAACTTAGCGGGCCGTGGTGGTGATTTGATCATTATTGACGATCCGCACTCGGAGCAGACAGCGATGTCGGCAAGCGGGTTTGAGAACGCGTGGGAGTGGTACACGGCGGGTCCCCGACAGCGTTTACAGCCGGGTGGGGCGATCGTTCTGGTACAGACCCGGTGGTCTGAGAAGGACATGACGGGCAATTTGATCCGTCAAATGACTAAAGACCCCAATGCAGATCAGTGGGAAGTCGTTGAATTACCTGCAATTTTGCCGTCTGGCGAGCCCACTTGGCCTGAGTTCTGGAAGAAAGAGGAGTTGGAGTCGGTTAAGGCGTCGATCCCGCCGTACCAGTGGAACGCCCAGTATCAGCAGGCGCCGACGTCAGAAAGTCTGGCGATATTGAAGCGTGAGTGGTGGCGTTTTTGGGAAGGTGCGTCGATTCCGGACCTGCAATATGTAATCCAAAGCTACGACACGGCGTTTTCAAAACGCGAGACAGCGGACTACAGTGCGATCACTACGTGGGGCGTGTTTTTCCCAGAAGAAGCTGGGGGCCCCGCGAATCTTATCTTGCTGGATGCGAAGAAAGGTCGATGGGATTTTCCTGAGTTGAAAGACATTGCGTTAGAGCAATACAAGTATTGGGAGCCCGAGACGGTAATTATTGAGGCAAAAGCCACGGGGACCCCTCTGACCCACGAACTGCGGCAGGTTGGCATACCGGTTGTAAATTTCACGCCTAGTCGTGGTAATGATAAGTTATCAAGAGTACATTCTATCTCTCCGCTGTTTGAAGCGGGGATGATCTGGGTTCCGGATGAGAGTTGGGCGCACGAAGTGATTGAAGAGTGCGCTGCGTTTCCGAACGGGACCCACGATGACTTGGTGGACAGCACGACGCAGGCGTTGATGCGATATCGCCAAGGGAACTTTGTGAGCCTGCCCAGTGACGATTGGGAAGAAGGCTATGCGTCGAGTCAACTAATTTCAGCGGCAAACTATTATGGCTGAACGTACACAAGCCGAAATGCTGGCAGATCTGGAGCGTGCTTTGGCGCGACAAGATGCAGATCGAGAGTTGTTTGAACGGCCAGAACCTGTTGAACGTGAGTTCGCGTATGGCATACCGGGTGTTCAAGAGGAGGGTACGTTACCTTCTCAGTTACTTAGTTATTTAGTTCCTGCTCGCACAGAGGTGCTCCAACCTCCGGTCACCGAGTTTGGCGAGCCAAGAACCCAACTTAACCCCGTTACGAACCAACTTGAGCAAGTCGCCGATCGAACGATCACCCCCGGTGTGTACGGCGAAACAGAGTTTGGTTTGCAATATACTCCCATCGCTCGCGGCATCGGCTCAATGGTCGACTATGGTCAAAAGCTTATAGACAGCCCTGAAGCTCGCTCGCAAGCGGCGGACGCTATTTCACGGCTCCCGGAACAAATGGCACGACAGTTGGTGGGCGGCGCAGACGCATTAGAACGTGGGTATTTTGAAACCGTTGATCCGAAAACCGGCGAAACATTTTCTGGCATCGAACCTTTTCTTGCTGCCACAGGCCCCTTGGCGGTAGGCCGAGCAGTAAGCGACGTCCCCCAAAACAGTTTTGGTATTTTTGCATCAGGTAAAGGCAAATCTGGCAAACAAGCAGAAGAAACGGTCGGTATGCTGGAAGAAGCGGGGCTCGACCCGTCGGAGGGCTGGGAAAAGCAGTCTGGCGCGAACACTTACAAATCCTACCGTTCTAGTTTAGACAACAAGGTTCGCTACGAGATTCCCACGTCCAACGTCGCGTTCAAGCAAGCATTCCGAGAAACAGAAGACCCGGACGTAGAACTCGGTAAGTTGTTAGATCCCGAAACCAGAACAGAGCAGCGTCTTCTTGCTATGCAAGGGATGAGAATCCGCAAAATTAACGATAGAGAATACCTGACAATTCCGGGTTTTTTTGACTTAGACGAAAATCAATTAAACAAGTATGGGTTTACGCGATTTGACCACAAAGCAGGCACGGGCGGGCTACAGAAATTTCCCGCTCCTGTTCTAGAGCAAATTGTTGATTTCCCACAACTTTTTGACGAATACCCCCAGCTTCGCAGTATAAGGATTGAGCCCACTCCGCCGATGGCCTTGTTTGTAAACGGCTCTTACAACCCAGAAACCAAGACTATTCAGTTGGCTCATGGAAAAAATACGCCAGAAGGCCGTAAAGAAATGATGAGCGTCCTGATGCATGAAGTTCAGCATGCTGTGCAAGATATTGAAGGTCTTTACGGTGGGGCAAACACCGGCATGTTTGAACCCACCGGTTTTGGGGGTCGCAAAAAGAAAAATAGAGATTCTTTGAAAGCCGTAGAGGCAAACATTGAAGACGCGCTGGATAGTCTTGTAATTACAACCGACGCGGCCCCAAAACCGAAAATGTTTTCGACCGTTTTAGAATTTGGAAAACGAGCAATTGGTCAAGCGAAACCAACGCCCGATGACGGTCCCCCGTTAGTTAACGCTCTTAAAAACGCGCCAGAAAAAGAAATGAGACGTGTCAAATACCTTACTCAAAATTATTTACGCGAACGTGCCGAAGAGGCAGAGGTAGAAGCCAAGGGCGGTTTTTCGAAAGCACAGCTTGCTCGCCAAAAGTTAGTTGACGAAATCCAAAAACGTAAAGCACAGCTCCGACGGATGGGCCGTTCGCAGGAAGAGATTGACGCTGTAGACGACGAGTATAGAAACGAAGCGTTCCGATATGCGGGTTCTGATCGGAGTATGATTAGGCTAAACGACGCTTTAAAAGACGCCGGGGTAAAAGAACATGAAAAATTTGCAGAGAAAATTGCCGGGGCTTTTAACCAGCAAATAGAAGAACTCAGACCTCTCTTGAAAGAAAATCAAGATATCAAGGACATTGAGTCACGAATGTTNGAAATGTACTCGGGTAATCCNGGCGAGGTTGAGGCTAGGAATGTACAGCGACGTTTTGAAGGCGTGAAGAAAGATGAGTATGTACGAGCTCCTTCCGGCGAATTGACCCGGTTTCCAGAAACGTTGTCGGGCGAAGAGTTACAGAGGGTTTTTCCTGAAGACACCCAACAGATGGTGTTGCCCGAAAGCGGGCTCGTATACTCAATGCGCGAAGGGCGAAAAAACGAACCGTCGTTTTCTATAGACGACCCAAACGATTCGCAAATGGAATTACCCGGCATGGGGCCGCCTAAACCGCTACCGAAAGATCCCGCTGAACGTCTGATTGCAAGAAGAGATTACCTACGCGGGGCTTTGGATCAAGATGATTTTCGTTACTCCAAAGAGCGCGTTGCTGTTGCTAGAGAACTGGCACAGAAAGAAAGAGAAATCGAACAGTTAAGAGCCGCTGCGGGTTATCCTACGGATAGAGACTACGCACAAGGAGGCGAGGTAAACCAAATGAGAAAACCGGTTATTTCATCAGGGCTCTCGGGCCTATTGCGTGGTTACACACAGGGACCCCTTGCACGTGTTTCACGTGAAACACAAGAACCGGTAGGCATGCGCAGTGGTGGCATGATGGGCGGCGAACCTCAGTTTGATTTCAACCAGCTACCCGTTGGTATTGCAGCACCCCCAGAAATTTTGCCCGCATACACTGTCCCAGCACAGGCAGCGGAGCAATTAGCGGCACAAACAGTGCAACAACAACGCCCTTCTGATTTTACGGGCACATACAACGCAGCCGTCGGCAGGTTTGGCACAGCACCGAACCAAACCCCGTTTGAACCGGGCATGTTGTTATACGAAGGCACGGACGTCCTTCAATCCCCGACCATAGAAAACTATCAAAATCGCGGTGGTACACGTCCGGGAGATACAACAACCAGCGAGACTGCAGCAGTAGCAACCGATCCAGTAGCCGCCGACCCAGTAGCCGCCGACCCAGTAGCCGCCGACCCAGTAGCCGCCGACCCAGTAGCAACCGATCCCGTAGATACAACGCTGGCAGATACGACATCTGCCGAAACCACCACGGGAGCTGCGGCGCCGGTAGGAACTTTTCAAACCGATCCTGTTTACTTGCCCCCTGCAGAGGTAGCCCCTGTGGTTGCTGGGCCATCTGCAGCAGAAATATTAGCCGCAGAGCAGGCGGCAGCAGACTTACTTGCAGCACAAGAGGCCGAACAAATCCGGATTGCAGAAGAAGAGGCTGTACGCGTCGCTGCAGAACAAGAAGCCATTCGTATTGCAAACGAGCAGGCGGCAGCGGACCTACTAGCGCAGCAAGAAGCGGCTCGCATTGCTCAAGAACAAGCCGCCGCCGAAGAAGCTCAAAGGCTTGCATCCGAGTTGCTTGCTGCCCAAGAAGCAGAAAAGGCCTTGATAGCAGAGCAGTTGGCTGCTGAACAATTAGCGGCAGAACAGCTTGCAGCACAACAAGCTGCACAGTTAGCCGCAGATCAAGAAGCCGCCGCCCAGCTTCAAGCAGCGGAGCAGTTGGCTGCCCAGCAAGCAGCGGATCGTGTTGCAATGGAAGCACAGATAGCTGCTACGCCTGATCCCGATCCTATTTACGAGGCACCTACACAAGGTGAGCTTTTGCAGGCCGCAGAAACCGCACAAGCAGCTGAAGCCCCGTTGTTTACTACACCGACAGAAACAGACACGGCAATCGACCGAGGTGCATATGGTCGACCGACCGGTCTAGGTCTTGCCGGTATTCAAACATTACTCAATCAAGTGGATCTCGATGTGGCGGACACCATATCGCCATACACCACCGGATTCCCGACAACCCAAGGTATGGACATTCAGCGCACGTACATGCCGTTTGAGGGTACAGAAGAAGAGCGTGCAACAGGCTACACGATGCCTGTGTACAAACCCGTAGCTCAACAGGCGGTACCGTCGTTGTTCGACACGACTGATTATTCTGACATGGATACCGATGCGTTTACCGCAGGGTCAGCGGCACCGGGCCCTGAATCGGGCATCATTAATACGGGCACCCAAAGCACCGCTCCCGGCGCGTATGGACTTGAACCCACGCAAATCTATCGATGCGGTAACGGTTACACATTGCAGTTTGTAAATGGTAAACCCGTTTGTGTACGAACCGGTGGCGGTGGTCCGGGCAAGCCGCCTCGTAAAGATCCCGAAATTGTTGACATAGCGAATCCGGGTGGTATGCGCTACGGGGGTGATGTAGGCTTGAATCGAGGCATTGGTAGCTTTGGAGCTTAGATATGGCAAATGGTGACACACCTCCTGTTTCTTTGATGGATCGTCAAGGCATGGATCTTGACCTAGACGACGTGCAGGCGGTGGAAGTCGAGGCTTTGCCCGGCGACATAGCGACACGTGTAGAGATAGAAGGCGTCGAAATCGTTCAAGAAGACGATGGCGGCGCTACTTTGGACTTTGACCCGTTCCGTAATCGCGATCGAGAAGACGACTTTTACGACAATTTGGCAGAGTTTCTACCGGATTCGGTGCTTTCCCAAGTTTCAAACGAACTGATGGACCAATACAGCGCCAACCGTGCGTCGCGGCAGGAGTGGGAGGACGCGTACTCCAAGGGCCTTGAGCTTTTGGGTTTCAACTACGAAGAGCGTACAGAGCCCTTTCGGGGCGCTACTGGCGTAACACACCCACTTTTGGCAGAAGCAGCGGTTCAGTTTCAAGCGCAGGCGTTCAACGAGCTATTGCCAGCGAGCGGCCCAGTACGAACCACGGTCCTCGGCTCACAGAGCACGGACAAAATGGACCAAGCCAAGCGTGTTCAAGACTTTATGAACTACTACATCACCAATGTGATGGAGGAATACACGCCTGAGTTTGACCAAATGCTGTTTTATTTGCCCTTGGCAGGCTCAACATTTAAAAAAGTGTACTTTGACGACGCTTTGGGGCGGCCTGTTTGTAAATTTATACCGGCAGAGCATCTTGTCGTGCCGTATGAGAGCAACGATCTGGAGACTTGCCCGAACATAACGCACATCGTGCGTATGTCATTGAACGATTTGCGCAAACAACAGGTAAGTGGCTTCTATCGAGACATCAAAGTGCTGCCTTCGCAGCCTGATTCGACTAGTGTAAGCGACGAAATTGACTACATTGACGGTACTCGGGCTTCTAGCGTCGACTATGACTGCACTTTGTTGGAGTGCCACGTCGATTTAGACCTTGAAGGGTACGAAGACACGGACGAAGACGGTGAAATGACAGGTATCAAGGTGCCTTACATCGTCACGATTAGCGAAGACAACGGCAAAGTGTTGTCAGTGCGCAGAAATTACCGTGAAGACGACCCTTTGACGGCTAAAATCCAGTATTTTGTTCATTACAAGTTCCTACCGGGCTTCGGTTTCTATGGAATGGGCTTGATTCACACGATTGGCGGTCTTTCTAGGACTGCAACGGCAGCTTTACGTCAATTAATCGACGCAGGCACGCTTTCTAACCTGCCTGCAGGCTTCAAAGCACGTGGTTTGAGGATCAGAGACGACGATGACCCTCTACAACCCGGTGAATTCAGAGATGTAGACGCTCCGGGTGGCGTTATACGCGATAGTTTGATGCCTTTGCCCTTCAAAGGACCGGATGGCACGTTATTTCAACTTTTAGGCTTTGTAGTCAGCGCGGCTCAACGATTTGCAACTATTACCGATATGAAGGTAGGTGATGGCAATCAATCGGCAGCGGTTGGCACGACGATTGCTATGATTGAGCAAGGCGGTCGTGTTATGAGCGCCATACATAAGCGCCTACATTACGCCATGAAAGTAGAATTTCGGATTTTGGCGCGTGTTATGAACGAAAGCTTGCCAGATGTGTACCCGTACGCCGTTGCGGGGGCCGATCAGGCGGTGAAATCCAAGGATTTTGATGAACGTGTAGACGTATTACCGGTTTCTGACCCAAATATCTTCTCGCAAAGCCAGAGGATCGCTTTGGCTCAGACTGAACTACAACTTGCTATGCAGGCGCCGCAGATACACAACATGCCGCAGGTATATCGTCGAGTTTANGACGCTATGGGTGTCAGAAATGTAGATCAGATCTTNAATGCTGAAGTGCCNGACGAAGTGCGCCCGAAAGATCCTGCGCAGGAAAACATGGACGCCCTTGAGAACGTGCCTTTAGAGGCTTTTAAGGGTCAAGATCACATGGCGCACATACAGTCCCACTTGTTGTTTGTAACGGGCGGTGTGGCCGCTACGTTGCCGCAGGTGGTGCTTACAATACAGAAGCACATCTTGAACCATATTCAGTTGATGGCAGAAGAGCAGGCAGAGGCTGCGTTTGCTCAACAGAACCCGAATGTGGCCATTGCAGATCCTACGAACAACGCACCGTTCCAAGCGATGGTCGCGCAGTTTGTAGCACAAGGCATGCAACAAGTTGTCGCACTGGGTCAGCAGATACAGCAGGCAGGTCAGCCACAAGAGCAACAAGGACCCGATCCGTTGATTGCGTTGAAAGAGCAAGAACTGCAACTTAAGGCGCAGCAAGAGCAGAACGATGTGGCAGAAGAGCAGGCCAANCTGCAGTTGGAGCGTGAGAAACTTGCTCAACGTGAAGCAAACTTCCAGCAAAGGCTGGCAAGTCAAGAATCTCAGACTCAAGCACGCATTCAAGCGGGTATTGAGCGGGAGCTTTTGAAACAAAGAGGTGACGCATGAGAACAGTCAAAGTAAATGGCGTAACGCCAAAAGAACCGCCTACGCCCGTTGCGAAAGCGGAGATACAGAACCAAGGCAGTATTCCGTACGCAGTTGCAAAGGAAGAAGCTACGCCAAACACAATGACAGCAAAAATTACACGCGGTAAAAAGCGTGGAATGGGTGCTGCTTTGCGTGGCGGGGACTTTACAATCGCATAAAACGCGATAGTATCGGAGTTGCTCGGATAATAAACGACGAGGAAACTCATTGAACGATCTAGATGTCGTACAGTTTGTACAAAAAACATTAAAAGGTCGCAAAGCCCAAATTCAGGAACTCATGTCTGAAGGCGGGATCAAAGATATGGAACATTACAGAGAATGCATGGGTGAAATCAGAGCGTGCGATTACGTTTTGGTTGAGCTCTCTGAAATGCTTGAAAAACAGGAACAAAGAGATGCCTGATACGAATGAAGCACTGGATGTGTCCGGTTGCTACGTCGCAGATGAAAACCGGGTCTTAGACCCGTCCTTAGTAGACAAAGAGCTTATCGAACGATTGCCACAGCCAACCGGCTGGCGCATTTTGATTATGCCTTTCCGCCCACCTGAAAAAAGCGACGGCGGTATTTTACTTGCTCCTAAAACTCTAGAAGAGGACGTAATACAGACTCAGGTCGGTTACGTGCTTAAAACTGGACCGCTTGCTTACAAGGATAAAGAACGCTATCCGACAGGCGAGTGGTGCAAAGAAGGCGATTGGGTGATTTTTGCCCGCTACGCTGGTTCTCGGTTTCGTTTGAACGGCGACAAAAAAGCTGCCTTCGGTAGCGAAGTTCGCATGCTCAATGACGACGAAATATTGGGAACGATTCTAGATCCGAAAGATATTTATCACGGTTAGGGGATAACACATGGCAGAGTCAAGACCCGCCCATGAAGCGGATGATGGTCAGATCGACCTAGAATTCACAGAAGACGCGCAAGAAATTATTTTAGATGAGCCGGAAACGGCAGCAGAAAGCACCGCTGAAACCGTCGTAAGCGAAGAAACGACGGAAGACGAGCACGAACAGTACGGTAAGTCTGTTCAAAAACGAATCAATCAGCTTACAAAACGAGCGCGTGAAGCGGAACGAGAGCGCGAAGAAGCGGTTAAATTTGCTCAAGCCGTTCAACAAGAAAACAGCAGTGTCAAACAACGTCTCCATAACCTAGATAAAAGTTACATCGACGAGTATGGCAACCGCGTTTCCTCTGAACAGCAGCGAGCTAAAGACGAGTATAAGATTGCAATCGAGACAGGTGACACAGATCGCCAGCTAGCTGCCCAAGAGAAAATGCAGCAACTAGCTGTAGCAGCAGATCGTCACGCACAGGCCCGAGCACAGAGAGAAGCGCAAGCTGCTCAAGTTGAAGCCGAAATAGAACAGCCCGTTTATCAGCCTGCCCCGGCAACACAAAAACCAGACCCACGCGCTGAAGATTGGGCGGAAGCAAACCCTTGGTTCGGTGAAGATTCCGCTATGACTTTCGCTGCATTTGGTATCCACAAAGAGTTGATCCAA
>JGI25128J35275_1000633_pt1 | contig 10817 bp, 19 predicted proteins | sample ETNvirenome_2_60_FD_35275 | JGI IMG/M metagenome (IMG submission 35275)
AGGCGTCGAAGGGCAACCGTGTAGTCAAGTGCTTAAAGATGAGGTGATAAAACTCATGCTTAATCACACCACGCTTGTGGTCATCCGAAAGTGATTCCATGAAGTCAGGGTTATACATGAGTACAAACCTGTGGGTCTCTTTGTTAAATGCCATCGCAGCGGTAGGGATGCCAGTATTCGGAGCCTTCTCAACTTTGCGCGAGAAGGCAGCGAAGAATGGCTCGCCACGAAGAAGTCTATGTAGATGGAAATTTAGATCAAAAGACATTGTGTCCTCCTGTCTCTTACTTATCCGAAATCACGTTACCTGTCAAGATCTGCCCATAATGTTCTGCGACACTCACACCAGTGTGTGCTCTCGTCTTGGTAAAGTTAGCCAAGTTAGGATTCTGGAAATCATCCTCAGCCTTACCACAGAACATCACAAAGAACTGCGCTGCAACCTCAGAGGGCAGTGTAATAAAATAGTTAGCCACATTGGTGAGTTGCCCCTCGTCCAACTCGTTGTCTAGCATACCACTGTTAGACAACTTTGTAGTCATTGACAAGTGCTCGTTGACTCCCCACTCGGTAGTCTCGGCCCATCGTCCATGATCCACAATGTCCTCAGCAGTTAGCTGATACTCGAAGTTGAGAGCAAACTCTCTAAACGCCGCAGCGCTGCCCAGACCAATGAAGCCCATCGAAATGTTCATCACAGAATCCAAGTTCTGCTTGATATTATCATAAAGACCGGCACGAGTCAAGGTTTTATCCAGACGCTCAATCGAACGACGAGACGGATAAATCTCTGCGGGGTCAAAGGAATCCTTATGCTCAAGGTGATCCCTGTTGTGGTTAACAAAATTCCACATCAAAGGGTTAACCTTATCGCTAGCCCAATCAAGCCAATCATCTACAGATGGCTCAACATCAAAGATAGTCCAGCGATCAAGCTCAGCAGGATCCATCTCACCGACTTGGTACTCTGTACCGTGCTTACCACCATTGACCGCAGCAATGATGATGGTGTTGGGGTGCAAGACCTTACCAAACAACTTGCGACTGTCTGTCAACTCCATGATGCCTTGACGAACCTGCTGCTCGCCACGGTCCACCTCATCGAAGAAGAGGATACGAGGGTTCTCACAACACTCCACGAACCACTCAAAGCTATTGAAGCTCGACACCTCTGTGCCCTTGTCCGTCACCTTCGGGGTCTGACTAGGCATACCAACAAGGTCGCCTTCTTGCATCTGAGATGCACGACGCTCCACAACCTTCATACCCAGCTTCTTAGCCAACTGGTATACAACCTGTGACTTGCCAATACCGTGGCGACCACGAATCATGACAGGGTAGTTACATGAAGAATCCTCTGCGGAGAGGATATTAGAAAGGACAACACTAAGGGTCTTAAAATCCATTTTTTGCTCCTATAGCAAACATTAACACATCATCTAAAAACCAACGCTCTCTGTCGTTGTGTTTACATCTTATCAAACTAAACTCAATCTGTCAATCATTTTTGGTACTAAAATAATAACGAAGGGCTGTCTTATCCTCGATCCAACCTTCTGGCATATCTGCATCGATGAGCCTTGAAGTGGCAGGGGTCACCATGTTCTCCTTCCGGAGTTTCCAGTTCCACCGATTGGTAACAAGGTCACACACAGGGAACCGAAGAACCCTAACACGTTCACCCGTTGTAGCCATATCTTTTAGAGTGACAAAGTGAAAGCAGGTATCTGGCATATCATAGGACNCGCTAATGAACTTATTCATGTTANCCCACAAGACCTTCGTAATCATACAGCGCCCATAATAGGAGTCGTCATAGATCGCTCCTGGGCCAATGCCATAATCTTTCAGAACCTGGAGCGCTTTCTCTCTCCATTCAGCGTTAGCAGCGTACTCACGCTCCTTGTCTGCTGCAAGCACAGGGCAATTGCGCCGATCATGCTCATATATCTCCGGTCCATTGTTATACTTACGCTTGTGACAGTAAGAACACTTGCGGCGAGCTTTGGCCTTTCTTTGTAAACGACGGTCGTCCTCTTCAATAAGNTCTTCCTCATCCCAGTGGATAGAGTTTCCCGCCTCTTTCTTAGCGCGAAGTTCAGCGACCTTTGCTTTCCTATCGGGACAACCTGCGCGGTTGTGACCTTTAACATGACAATAACTACATCTGTTTTGCATTGTTTTCTCCGTTGCTCATTTAAAACTTAACATGATTATCTAAATTGTCAATATTAGAACGGAACCTCATCGTCCAACTTTGTGTCGAGACCCCTAGGTTTCCTAGACTTTAGCCAACGCTCCTCCAATACATGTCCGTGTGCCTCTCCGATTGGCAGAACAAGATACTTCTTAGCTCCCTTGCAGGCTGCCGTGATAGGTCCTGCATTGGCTTGTAAAATAATCCCGCCCCTAGCAAACCTGCTTTTATAGCTGTGAGGCGCTGCTGAGCAGACATAAACAATCTTACCAACCTCATACTTAGGCTCTCTGTAATGTTCGTTAAGAACCTTCTCGGCGTACTTGTTTTCACACATCTTCTTGTACTGGGCAGAGTTAGGGATATAGTTTTTATCGGACAAGACTTTATCAGCCAGAGCCAGAAAGTACGAGCCTTGTGCTTTATAATAGCCCGCGATTATTCTTAGGTCTTCTTTACTCTTGTCGGTGAATGATTCTTCCCACGCCTTCTTAGCCATGAGGGCATTCTCGGTGTAGTTAGCCGCTATCTTTTCATAGAAGCTAATCTGCTTGTCTGAAAGATGGCAGCGCCTCGTCCACTGCTCGCACATGGATTCCAGAACACCACGCTCGTAATCAGTAACTTCATGATTGTTGAGGAGGATCTTCATCCCCTTCGCACATTTTTCCATCTCGTTTAGAAGTGCCATCTTTCGCCCCCAGCGGCTCTAAAAAAGTATTATCCATCCAAAAAGGTTCTACGTTAACTCGACTAGCCCGTCCAGCTACATAAACAACATAAGACGTTTTGTCATTTGTGTCAAGGACAAGAGCTAGTGAGTCGTTAGTAGGTCCCCACTTTCTACGAGTCTTGTGCCTTATGATTACCAAGTCGCTCTTGCTGAATTTGTTCAAACTTTCCGAGATGCTCATCGACATACCCTTTGACTTTTAACAACTTATCTAAGTAGTGGTAACGAGTCCACCCGTCGTTCCAGTGACTATTAGTTTCAGTCGACCATTTCTTAAGAGCTAAAATAATCTCACCCTCTGTGATTTCATTCACTAGAGATACTCCCTTTCCCGTACTGGAGACCTACCCAAAACACAATGAAGCCAAGCGCTCCTACAAATAAAATTTCCATAACATCCTCCTCTCATTCATCAAAAGCTTAACACGGTATGCCAAAACGTGCAAGGATTATATCACATAATTTCCATAACCATGTTCACTCGCACACTCGCGAGAGCAATACCCATGATAAAGGATAAGCTCAGGATCTTTATTCTCGCCCCATCGGGGGAGATGTTTTCCGCAGGTGGTGCATCGCTTAAACTTGCCGTATGGCATCAATAAGAAACCGTCCTTATCCGTTTCGTAGTATACCTTCTTCCAGTTACCCAATGCTATTTCTCCTTGTCAACCGCCCACCTAACATATCTATAGACTTGATGCTTCCAGTAACGGTTCCATTTCCTATCATTAATGTTAATGCCTAGTTTTCTAGCAAGTTCTCTGCCTTCGTACCAAGCATCGATCTCTTCTTTAATAGTATCAATCCTGCTTAGCTGAGTTCTTCCATCCTTATCAACATCAGGATAAGTCTCGCTGAAGTTTTCTCTCCTTCTTAATATAAGATGTCCTGCCTCATGAAGCAAACAAAAAAGTTGGATTTCTTTTCTGTGTGTGGTGTTAATACCTATACAATTCACATCATAGTAAAAGGCATCTTTTTCATCTTTGCCCCATACTACCTCTGCATCGTACTCTGTGATCAGGTACGATTCCAGAAATTCCAGATCTTCTTCCATGCATTGTGGTCTCCACACATAGTAATTAGAAACTAAATATCAATGCTGTCTGTTAAATCTCTGAGTTCGTTTACAACTCTCTCGGCGTCAGGGTAGAAACTTCCCGAATCCCACATGCAGCACAGTGTTTCAACAAGATCTTTTATTTCTAATAATTTATCTGTTGTCTCGGCTAGCTGGTTTTCTAAATTTTCTATCTCTAGGCTCATTTAAAGTCCTCCAGTCTATTTGTTTGTTGGAAACTCCAAAACATTAGTAGGTAGTACCTCTACCTCAGAATGGTCTACATTTTCATCTTCATAAAAATGTTCTTTCTTTATTTCGTCAAAGATACTTTTTATAAAAGCTTTTTGACTTTTTAACTCATTCGCTGCTTCCTCAAGCAGCGAAGCAGATTTTGTGAGAGATTTGGCCTGGACAATCAACATGTTCAGGACTTCCTTTTCGTCGTAAATCATTCTGCCGATCTCATGTACTTATAAGACTTCTTAGTTATATCGTTCAAGCGATCGAGTGTTTCGGTTCTCCTAAGAACCTTGAAGGCTAGGTTTTCGTTTGAATACTCACCTTCACGAGCCAAGCCACTTTGTCTAAAACTTCTAATTTTGGAGCGGAGGGCGGTGCCTAACTCAAACGCTTCTTTATATTCCTCAGCTTGAAACAGCGCTTCAAGTTGTTCTATCTCCAGCATCTTTTCGTTGACCTTTTTCGTAACTCCGTCGTAATCTATATTCATATTATCCCGACTTGGGCGGTTAACCCATTCTCCCTTGGACAAGGAATAAGTAGCAGAGGGTACCCTCTCGTCCTCTACATCCTCTACATACACTTCCACATCATGTCCGAACAGAACTGTGCCTCTGCTCCTATTCCACTTTGATTTAGCTAGTGAAAAATATTTCTGTAGGAGTTCTTTGTCTTCACTGACATCCTTAAAATCTAAAATAATATGTAGATCAATGTCAGAATGCTTAGAGTAATTATAGCCAGCCATCGAACCCACTAAGAGAAGATCATATATGTTCGCCTCCAAATCAAGGAAGTCCATGAAATCATGTGAGACCTTTAATAAATGATCTCTCACTTCTTCTCTTAACTGCTCGCCCTGCCAAATAGAGGGAGATAAATCCTCCTTGGCCTCAAGACTAGAGAAATCNATATCATCATCAACCATTTCTTTCAAAGCTTCAAANCTTAACCTATCCGTACCAAAACGTTTAANCTTTCCAGTGTAAGGAGAACCAACCTTTGGCCTCTTGTGGCCCCCTTTGGTGGTATAAATATCATTCTTCCTTCTAAGTTTTTTGTACCTTTTCTGTGCGGCACTCTTAAAAGGTGTCGGCTCTCTGGCCTCTTTAATAACTTTATTGTAACTCTTCCACGCCCAATCGTCAAACATAATAAACCCTCATACTAACATAAATAGTTAAAATTCTTCCTGTCTTCCGTCAGACCAAGTTATAATTGTTTTGTTATCAGGATGTGGACTAACATGCACCTTCTTAAAATCACTGAGGCTTTCAAATATCGCTATTGACCCCCTTGGAACAGGAGTCAACCAGTGCAACACGACTTGCCCCGTGGCATACTGTACTCCCTCTATGACTACTCCAGTGCCAGATACGCCTGATTCATCGTTCTGGCGGCAGACTGTGAAAGTTTCAATCCCACGAGGAGCAAACTTGGTTGGGGGCTTCGGCTTTAGATCCTCAGCAGCAGTCACAACCTTGCCGCCCTCCTCATCAATATTTAGTTCTCCACCTTCCATCATATAACTCCTAAGCACCTTTGTTACAATTAAATAGGAACCTTTTAGTTTCTTGCCACCCAGTGACGGGTATCGCCAAGTCCAATGGCTTACACTTTGTGTAATTATTACTCATAGCCCTGAAAAATGGATAATCATTCCCACCTGGGCTAAGTCTATCGCCGCAGAAAATGATGGCATGATCTCGGTTCTGCTGTTTGACCCTATAATATGACTGCGACTTATCTAAGCCTCTCGGGTATATATCCAAACTTATTTGGCCACCGATCGCACAGTCAAGAGATGGCCACATGTGTAGTATCTTTTCCCTCAGTATTCTGCGTTCTCCATTCTCTAAGTCCCACTGTTCATAAGTTTCGCGTTGTTCTTGTGTGCAATTCCTGCCAACTGTACTATAATTTAGCATACCTGAACGATGTTCAAGATGGTTCCCTGTCTTAACAGGGTAGCTAGAATATTCTAACCATGCCTCTAGAATCTCTACGAGGCCCTGTGGGGGGTCGAAGCTGTTATCGTATATTATATCGTCCCCGACAGTCAGCGCGTTGCCAGAACAGGTAAATATGCCCTCGACTAAATACCTAATTTTTTCTGGTATCTGCTCTACTACTTTCGACATATCGCTTCCCGTGACCAAAAAAACCCTATTATTTTCGCAGAACGGGATAAAGGTATCTTCCATCTCTTTAGTCATAGGTAACCTAGACGGGGTCAAAGTCCCGTCTATATCAAACATAAAAATCCTTTTCATGGTGCTCCTCTTAAGCATCACCCACAGGCTTGAGTGATCTAATAAATTGTTCCTCTAGCACTTCTTGTAACAGGTTTTGCATTGTTTGTCCAACAGCATTTTCAGCATTTTTATATTCCTCAAGCATAAACCACAGAGATTCGTTCTCTTCAACTAATTCTTCTATTCTTTTCTTTAAATCATCATTTTCTTGAATTAAGAATTCTATTTGGTCTTCCATCGAGCACACTCCCACCAATAATTAGAGGGAGGAATCATATAAATCTTTAATTTTTATCTCGCTGATTGGGACCACAACAACTAAATCTTCAACTAATTGAGCATGCCCAGAGACTCCGTGGCCTATATCAATAGCCGAAACTATCCCAACTATGCCGCCTCTGCGGTCCAATACTACGGAACCAGAAGCACCACCCCAGGCATAAGAATGTAAGATTAACCTACCACTATGTGTGCCACTGATGTAGCCTTCGATCGTAAGATTATCATACATGTTGGGAAACCCAGTGTATAAGACTCTGCCCCCGATTTTAGGTGATGCCACTTTCCAATTTAAAGCGGTTCTCGTAAACATGCCCTCCAAACTTAATAAAGCTATATCCGAAACATCGTCACAATAAAAGACCTCAGCTATGATCTTCTCACTTCCATACGAAACCATCGCTACACTTGATCCTGATACGACGTGGGCTGCTGTAAGGATATAGTATCTGTCTTTATACTTTACATACGCCCCAGAACCACTAACTAAATTACCATAGTAATCATACGAGGAGACCTCAACGCTAGCGTCCCTACTTTTTTTTAGAATACTGTCCCGCTTGACAGACACATATTCGACTTCTTTGCTGTTGGGTGATGCCGGAACCCCTTCTATATAGGTCGAGCATGACAACAACAACAAAATGATAATTACAAATAACTTTTTAAATACTCCCATAATTCTACCCCCCAATTATAAATAGGGGATAAAGTAGCTATTTACGGGTTTTTAGGGCTCTTTTAATCATTTTATAATACATTGAACCTATCTTATCTTTGAAGTGTTCCAAATCGGATGGTTCTACCCATTCATATTCTTCATGCTCATCTGAGATCTGTACTTGGCCCGCCCAATCGTCTGAGACATAGAAGAAGGTTAGCTTGCCGATGTTAGAATCTTTTCCCAACCTAAGAAGAAAATTAAGTTCCAGATTTGTTTCTTCCTGGACCTCTCTAATAGAGGCTGCGTGCGCTGTCTCACCTTTATCAATGTGACCACCTGGGAGATCCCAAGTCCAAGGGGATTGCTCGTTAACAAGCTCAGCACTCCTTTTTAGCAAGAGCGTTTTAGAACCATCCAGAATGATAACCTTGGAAACCAATTCTTTTTTTATCCTTATCTTCACAGGAAATACTTCTCCGGTCGCAATTCCTTACCAGCGTTATCCATAAATAGTTCTAACATACGCTCTGTCGTAGAAATTAATGTTTCTACGTCAAATTTCGCAGAGTGCCAGCCTTCTGAACTTATGCCTAAACTTTCTGCCACATTGCCAAGCTTAAGAGACATTCTTTTCTTTTTCTTCTTTTGAAGGCTTTTTCGTATGCGCCTCATTTCTAAGATGCCTTGCTTATCTTTGTCTGTGAGCCACCTATGTTTATACCTTTTGGCTTCTGTGGCTACCATGGAAGTAAAGTATTTCTTCATAACTTTAAGTGTATCAAGAACATCATAATCATTGTACGGGTCTTTATTACTAAAATACAAATTATGTCTAGTATTAAGGTATTTAATATCAAATGAAGAATTGTGAGCAACTATGATTGGCTCATGGAATTTATTTACAAACTTAAATACGCCTGCGAGCATCTGCTGTTCTTCGATATATTCTCTATCCTTAATCGGTTCCCCGTAATTGGTCATCTTCATGATATCTTGATAGGACATACCCTTGCCACGAAATGGTCTACTCATTCTTAGTCTTGTTACAGACAACAGTTTGGCTTTTTCGTGATACATATCCATTTCTTTGCAACTAATACCGTCAAACTTAACAGCTTTCGCGGCTACCTCGGTCATTTGGTGCTTGTCTGCGTTGAAGCCCAATGTCTCGGTGTCTATAAAGATCCATACCCTATCTCGATTGTCTTCCAGAAATTCTAAAAATTCATCCGTCTTAATATAATCATTCATTAGATCTCCGCAAATGATTGCCAGTTGATGCCATATACTTTGGCCCCTGGTATTCCTTGTGTCTCTATCTCACTATTAATCTGCCTGACAAGGATATCGTAAATGTAATTCTTATTGGGAACACCCCTACTATTAAATTTTACAGTCACTTCACATAAGAAATATGATACCCTATCGGATATTGCTTTTTCCTGTTTAAGTGTGATAACGCCTGGGATCGCCCTAACCTTGCCGAATACTTGTTCAACGTCAAGATTAGCGTCTTTATCAATTTTTATAAAGACTGTAATTTTGTAATTCCTAAACCCTGATCGTTGTTCAACCTCGTTCAAATATTCATGGTCAGTTAAATTAACCGACTCTTTAAACTTCTTTACCATTTCTCTAGTAGTCATATCTTTTCCCCTAAACTAAAATAATTAGTTGCCACAGACATAAGTGCTTGGCCGGGACTAAGATTCAGCCATGTCAGTAGTAAGTATTATTAATAATATCGCTTCACACAAATCGAGATCAGGGTAAATCGTAAGTAGCTTTAGTAGCAACAAATCAATATCCCTGTCTTTTAAATTTATATACTTCCCCTTAGTAAACATTTAAAGACCCCCCCCATTAGTAATTAGAGGGATCTGACTTCTAGCCCTTCAGTAATTGCTTTTTAGCTGAATTAATTTTTGTCTCTATAACCGCTGGTGGCCCAACTACAGTCAAAATCATACCTGTCTGGCCGTGGTCTAGATAGATGTTGGAAAATTCTGTCCTATTGTCCAAGCCTTCGGGCATGGAAGACTCATCAACTCGCATGCTAGCTTGCTTTACACAGACAACTTGCTCAGTATTAATAAATACTTCTTGGAGATTTGGTACTCCACCCATTTGTTTTAGCTCTATTAACTTAACTATCATTTAAACCACCAATGTTATATCTTTCATATTAGCTAACCACACATATTCACCATATTCTATTTGACAATAGCTGTCTCTTTCATTAGCTCTCTTAACAAAAAAAGCCTTCTTGGGAACCTTAGTTATATAACAATCATAACCATCCATGCCGCCTGCTACCTCGTAATTTCTTACCAAGGTAACATCGGCGGGCACATGAACGAGATCACCCGCCTTCATTTTCTAAAGGCTCTCCGGGTGTGTCTTCTTCAGGAGTCTCTGGGACTTCTTGTTCTTCTTCTTGGTTGACCATGTCAATGTAGCTTGCCATTATCTGGTCTAGCTCGTACAGCCTAATATCTGCATTACCTAGAGCCTGCCTAGCCGACATAATCCTATTACGAGCTTCGGTAAAATTCTTATCTCTAAGCGCTGCCTCGATCTTGTATAAGTCATCATTGAGGCTATGTGCCTCACTGGTGACAATTCTGGTGACTTCCTCGGGGATGCCCTGCATGTCCACAGAATAAGTAATGTTCGCTCTCATTATTCCTCCACTATAGCGTAGCCGCTTGTAATTAAGGCTCCCACTGCTGACGCTGCGTTTTGCAGGGCACTGCGTGTAACCTTCATAGGATCTATAACACCTTTCTCAAACATGTCAACTGTTTTGTTTGTTGTAAAGTCCCAGCCAGTGTTGCCACTAGACTTCTTAACCTTTTCTAGAATGACATCGGCACTTTCGCCAGCATTCCTAGCCATCTGCCTGATTGGTTCGCAGATAGCATCATAGACTATGTTCTTTGTACTGTCTTTTATTTTCTTTGGCAGGGTGCGTACCAATGCTACGCCACCACCTGGGACAATACCGTCCTCGCGAGCAGCCTTAACCGCCTCAAGCGCATCCTCAATCCTGTGCTTCTTCTCAATCATCTCCACTTCTGTGGCGGCACCCACTTTAATTATGGCAATGCCGGAAGCTAACCTAACGATTCTTTCTTGGATTCTTTCTGTCTCCTGCATAGAATCGGTCTGTGATGCTTCAATCTTAAGGCTTTCAATTCTTCTGTCTACCTCACTATAGTCGCCCTTGCCTCCAACAACTGTGGTCGTAGACTTAATTATATCTATCTTCTTAGCGAGTCCGAGATCACTAAGCTTGACATCCTTCAGCTTTAAGTCGCCGCTAGCAGTAACATAAGATGCACCAGTCGCAAGACACAGGTCTTTAAGGATGTTTCTTCTTT
>JGI25128J35275_1000639_pt1 | contig 10770 bp, 7 predicted proteins | sample ETNvirenome_2_60_FD_35275 | JGI IMG/M metagenome (IMG submission 35275)
ATAGGACTTATGGCTTCTATGGCAAAAATTAATGTGATGTCAATAATAGCTATGGAAGATGCAGTATTTACTGAAACTAACATATCAGGAGAGATAGAATCTGGACAATACAGAAAAGGTAGATTTGCAGTTAATTATCTTGCTCCTGGTACACAAGTTTCTAAACCAGCATCTAATGTTCCATATCAGATATTTCAACAAATAGACAGAATAGAAAGACAACTTCGTGTTGGTGGTTCTTACCCTGTTACAGATGATTCACAATCACCACTTAGTTTTGCAACAGGTAGAGGATTAGAAGAACTTGGTGCATCTATGTCACTTATGATTAGAGAGTATCACACAGTTATGGCAGATGCTATACAAATGATTGACTCTAAAAGGTTAGAGTGGGACGAAAAAATGTATGGTGGTAAATCTAAAGACTTATCAGGATATTACAACAATCAATTTTATTCAGAAAAATATGACCCTGTAAAAGATATATCAGGTTCTTTTAAAACCAGAAGAGTATATGGAGCTATGGCTGGATATGATGAGCCACAAAAAATAGTAACAGGGCTGCAATTACTTCAAGCAGGTATTATTGATACACAAACACTACAAGAGAACCTAGACGGTTTAGATAATCTTGTTAGGGTAAATGAAAGAATTACAAAAGAAAAAGCAGATAAAATACTTTTTGATACATTATTAGCACAAGCACAACAAGGTGACCCTAAAGCAACTATGGCTGTTGTGCAGATAAGAAAGAATCCAGATAATATGCAAAACATTTTGGATAAGTTCTTTACTGCAGAAGAACCAGAAATACCAAGTGCAGAACAAGAATTGCTTGGAGGAGGTTCCCTACCACCACAGGGTCCTCCACCGGGCATAGCACAGTTATTACAAGGATTAGGTGGATAATGAAATTTAATAAAGAATTTGCAGATATAGTACATAACTCACTTTTTGAAGTAGATGAACTTGGTGATGATATATTATTAGAAGAAGAAGTTCTACAACCAAGAATGTTTACTGACCAAATGCCACCACTTGCTTTTCCTTTTGGTTATATGATTATTAGCTCTACATTTATGTTTTACGAAGATGATGAGGATGATGATTATGGTCAGACCAAATAAAATAACAAAAAGAAACAATGCAGTTCCACCAGCAGCAATAAATACACAAGACAATACACAAGCTGTTAGGAGAATACCTGGTATGGATTATGGAGAACAACAAGAATTAGTTCAACAGCAACAAGCTGCACCTTTACCAAAAGAGTCAACACCAAATCAACCAACTCAAAAAAGACCTTTTACTCCAGTAGATGTATTTGGACAAACACAATCTCCAGACCAACCTATAACTGACGGAGCACCAGTAGGTCCTGGAAGAATGGGTGCTACATTAACTCCTGTACAAAGAGGAGATTTATTTATGAGAGCTTTAGCAGAAGGGTTTCCAACATCTGATACTATGAGTTTGTACGAAGATGGATTAGACCAATTTGAAATAGGCTTAGATGGATAATGGTATATCAATATACATACGGACCTAAATACAAAGACTTACAAGATAAAAAAAAATTAGAACAATCAGAAATAAAAAATTATCAAACTAATTATTTAACACCGGAAATAGCAGCAAAAGCAACTAGCATAAAACAATATAATCCTTATTTGTCTTCTGGCGTTATTTCATCTTTAGCTATGACAAATGCAAGTCCTGATGATGTATCTAAAGCTGCTGTAGAGCAAACAAAAATAAATGCTGTTAATAGCAAACACTATAGTGGTGTACCAGCTTCTATGGCTAGCTTAACGCAACAAGCATTCTTAGGAAAAGCGTACGGTGTTATAGGTGATGGTATAGAACAAGGTTTAGAAAGAGTACAATCTGGAGTTAATAGAACATTACGATTTATGTTTCAAACTTGGAATGCAGGCTATGAAGAATTATGGACTCGTAGAATGAGAGGTAATGTAATGCTTACAGGTGAGTTAGAAGAAACATTACAAAGACAAGGTTTAACAGATAAAGAATCACAGAGAATAGGAAGTCTTTATAACATAATCGGAATAGTTACACCAACATCAGTAGAAAAAAATGCACTTACTAATGCTTTAGGGAAATTGTTAGCTAGGAATGAATTTAACATACCAGATACTTTTAATGAACAAAAACAAGAAAGAATGCGTAAAGAAGCTGGTGGTTCAGGACTAGAGCAGACACTACGTCTTATATCTGAAGAAGCAGGTTTAGACCCTAATCAGTTTATTAAAAATATACCTGATGCTTATAAAAAATTAGGAGCTGAAGGATTGTTAGAAACTTATGACAGTTTGACAGGAACAGGTATTATACCTGGCGGTATAGCAGAGGAACAAGCTGCACAAATTAAAGAAGCCAATACGTATAGAGGTAGAAGTATTACACAAGGTAGATATATTTCTGACTCAGTATTAGGTATAGAAAATAAAACAGTTGACTTTTGGGTATCTGGTTTAATTGATACAGCAATTTTGTTTGCTGGTGACCCCGCTAATTTAATTGGAAAAAGTAAAAGAGCATTACAAGTTGCTAACAAAACATTAAACGATATAAAAAAATTACAAAAAGCTGGAAAATTAGATGATGCTGCAGAGATGGCAAGAAATATTTTAAGAGAAGACACTAGTAAAGATGCAATGGACATAATTTTAAAAGATGACAGTCCTGACAAGTTTATTAAATTAGTTCAAGCTAATGATGACCCAGTATTTGCTCTTAAATTATTAGAAGCAGACAACGCAGATGACATACTAAAAGCTACAGAAGAAGCAACACTAACTGGAACTAATTGGAATGGTCCAAGTTTTAATGGTACAAAAATTATTCCTGATTGGGTAAATAATACAGGGTATAAAGCGTTAAGAAACAAACAAGCTAAATCATCAGGAAAAGACCCTGTAAGTACGTTAGGTAAGTTTTTACCAGAGCAAGAAGTTAATTTAGAAAATATACCTGAAACAATAAATAATTTAATTAACTATGGTGCGTTGGCAAAAGCAGACAAATCAGTATTAAATAATGTTGCGATTAATTTAACAAAAGCATTAAAAGACAAAAGATATTATCAAGCACAAAAAATATTATTAGATGATTTTTATGGTCATTTAATTAAAAAATATTCTAAAAATAGAGAAACATCTAAAGCATATAAATTATGGACACAAGACACATTAAAAACATTTAGAAAACAAGGTGTTAAATATACTGCAGGAGAGAGTGCAGCAACAAGAGCTGTAAAAAGAAAAGGTTATGGAGCAGGAAAAGAAAAAATTTATGACTTACCTTTTTCATATCAAACTATGGAAAGAACATTTTATTTTACGCCATTTAGGGATGTTAAAAGAATAGTAAATACATTAGACCAATCATTATCAAGAGGATTTAGCAAAGCGAGTAACAAATATAATGACGATACATTTATAGGAAAGTTTTTTAAAGAAATGAAAATAAGAGCTGATGACTTAGATTTACCATTACCAGAAATGTTTACAAAAGGTTCTGATGCTTTATGGTCTGCACAAATGGCTTGGTCAACTGCTATGTTGCCTACACGTCTAGCTTATCCTACACGATTAACATTAGAAGGATTTTTAAGAGGGTATTTATATGGATTTGATACACCTTTAAATGCACCATTTGCCTATATGACATCTGCATTGAATGACAAATTAGATGTACTAGGAAAACCTTTTAAAAAAGGTGGATGGTCTAAAAGAGAATTAGAAGAATCGTTAAATAAAGCAGTTGGTAATCGTAGAATAAAAGATGTTGGTGGTAGAACACAAAAAAATATATTTCGTGATAATTTTGATGAAATGTTTTATTCTGATGATATTTTTGAAAATAATGATTTAATGCAAAGAGCAGTAGAGTCTTTGCGTGTTCAATATGCTGGTATGTGGTCTGATGAAATTACACAACTTACTGCAGAGTATATGACACAAAATAAACCGTTAGCAGAACTTGCAGAGAGATTTTATTCAGGAGATAAAAAAACATTGTGGAATGACTATTTATCTACATTAGATGCAGACGAAATACCAAAAACATTACAAGAAACATTACAAGAAATACAATCACTACAAACACATATGGTTTATTTGACTGGAGGTAACAGAGAATTCTTAGAAAGTTTTGCTACTGGAGTATTTAGAAATATAGAAATGAACAAACTTAGTAGAAGAGCTTCAGAAAATATAGAAGTAATTCCAAATGCTATTGAAGATATGTTGAAAACTGCAGGTGACCAAAGACCAACAGACATACCAACACCAAGATTATTAGCAGAATCAGAATCTTATGCAGATTACATAACAACTATGAATAGAGATGGTATGGGTATATTTGATGCTATGTGGCATTTTGCTTCAGCATTTGAAGCAAACACTATAAGAATACCATTTTTTAAACAGTTATATAACAGAGGAATTGCAGACGATTTAATAATTGCTGATGAAAAAGCATTAAAAACTTTATTCCAAAGATTTAATAAATTACCTAGAGCTTTAAAAAATGAATTAATAGATTTACACCCAGAGTTGTCAAAAGGTTACGAAGACTTTGCTGCGTTAACTGCAAAAAATAATCTGCCTAAAATATCGTTAGAAGCTATTGATGCAAGAGCAAAACAATATGCGTATAACGAAAGCGTTAGAATATTTTATAACCTTAGTAATAAAGGACAAGTAGCAGACGCGTTACGATTTGTATTTCCTTTTTTTGAAGCATTTAAAGAAGTTATGTTTTCATTAGGAAAAGGTTTTGTGCAAAGACCAAACGCTATTATGAAAGCACAACACGGTATTAAAACAGGTAGAAGTAACGGCATAATTTATAAAGACCCTTTAACTGGTGATGATTATGTGGCTGTTCCTTTACCAGACTTTGTTGCTAACAAATGGTTAGGTGCTGGTGCAGATAAATTAAATCCTTTAGTAACTGTTCCTTTAAGTGGTTTTAACTTAGTAGGAGCATCATTAATGCCAGGTATTGGTCCAGTTGGTGGAGTGTTAATAGGGGCATTTAGTGGACAACTAAAAAAATTACTAGGTAGAGATGCTTATAAAATAATAGTTCCTTACGGAACACCAATAGAAAGTGTTGAAGAGTTAGGACCTGACGGAATACCTACGTTGTTAGGTAATATATATACACCAACATATTTAAAATCTTTTGTATCTGCTGCACAAGTAGGTATATCAGGAGAGTTAGGTTCTTTGCTACAAGACGATGCAGTAGCAAGTAGAGCATTAGATTCAATGAAGATAGTTGCTTTGAATGACCCTACACCACTACAAACAGAAGAAGAGTTTGCAGAGTTTGACCAAAAAGTTTTAAATAATGTAGCTGCAAGATTAACTTTTGAAGGTTTTATAAAGTTAATGTCGCCTTCTCCTCCAAGACTTTTATATCAAACAGAATTTGACATAGCAGCAGAAGATGTACCAAAACAACTAAAACAATATGTAGATGTTGTATTAGATGATATGGAATTAGGTAAAGTTTCCACAAAAGATGCTAAAACCTATGTAAGTCTTGGTGTATTATCTTTATTTTATTCTGAATTAAAACAACAAATGGTTTCAGAATATGGAGATGAAGATGGTGAGTTTATGGCTTGGCTTGCATTTACAAGAATGACAGGTATAGAAAGCACAACAGATATTCAAGGTCTTAAAAGTTCTCCTGAAATAAGTACTGCTGCAATTCTTAAAGAAGGTAAGTATGAAACATTAGATGGTAAATTACCTAGAACAAAACAAGAATCAGATTTTAAAGAAAACAATCCAGAAATTGTAGAAAAGTATTCAGAAACATATTTGTATTTAATGGATGACATACACATTAAAGGAGAATTAGAAACTACTTTATTTTTTGAACAACTAAACACAGACAGTATAAAAGCTATTGACCCAGCTATGTTGTTAATTGAATCTCAGGAATTTTTATATAATTTATGTTTTGACAATGCAACCAAATTAGTTAAAGGCGTTTATACAGATGCAGCTAATGATATAAGAAAACAAGCAAGAGATTATTGTGATGCAAGTTTTCCATTAGGTGATGGCAATACAGATATAAATTTACGTAAGTTACTAGATAGAGATGTTAAAGAACCAAAAAATTATGTATCAGACTGGACAACAAAGATGGATGAATTAGAAGCTATGGCTTTAGATACTTCTTTAGAAGGTTATCCAGTACACGATGCGTTAAAAAAGTATTTTGCTTCACGAGATTTAATATTTATAAATTTAGCATTAGAAAGTGATAAATATCAATATCCTAGAGATATAGAAGATTTAGAAGACAAATTAAGGAATCCTAGGTCTGACGATGCACAGTATTACAGAGAACAGCTTAGAGAAGTTGCTAACAAATTAATCTCTGAATACCCAGAATTTTATGTAGTTTATGATGAAGTGTTAAGTTTTGAGATAAAATATAATAAGACATACAATTTAGGAGATTAAAGCGTGGACGAAGAAAATATTGAATTAGAAATAACTGCAGAGTATCAACAATTTTTAGATGCTTTATTTCAAAAATATTCTATTACAGGTGACACTATGCAGGAAAAAATATCTAAAGTTGTAGAACTTACAGGTATGTCACCTTCTTCTATATTTGCAGCAGAACAAGCTAGACAAGAAAGAACAGATGCAGCATATACACCTTTAGGTTTACCAAGAGAGCAAGTTGTTAATGCTGGTACACCTGAAGAAAGAGTAGTAAATACATATGACTATTTAGTTGCTAATACAAACTTCGTACCTTATATTAAAGGTGATTCTTCAAATATATTAGATTCATTGACAACTGATGCAAGCGTTCAACAATTACAAACTAGATTATTAGATGCAGGTTATCTTACATCAGGTAGTTACATACCTGGATTTATTGGTAAATCTACTACTCAAGCGTTAGATAATTTATTAGGAGATGCTAATAATGCTGGTGAAAATTATGATTATTACTTAGAACAAATATTATTAAATCCTAAATATGATGCTTCTTTATATCCAACAGAACCTGAATTAGATTACAACGTTTTAGGAAATACAGTAATTAGTACTCTTAAAAAAGAATTAGGAAGAGAACCTACAGAAAGTGAATATCAAATATTATTAGGTATTCTTGCAGGGTATGAAACAGAAGAGTATAAACAAACACTTGCATCAATGGGACCTCAATATCAAAAAACAGAAATAATGTTTGAAGGAAGACCTACAGGAGTATTTGAAGGTGAAATTGAAAAAGTACAACCAACAAGACCAGATAATGCACAAGCAATGTTTGAATCTAAAGTAAGAGAGTTATTTAAACCAGAAATGGATTTAAATCAAAGAAGGGAGCAAACACAAAATGTTTCCAATATTATTAAGTCTAGCGTTGCTGGTCTCAGGAGTATCGGTGGCTGAAAATCCTTATAATGAAAAAGACGGTTTATCTGTACAAGAATTAGTAGATATTATAAAAGGTGCAGGATTTACTGATGAGCAAGTACCAGAAGCTGTAAGAATTGTATTACTAGAATCTAAAGGCATACCAAGTAAACTCCAAGAGAAAGCAAGTAAACCAGCAGTAGGATTATTTCAAGTAGATTTAGGAGCACATTGGGATTCAAACCCTGAAAAAAATAATATTCGTAAGTGGTTTATAAATGAAAAAAACCTGAAAACCAGAGAAGTGGTTGTAGAATGGTTAAAGGACCCTAATAATAATGCTGAAACAGCTTATGAAATATTTCAGGAAAGAGATAGAAATAAAGATTCTGTTACTGGATGGGAGGCTTGGGAAGCATATGATGAGGGAAAAAAACCTGATAACAGAGAGCAAAGTGATTGGGATATAGCTACTTCAGCTATGGAGTTAGCGTTAACATTATTGCAACCAAAAGAGGATGACGTGGAGATAGAAGAAGAGGAAATAGAAGAAGTTGTTGAAAAGAAAGATATAACTGAAAATGTTACATCAGAAGGTAAAGCTGAGTTTGAATCACAAGTTCCAGAGGCAACTAGAAGTTACGAAGCAGCACAAATGCGAACAAACTTTAATAGAAATAATCAACCAATGAGTCCACGTAAACAGAAATTAAGTAACAATTTTGCTAAGTTGTTTGAAGCAAGTTTGAGAGCTGAATAATGGCTAATTACGTATTTGAAGCAGACCCTAACTTTAATAGAGTAATACTTGAAGACGTAAATGGAAACAGGGTATTTGTAAACTCACAGTTAGAATTAGAATACTACACAGCACCTAGAGATGGTGGACCATTAAATGGTAGTTATTGGAAAAATGTAGGTAATGCAGGAGTTATTCCAGATGCTGTATTACAACAAGCTCAACAAGAATATACAGAAAAAGAATCAGCAGGAGATGTTTTAGTATCATCAGATACAGATATTGCTACATTAGATTTATCAGGTCCTGATGGTGGTAATGGTAGTGACCCATCAGATAATGGCTCTAATCCAGTTTCTGCATCACAAACAGCAGCTAATAAATTTGCAGAAGGAATACCAGATGGTGGTGAGATAGTACAAGCAGGTAGTAGTTACTATGTTTTATATCCAATACCAGGAACTAATTTATCTTTAAGTTACGTAGCTAATGAAGATGACATAAAAGGTTTATACCCATTAGATTTTTCACAACAAACATTTAGACAAGTATCTGAATCAGATATTTCTCTAACTGTTCCGTTTGGAAACATTGCTGAGTTATATGACCCAAGATTTTTAGCACAAGGACAAACTCCTTGGGAGGGTTTTGTAGATTATTTAGATAAAGAAGCAGACTTAAGACCTTGGTTAGAAGATGAAGAAATGGTTTTCTTATTAGCAGAATCAGTACTAGAAGGTAGAACAGTAACTGAAGCTGAATGGAAAACAACTAATTGGTGGAGAACAAGCACACAAGATGAAAGAGATTGGTTGTTGTTATCACAAGGTAAAGCAGCAGATGAATTACCTGCAGATGCGTTAAGTAAATTACAAGATGACAAAATTATAGTAAGAAACTCTATGATACAAGCAGGAGTATCTAACCCACCAGACAATTTAATTAACTGGGTTTCTAATAAATTAACTACTGGTGAATGGTCAAAAACATATTCACAAGACCAAATAGCTTTTATAGCAGACCCATCTAAACCAGGAACTATAGATGTAGATTTACAAGACTTTATGACTGGTGGAGAGATAGCTGTAGAATCTACAGTATCAGGACAAGATGAAGTACAGCAATTATATTTAAGATATTTAGGTCCAGTACTGGGAGATATTAGTGATACTTTAAGAGCTACAGAAGCAAATAAACTACGTAATGACCCTAACTATAGATTTAAATTAATAGAAAAACTTACCGCACAAAAGAAAAGTTTATTTCCTCAGTATGGAGAAGATGTTACTTATGAAGAGTTTGCTGCTCCTTGGGAAAACTTTACTACTAATCAATGGGGTCAGCAAATAGATACCTCAAGTGCTACGTTTCAAGAGGTGCTTAGGCTTAATGATTCTGTTAAAGCAGGACAATACTTAACACAACAAGGATTAAATCAAGGTGTAGATAAAGTTGTAAACGAAGCATTAGAAGGATTAAAAGTATTTGGTCAAGGAGTTAGAATACAATAATGATGTTTTTTACACAAGATATGGTAACAGACCCAGAAACAGGTGATTTAGTTTCTAGACAGGAGTTATTTGAAAGAAATAGTACTGGAACAAGTCCTGTAAATAATAATTTTATAAGTAGAGCTAGAGCATTGTATCCATTTTTACCTGAAGCATTGCTTAGTTTATTTGAAGAAAAATATATAGAGTTTGATAAAAATTTAGATTTAGCTTTAGGTGCTGTTAGGCAAGATGATAATTATGAAAACTTTTTCCCGGGTAATAAAAGAGCAGACGGTTCAGTAAGGTTAAGTGAATCAGAGTATGGAGCAGTAATAGAATCATACAAAGATGACCTAAGAAGATTTGGTGTAAACCCTGATATATTTGCAGATAATTTTGGTCAGTTAGTAGAAGGTGATGTAAGTCCATCAGAGTTACAGTCAAGATTAAACACAGTTTATAGTGGAATAGAACAAAATATTCCTGAAGTACAACAATACTATGCAGATAATTTTGGAATAGATTTATCTACAGAGTCTATATTTGCAGCAGCAGTAGATACAGATATTGGAGATGCAATATTATCTGGACAAATTACACAATCACAAATAGCTGGTGAAGCTATGGCTAGAGATATTCAAATATCACAAACAGAAATAGAGAGATTACAAAGATTTGGTTTAGGACAACAACAAGCAAGACAGTTGTTTCAAACAGCACAACAAGAAGTACCAAGATTACAAGAACTACAAACTAGAGGCGGAAGACAAGTTGCTCAAGAAGATGTAATTGGTGTTGAAGAGTTTACAGAAGCTGCAGTATTTCGTAGCCCAGAAGAGCTTGAAGAAATTAAATTATTAGAAGCTGAAGAAGCATCAAGATTTACACCTATCGGTGGAGCTGCTAGACGTGGCGGAAGAGTAACAGGTTTAACACAACAATAAACTTGACATACTATATCTAGTGGTATAATAAAATTATAGCCTGGTAGCCTCGGCTTAGAATAGATGCTGCACCTCCAGCTTATAACTGGCGTGTAAGCTGCGTATTACAATTCGCCTAGTATCTGAATAGCCCAGAAGTGGCTGACAATTCAAGTTATTCATTATTT
>JGI25128J35275_1000640_pt1 | contig 10768 bp, 9 predicted proteins | sample ETNvirenome_2_60_FD_35275 | JGI IMG/M metagenome (IMG submission 35275)
ACTAAAGATGGGCAGATATTTAGGGTGGATCCTAATGGTGGCTTTAGTGATTTTGCAGGTGATTTTGGTGATTTTTTAGGTACAGTTGGAACTGGTGCGACTGCTGGAGCTATAATAGGTTCTTTTTTCAGTCCTTTTTTGGGTACTGGTTTTGGCTCTCTCTTTGGTCAAATGTTAGATGATTACTTTACTGGTGAGGATCTTACATATGAAAACGGTAGAGAATTTTTAGGTGATGTATTAAGTGGCGATAAAGTAGGTCTTGCTTTTATGGAGGGTGCTATAAACAAAGTCCTTCCAGGAATGGGTCGTTACATGATAAATAAAATGCAAGGTAAACAAGGTATACCTTTAAACTTTGGAACTAAAGCGACTGCGGCTCAAGCATTACAAGCACAAAAGTTTGCAGAAAAAGCTGGATTACCTTTGCTTAGTATTGCACAACTGACTGATAGTAAAGTTATAAAAAAGCTGACAAATCAGTTGATGGGTACTTCTGACCTAATGCAAAAAAAGATGACTAAACAAAATCTTGCCATATTTAACAAAATTAAAGGTGAGGTTACAAAGGATTTTGAAAGTGCAAGTCAAGCAAATTTAGTTTCTTATTTAGATTTACAAAAAAAGAAATTACTTGATGATGCTGTTACACAACTTGGTAAAGCTGATCCCGACTCTAAAGTTGGTCAGGTAGATTTTACACAATTTGTGCAAGATGTTGGTAATTTTAAAAAAGGTTACGACACGCTTATTGATAGAACATTTACTCTCGCTATGCAGACTGCAAAAAAAGATAATGTTGTATTTAATTTAAAAAACATACAAGAAACTGCTGATAATGTTTTGACTGGAATACAGACTAAATTAGTCAATCAAGATAAAAAAGGTAATAATATATATCAAAGAATAGGTGGCGAGTTACAAGGTGATATCAGATCTATGATAAACCAACTCAAAGCTATGGATCCAAATGTTGGCACTATCGCAGTAACTAAGTTTGGACAAAAAAGAGTATTTGATTCTTTAAAACAAATGTTAGCTGTAAGAAATAAATTATCAGAAATAGCAGGAGAGGCTGGAGATAAAAACGCTATCGAGTTAATAAAAGCTATTGATAATACTTTAGAAAAGCCAATACAAGGTGGCACATCATTTTTGAAATATTTAAAAGAAGCTAGACAGTTAACAAAAGATAAAGCTGATATTGTTAATTATACTAGTCTAGCACAACTTTTTGACCGTAAAGGTAATATAAATATTACTAAAACTATGGATGGTATTTTTGATGGTAAAACTAATGCTGAGGATATTAATCTACTTGTAAAATTTATGAATGTTGCATCAGGTGTAAACGAAAGAACTGGCAAACGCATTATACAAAAAAATACTGCTGATATGATGAAAACTTTGCAAGATGGTTTTGTGCAATATATTTTACAGCAGAAAGATAATGCTGGAAAAGTTATATCTGATTTAAAAATAGATAAAAAAGGCTTATATGAAAAACTCATACCACATGCCCCAACAAGAGAGGCTTTGGAAAAATTAGCTTTAAAACAATCACAGCTTAGTCAAAGTGGTGCAGTAAAAGCTTTAAATCAAAGTATGGATGCAGATGAAGCAACTTTTAAATTATTAGCAGGATCAACAGCCAAAGAAATAAAGGATCAAATCGCCGAAAGAGGTGGGATGAATGGTAAGCTCGCTAATGATTTAAGAAGAGCTATACTAAATAAAATTATGACTAAGAGTGGTGTTTTAGAACAAGCAGAAGGCTCAGGCGAACTATTACTTAACACACCCATGTTTTCAAAAGCTTTATCTGAAATAGAAGGTGGTGTTGGTGAGTTTGCACAATTTAGATCTTTATTTCCAAAAAAATATGTAAAAGCATTACAAGATAGAAGATTATATTCTTTCTTTGTGACTGGCGGAACAGACGCTGGAGCAGATATTGCTACTGGTGCTGTTGTTGGACAGTTAAGGCAAGGTAGACCAGTTGAGTTTGCAAAAACTATGTTTATTAGTACAGCACTTTCAAAGTTTTTGTCAAAAGCCCCAAGTGTAGAACAACTGCAAAGAATACATGATACACAACCTTTTTTTGGTAGACGTGACAAAGTATTTGGTGCTATGACAGCAATGTTAACAAGTATGGAAAGAGAGTTAGGGCTTGACTTTTTACCTTTAACACCTGAAACGGGCTCACAAGAAGACTTAGGCATTGAAGTTGAAAGAACTGGTAAATCACCAGAGATGGGTGATAAATTAAGTCAAAACACAATAACACCAAACACATTAAACCTGAATCTTCCCACGGTGTCAGGTGGTGGTTCGTCGGGTAGTCCTCCATCTAGCACGAACTTTGCCTCTCTGTTTCCATTTGACACTACGGGAAGTGCTATATCAAGCAGAGCAGGGATAGGCGGATTAGTATGACGGAAAATACCATAACCCCAGATACGGGAATATTAAACTTACTAAAAGAAGCACCAGAGCTTGATGATTTAAGAGCATTAACACCAGAAGAATTTGCAGAAATAACTAAAGAACAAATATTAATGATGCTTAAAGAAAAAGAATTAGCTTTAGATAAATTTGCAGATCCTTTTAAGTATTTAGGTATGTCATATATGACTGCAGATAAAGCTGGATTAGTAGAAGAGTTTAGGCAAGAATCTTTACTAAAAGCAAACGAATTAGATTCTGCTTTAAAAAAATATGGTATGGATAGAGAGATAGCTGTGAAAAACTACCCCAAAGCTTTAGAAAAAGGATTACCAGTAAGTTTACGATCTGAAAAAGATATTAGTAGTGGTAATGTATCTATTGAGGGTTTTCCAGAATATTTAACAAAACTTATGGAATAAATATGAACTTAGAACAATTACAACAAGAATTAAAACGAGACGAGGGTTGTGTTAACGCTATATATCTTGATCATTTAAACTTACCGACTTGTGGCATAGGTCATTTAATTACAGAGTGGGATGAAGAATATGGCAAACCAGTTGGTGCAGAGGTGTCAGAAGATAGAGTAAACGAATTATTTAAAGAAGACATCAAAGTTACACTAGAGGAATGTAAAGTACTTTATGAAAACTTTGATGACTTACCTGAAGAAGCACAACTTATATTGGCAAATATGATGTTTAATATGGGTAGACCAAGACTTAGTAAATTTAAAAAGATGAATAAAGCCATTGCTGATGAGGACTGGATTGAAGCCTCACTACAAATGGAAGACTCTAAATGGTATCGTCAAGTAACAAATCGTGCAGAACGTTTAGTGCAAAGAATGGCTAATCTGCAAAAGTTTCCGATAGGTTAAACGGAGAGTGTCATGGATCCAGCAACCATTGGAGTAGCCATCACAGCCGCGAACACAGCATTCAATGCGATTAAGCGTGGTTTCCAAGCTGGACGTGAAATAGAATCTATGGGTAAAGATCTTAGTCGTTGGATGACGGCTATTAGTGATATAGACAATGTAGAAAAATCTGCTAAAAGAGCTTCTCCTTTAATGAAATTATTTAAAGGTAATGAAATACAAGCGAGTGCGATTGAAGCCTTTACAGCAAAAAAGAAATTAGAGGCACAAAGACAAGAGCTCAAAACTTTTATAAATTTTTATCACGGTCCTAACTCTTGGAATGAAATATTGCAAATGGAAGCTGATATAAGACTACAACGAAAAAAAGATATATATGATAGACAACAATTTATTAGAAAAATATGGGAAGCTATCGGTTGGACTTTTTTAGCTTTTACAGTCGTAGGATTTTTATTTTTTCTTGCATGGGTTTATAAACAAGGTAGATGACACAAAAACAATTACAAAAAAAGTCTAAGTATGCTGAGTATGATATTGATGGTGATGGTGTAGTCTCCGACGAAGAACTCAGTCATATAAAAGACATTAAAGAGACAGAAACTAAGTTACGCAAAAATCTAGCACAATTACGCATGGCAAGATACACATTAATCGGTATGGGTGTATTTACATTAGCAATGTTCGTAGTTCCTATCGAAAGAGTAGAGGCTTTGGCTGATATTAGCAATTTATTCTACATTTCTGGGGCTGGAATAGTAGGAACTTATATGGGGACTACTGCGTACATGACCAAGAATGGGAAGTAATTTAGGGGTACAAACATACACGGAACCCTTGCTCTAATGACTGTATCGAGCTTATACGGAGTCTTTTTTTCGCTAAACTATCCAATCTGTAACATTTTCTTGTAAAACAACACTTGCTATGTCAATTTTACTTCTTAAGGCTTGTAACACTTTTTCATCTACTGTTTTCTCTGCAATAATGTCTATATATGTTACTTTATTCACTTGACCAATACGATGTGCTCGGTCTTCACTTTGTAACCTAACCTCAAGGTCATAACTATTACTATAATATATAACTGTAGATGCTTGAGTGAGTGTTAGACCATAACCACCAGTTCTGGGTTGTCCTACAAAAAACCTTACTGGGCTATCTGGGTTTTGGAAAGATGACATAGCATAGTCTCGTTGGTCGGTGCTAGTTGCACCATAATAAGATACTACACTATCCTCGCCATACATTTTTGTTAACAACTCTACAATGCTCTCAATATCATGTGTGAAGTTAGCCCATATAATAGCTTTGCCATCTATTTCCTCAACAACTGCTTCTAACTCTTTTATTTTAGCTGATGAAAAAGTTTTTATTGTACCATCATCTAATTTTACATGTCCAGAACAAACTTGTTGTAGCCTGAGTAATTGTGTCAATATTGTGGTAGGTGTAACTGTACCCTCTTCACATATACCAAGTGCTATCTTTTTTAAGTCACTATACATTTTAGCTTGTTCAGGTGTAAGTTCTACAACTCGTTTTGTATACACTTTGTCTGGCAAGTCCAAACAATCTTGCTTTCTAACTCTGTAACTAAAATTATCTAACAATCCATTTAACTCCTTTAGGTTTTTGTATCCTACTATTTGATTAAAACTATATGAACCTAAGTTACGTCTTTTAATTATTGCGTACTCATATTGAAAACTATAAAAGCTTTTGTGACCAAGTAACTCTGGGTTTAAAAATTCACATTGTGTGTACAAATCCATAGGGCTTTTTGTTATTGGACTACCAGTCATAATTCTACGGTACTTTGCCATTTTACCAAGTTTCACTATTGACTTAGTGCGTTTAGCATTCTTGCTTTTTATCGTAGTGCTTTCATCTATAGCCATAAGTGTACTATGAGCCAACAAAAACTTTTCTGCTACTTCCACACCTTTGCGTGTGCTAAATGCCTCAATGTTCATTAAGAATATTTTTAAATTGTAATTATCCTCAAACAACTTTTTCCAAGTCGTTAAAAACTTTTGTGTGTGATTAGGTTGCCATATACATATGTCTGCTAACACATGGTCTGGCATATGGGTTGGTATCTCATTACTAGACCAGTTTCTATACACACCTTTTGGTGCGATAATAAGAACACCACCTATATAACCTTTGTCATACAGTACACTAAAATTATCTATTAAGACCTTAGACTTACCAGTTCCCATATCCATAAAATATGCAAACTCATCTAAGTTCCAACCTTTCCTTAGAGCAGTAAGTTGGTGCTCATAGGGAGGCATCTTAAATTTATATTTCATTACCTTAACTTTCTAACTTTACTATATACAAAGTGTTTTAAAAATTTAAGCTCTTTTTTGTCGGTGTGATATTCTTCGCGAGACGGAAAATATATCGATATCAGATATTATAATATCTGATTTATCAATTGGACTAAATTTAGTTTTACTACTATATATAAAAGTATATATTAAATAGTTGCTAATGCTTAGTAGCGTGACATGCTAACCGTTCACTAGGCTAACACCAAGAACCCCAAGCTCCTAGGCGAAGGTGGTGAGGTGGCGACAAGGGTTAAGTATTAGCAACAACGGCATAGGAGAAAGTATGACTGTTTTTATAACGCAGGAAGTTCCAGGAAGAGATATTACAAAAGCCTCTGAGTATGGTGATTTGCAAATATTAATTCCAGCAAAGGAACAAGTAGCCTTATCAGCACAACCAACAGTTAGGCGGATAAATAGGTTACTCCGTAAGTTTAATGACAAGGATTACTTGCTACTGTCAGGGGATCCCGTGATTATTGGCATCTCTTGTGCCGTTGCCATGTCTAATAATATAGGCAAGTTAAATATATTAAAGTGGGATAGGCAAGATGAAGAGTACTATCCAGTAACAGTTGACATCTATGACAAGGAGGTATAAATGGATTTTGAAGCAACTGCAAACGAACTTACTAAGGTAAGTGAAAAGGGATTGAGTAATGTTAGTTCCTTATGTAAAAAACAACTACAACTTGAGGATAGAGTAAAAGAACTCAAGGCTGAATTAAAGGAAACTGAGGGAACACTAAGAGAAATATCGCAAGACTTGTTACCGTCTGCTATGCAAGAACAAAACTTAAAAACTTTGCAAACGGAAGATGGACATGAGATTACGGTTATTGATTTTGTTTCAGCACATATATCAGAAGCTAATCGTAAAGATGCACATGATTGGTTAACTTCTAATGGTTTTGGAAGTTTAATAAAGAATACTGTTACAGCATCATTTGGTAGAAACGAAGATAATAAAGCCAAAGATTTATTAGCTGACTTACAAGGTCAGGGAATGGCAGTTACAAATAAAGTTTGGGTAGAGCCACAAACTTTAAAGTCGTTTGTTAAGGAACAAACTGGAAAAGGTGAAAATATACCTCATGACTTGTTTGGTGTATTTTTAGGTTTACAAACTAAAATAAGGAGAAAGTAAATGGCTGAAGTAGTCAAGAAACAAGAAGGAGCACTTGTCAATGCTTCATTTGAAGAAATGTCTGGTCTTGGGTTTGCAGAAACTAGCACACAAGATATGTCAATACCTTTTTTAAGAATACTTGGAGCACAAAGCCCACAAGTAGATGAAAACGAAGGTGCGTATGTTGAGGGTGCAAGGGCAGGAATGATATATAATACAGTAGCAAACTCAGTATACTCTGGTGCGAGTGATAAAGGGGTAACAGTCGTGCCTTGTTATTACAACAGAAGGTTTGTTGAGTGGAAGCCAAGAGATCAAGGTGGTGGGTATGTAGGTAGTTACTTGCCTGATGACCCAATAGTAGCGACTGCTACACGCAATGATAACAATGATGAGGTATTGCCAAATGGTAATCTACTTACCAACACGGCTCAACACTTCGTTATGTTGTTAGAGGGTGAGCAGTTTAGTAGATGTTTAATAACTATGTCTAGCACACAACTCAAAAAGTCAAGAAGGTGGCTATCCCAAATGAATGCTATGACGGCTATGGGTAAGAATGGTCCATACACTTTACCAATGATGTCACAAATGTACAATTTAACAACTGTGCCTGAGCAAAATGATAAAGGTAAATGGTATGGTTGGGCTGTCAATAGAGTAAGACAGTTAGATTTATCAGATGAGTTACATAAAGTTATTTTTGAAAACTGTGTAGCGTTCGCTAAATCAGTAGAAGCTGGAGAGGTTGATGTTAAAGAGGTAGCACCAGACCAATCACCTACTGACTTACCACCAATTAAAGATGCACCAAAAGCTAAGGTAGAATCTGACGACGATCCTTTCTAAGATTACCTAGTAATTTTGTTGTTTATTATTAGGTAGAAGCCCTAGCACCTCCTTGTTTGCATTTGTTAGGGCTTCACAAAGGAGGAGATATGGAGTTAGCAGAACAGTTTTATAATTTATTTGAAGGTAACAAAAGAGCCTATGGCGTTGTTGACCTTGATGATAATGGTGTAGGAAAAAAGACTGGTGTGTATAAGATTATAAAAAAGCCACCAGAGGTACAACATTGGATTGACCATTTAAAAGGTAAACAAGGTCTTGGTATTATACCTATTATGGATGATAATACTTGTAAGTGGGGAGCTATTGATGTTGATAATTATCAAGTTGACCATAAGAACTTAGTAGAAAGATTACGCAAAGAACGCATTGTTGGTTGGGTCGCAAGGAGTAAATCAGGTGGAGCCCATATATATTTCTTTTTTAAAGAACCAATAAAAGCTTCTACTGTAAAAAACAAACTTGCAGAAATAGCGTCAGGTTTGGGTCAAGCAGAGGGTGAAGTGTTCCCTAAACAAGCTGAAATATTAGTGGAGAGGGGTGATACTGGAAACGGTTTGAATATGCCCTATTTTAAAGGTAAGATGAGTACAAGGTCGGTGTACGATTTAAAAACATTAGAAATACTCTCGCCTCAAGACTTCGTTAAAAAAGCTAGTAAATACTTAATTACGAAACAACAGTTCTCTGATTATAAGATAAATGCTAGTCAAGACAGTTACTTACCCGATGGTCCACCTTGCCTTCAACATTTATGTAGTATGGGCTTTGGTGAGGGTTCTAGAAACAATGCTCTGTTTAATTTAGGTGTTTATGCAAGAATGTTTGATGCTGATAACTGGGAGGCTTTGATACAAAAGTATAACCTTGATTACTTAAAACCATCACTTTCACATGCTGAAGTTGGAGCAGTAATCAAGCAGTTGCAACGGAAAGATTACTTTTATAAATGTGAAGACCAACCCATCAAACCGTTTTGTAATAAAGAAGTTTGTGTCACAAGGAAGCATGGCGTTGGACCGAATGGTGTGCAAAACAGTATGTCAGCACTTACAAAAATAGATGGTGATCCACCCATATGGATATTAAATGTGGATGGACAAAGGTTAGAATTAAGCACAGATGGTTTAGTTTCACAAACTAGGTTTCAAAAAGATTGTGTATCCCAGATAAATAAGTTACCAAGAACAGTGAGTCAAAATGCTTGGCAAACAAGAATACAATTATTGTTAGATGGTTTAACTATTGTAGAAGTACCACCTGATGCTACAATAAAAGGTGAGTTTGAAGATTTACTGCACTCCTTTTGTAGTGAAAGAGCAAGGGGTGTGGAACGTGATGATATATTACAAGGAGTCGCAGTATGGATGGATGGATTAGTTTATTTTCAAGTCAAGGATATAAAAAAGCATCTATCAGTAAACGACTTCAACCATTATTCCTCATCAAAAATTACTCTACGATTACAGAACCTAGAGGCAGATAAGATGTTTTGGCGAGTGAAGGGCAAAGGAATACATGTGTGGTCATTGCCTCAAGGGTACTTTGAATCTGACAATGAACCCATGAAGTTACCAGAAATACCTAAACAAAAAGATGTAATATAATGAAGATAGTTGTTGGACCTCCTGGAACTGGAAAAACAACTAAACTATTATCATTAGTGGAGCAGTATATATCATCAGGTATACCACCAGATAAAATAGGTTACTTTGCTTTTACAAGAAGAGCGGCGACTGAAGCTATTGAAAGAGCGTGTGATAAATTTAAATTAGTAAAAAGAGACTTACCTTTTTTTAGAACACTTCATAGCCTAGCGTTTATGCAGATTGGTATAAGTCACTCACAGATTATGACACAAACTAAATACAAAGAAATATCGGATTGGTTAAAGATAGGCAACTTTTATGGTCAGTCAGATGTAGCTGATAGCCCATTTAAAGATTATGGATATGGTGATAAGTTTTTAGAAATAATTAATATGTCTAGAATCTTACAACAACCACTACGTTCTGTGTACAATGCCTCAACTGTTCCCTTGCGTACTGATTGGGCTAGGGTAGATTATGTAAACAGAGGACTTGAGCATTGGAAACAAACATATGAGTTATATGACTATACTGATATGCTTGAATATTTTTGTAAAAGGAGGTTATCTCCAAAACTAGAAGCCGTGTTTATTGATGAAGCACAAGACCTTTCACCATTACAATGGGAGATGGTGCATCAATTACAACAAAACACTAAAGAGATATATGTAGCAGGAGATGATGACCAAGCTATATTTAGATATGCAGGAGCAGATGTAGATTACTTTATAGGTTTAGAGGGCGATGTTACTGTTTTAAATCAAAGCTTTAGGATACCTTCTTTGCATCATAGGTTAAGTCAAAGTGTTATCAGTACCGTTGTCGGTAGACGTAAAAAAGAGTTTTTCCCAAGAGCAGAAGAGGGAACAGTAAACTGGTATCGTCACTCTGAGATGGTAGATATATCCGAGGGTGATTGGTTATTACTAAGCAGAACTACTCGTGGTGCAAAACAACTTGAGGAAGAAGTAAGAAGGCGAGGGCATTTGTATATCTACAATGGTAGCAGTTCGATTGACTCAAGAGTTTTAGAAGCAGTAAGATTGTGGGAAAAACTTCGGTCAGGGGATAGGTTGCGGATTGAACAAGTCAAAACAGTTTATAAACAAATGATACTTGGACAGCAAGTGGAGTATGGACACAAGACTTTACCCAAAGGAGTGGATGGAGAACTTTATAGTCTACAAGATTTGCAAGACTTCCATGGATTATTGCATAGTCTTCCATGGGATGAAGGACTTGGTAAGATACCTGAGTCTGACCGACGATATATTAAGGCATGTCTTCGTAAGGGTGAATCATTAACAGCAGTTCCTCGCATACGTATCTCTACCATTCATTCTGCTAAAGGAGCTCAGGCTACAAATGTTCTAATGTTAACTGATACTATGAAGCGTTCATATTCTATGTGGCGAAGGTTTGAGAATGCACACTATGACGAGGCTCGCGTCTTTTATGTTGGCTTAACTAGAGCTATAAAAAACTTGCACTTGATACAACCGATGTATTCCCAAGGATATTCAATACC
>JGI25128J35275_1000642_pt1 | contig 10765 bp, 5 predicted proteins | sample ETNvirenome_2_60_FD_35275 | JGI IMG/M metagenome (IMG submission 35275)
GGTGATAGTAGTTTCCATATTAAACCTGGTGCTGGTATTAGAGATAATGCAGATTCTCTTGGAACATCAGGTATGTTCCTACAATCTACTGGATCTGCACTTGTATGGGCAGCTGCTGGTGGCGGTGGATCAGGTGACTTTAACGTTGGTCTTACAAGTAGTTTAGTTGCAAACCCAACAGGTGTTGGAACAACTGTTCTTACCTTACCATCAACATCAGGTAAGTCATATACAATTGAATCAATTCATGTAGCAAACGTTGCAACAGGAAATACTGAGGTTAATATTGTTGCTGCATTTGAAATGAACGGTGGTGATACAAGTTACTTCGCATATAATGTTCCAGTCCCAACAGGAACGGGTATTGAATTATTGAAACAACCAATGGTATTGAATGTATCTGATAAGATTGTATTAAGATCTACTGATTATGATAGAAATGGTGCAGATAGTGTAATAGAAGGGTTTATTACATACACAACAAATGATGATACAGACCATGTAGGTATAGCAGTCGGATCTGCAACACTTTCTGGAACGAGTGCGACTACAATATACACTTCATCATCTAATCCATCAGTTATACAATCTATTCGAGTTGTGAATAGAACAGATACTGGATCATATCCAATAAGTATATCAATTGTTGATGCGAGTGCTGGAGGAACGATACGATTAGTTGATAATTTACTTGTTCCGAAATATGGTACTGTTGAAATATTAGATACGCAGAAACGAATAAATACAGGAGCAACTATAGTAGCTACCTTAGACCAAGGAGGAACTATTGACGTTCAAGTTTCAGCTAAGAAAATAACATAATATGACAGATACAAGAGGCACCTTCCGATTAAAAAATGTAAGACAGGATGTATTAAACGATGAATATGTTTCAATTCCTAATGTTTGGCTTTTGCAAGATGATATAGCTCATAGTAGACCGTATCCTGTATCAACTTTGCAAAGATGGAATCTTGGAACATCAACGATGTCCAATTCTACACTTTCTTGTTCTAGGTATTGGGGTCAGGCATCTGGGAATACAACTTTTAGTTATTTTGCTGGTGGAGGAGTATCTCCTGGTATAACAGGTAAAACAAGTACTGATAAATTAAGCTATTCTCCTTATACATTTGCTGCAACACCCACTGCTAATACATCATTTCCAATTAGAAGTGGTGGTGCACTATCAAGTAATCTTGCTGCATATATTACTGCTGGATATAATTCTACTGGTAGTCCTTCTTATAATGGTTCCTATGTAGATAAAATACTTTTTGCGACTGATACTAAATCTACATTATCAGATAAGTTTGGTGAAACTGGGAATAGTTGGGCTAGTTTATCTGATGGTAAAGGAGGAGGATATAATTTTAATGGTGATACACCTAGCCCTGCGAGACCAAAATTATATAAAATAACATATTCCACAGATGGAATGGCATATGTTCCTGCATCCAATACTCTCATAGCACGTAGGGAATCTAGTGCTGAAATGATGAATCCTAGTGCTGGATATAACACTGGTGGTGATAATAGTGGAACACTTAGTTCAACTGAAAAGTTAAGTTGGTCTACTGGAACTTGGACTGCTGTTCCTGGTGGTAAGTTAGTCAGAAACACGAAAAGACAGGCATCTGGTTCTGGTAGAAGTCATGGGTTTGCTGGTGGTGGAGACGGTAATGTTTCCCCAGTTTTTACCGATTTCTATAAACTTGATTTTTCTACGGAAACTTTTGGACGAGATCCTGCATTAAATTTCTCTGCATCTAATTATGGATATTATCCTCAGAAGAGTACTACAACACCTTTAGATGGTTTGTATGGTGCTGATAAAGCAAGTGATAGAAATTCTTTTTGGAGTGGTGATACTGGAAAAAGATGGTTTGATGGTGCTGCTCAAACAGGTAATAAGATGTATTGTATTGGTGGAACTAGTGGTAATGATCATGACACATTTAATATGACCACTGAAACTGCTGCCTCTTTATCATTACCAGGAATGCCATCAATGAACAAAGGTGCTACTGCACAGAATACAACAAATTCTTATATTCATGCAGGTTCAGGAAAACAAACTAAAGTTCGTAAGATAACATGGTCTACTGATACTGGAACTACCTTACCTGGAACTACATCTAGAAATGCAGAAAGTAAATCTGGAGTTGGTAATGAAACTAAAGGATATTTTACTCAGGGTGGTAGTAGTCCTGGTCCTTGTTATAGTGGTAGCGATAGAGTAACTTATGCATCAGACACTATTGAACGTGTTCCAGGTGCTGATATGGTAGGTGGTAGACCAGGTAAGTTTGGTGCACAGGCAACAGGTAATCAAGAGACTGGATATTTTATGGGTGGTGGTGGAGAATGGCCAGGATTCCCAAATTATTCAGACACTAATAAATTAACTTATGCTACGGACACTAATGCAAACTGTCCTGCACAAATGCCTACTGGAATGTCAATGTATTCTGGAAGTTCTGCAAGTTCATCTACGGCAGCTTATGCTAGTAATTACAGAAATCCAAGTTTCCATAGTAAGGTTTTCAAATTAGTTTTCGCCACTGATACTGTAGATACTGTTGGTAATACAACTGTTCAAAGAAATGGTCCAGCAATGGGTGGCAATGGAACTACAATGTATATGGGTGGTGGTAGTAATTTCCCAAATGGAAATAGATCAGATTTTGATAAGTTGGTATATGCGACTGATACATTTTCTAATTTACCTGATGCTAATTTACAATCGGCAAGATATTATACAACTGGATCTGGACAAAGAGGAGAAAGAATTCCAGTTTCAGAACCACCAACAGCAACACCAACAGCATCAACATTTCCTTCAGTAAATCCAGCACTTAATGTTAATGCTGTTTTTGCTGCTGGTGCGAGTCCTAGTTCTTCAACTAATCAAAGATCTAAATTTACATTTTCTAATGAGACCATGGCTAGTATGCCAGCTTTCGCTGATAGTATGAATACTTTTGGAGGTGCATCGAGTACTACTAGAGGATATTTAAGTGGTGCATTTAGTAACACTAGCCAGGGTGGAACAGAAAATAAAAGATGGTATAATCAATATTCTAATGATACTAGTGCTCTATTACCTTCTAGAACATCACAGAATGCTGGTGGTATGTATTCTATGAATGATGAAACAAAACTCTATAGTGGAGGTGGTGGATGGAGTGGTGGACAGTACAATACTGCAGAAAGTATGCCATTTGCAACAGAATCTAACACTGGTGAACCTGGTATGACATTAACTTCACCAAAAAAATATGCTTCAGGAATTGGTAATAAAACTATTGGATTTGTTTGTGGAGGAAATGAAGGTAACAATAATAGAACTAGTATTGATAAAGTGGTATATTCTACTGGAACAATGAGTCGTTCACCAAGTGATCTAACATTATCGGGAGCATCACCATATCATGCAACTATAGCTGTAGGTAGTAATACAACTGGATTTATATTCCAAAATTCTCCTACTAATAAACTGGTGTTTGCAACAGAAACAGTTAGCTCTGCACCAAGTAATAATACAGCTAACAGTTGGGGTAATGGAACATCAAGTGTTACAACTGGATATTGTATGAATCATCCATCAGGTCAATATCTTATTAAATATGTATTTGCAACTGAAACTACTGGGACTCTACCCAGTATGTTCTCACCTAATAGAGGTAGGGGTGGAGCAATGAGCACTGCAATGTTTGGTGGAGCATATGGTAGTACGCCAAATCTAATTTAATATGCTATACTAATTGAAAAGAACTATATTATGATTCCAAATATTATTGTTATTGATGATTTTTATGATAACCCTGATGAGATTCGTCAGTTTGGATTAACTGCTGGTTATCCAGAACCTACGGATGGATATACTTATCCTGGTAGAAATTCACAAAGAGAATATTACCCACAAGAATTGCATAATAAGTTTGAGAATATATTACAACAAAAATTAACTCCTGCTGATCCGAATGGATATTTTAGATTATCTTTAGAGAAAGATAGTTTTAAACAGGATGTTCATGTTGATCCAACTTGGCAATTTGGTGCTGTCTACTATACAAATCCACCAGAACAATGTATTGATGAAGCTGGAACATCATTTTGGTTTCATAATAAAACAAAGATGGATTCTTTATCAATACAAGATGAAGTTCCAAACAGACAATTTGGATTTAGTTGCTCAAAGGAGCAATGGCATACAACTGTATATGGAGAAGGATTAGATCGTTCTAAGTGGACTAGATACTTTTTATCTCCAATGAAACATAATCGTATAGTAATATTCAGAACAGATTTATGGCATTCGCATAATTATAATTTCGGTGATACAACAGAAAATGGTCGCATAGTACAATTATTCTTTTTTAATCCAACTCCCTGGCAATGAATCATACTTATTATTTTATGGCAGGTCTTCCTCGTGCAGGATGTACCTTATTGAAAAGTATTATAGATCAGAATCCAGACATCTATGCAGGACCAGTTAGTCCTGTAATAGAACTAATATATCATACTCAATATTATTTTCATACTAGTGAATCTTATGAAGGAAATCCTAGACCAAGATCAGCATATAATTTAATTAAATGTATGCCAGATAATTATCATTTTGATATAAAGAAACCAATTATAATAGAACATAATCGTGCATGGGTAAATAACATTGAAAGAATAAAAACATATATTACACCTAACCCAAAAATTATTTGTACTGTAAGAGATGTATTAGAAGTCCTCACATCTTTTATTACAATGATTCATCGTAATTCTGATCAAGTTTCATTTATCGATAGAGAACTTATTGAAAAAAATATTCCAGTAAACGATGATACTCGTTGTGATTTTTTAATGGATTTTGAGACTGGAATAGTCGGACAAGCATTGTTCGCACAAGAACAGGCATTCATTCGTAGAGAAACAGAACATTTATTATTGGTAGAGTATAATGATCTTGTAGATAAGACAGAAGAAACAATGAGAAGGTTATATGAATTTTTAGAACTTGATTACTATCCTCATCACTTTGATAATATAAAAAACAATAATAGAGAAGTTGAAAAGCAATGGGGTATGAAAGATATGCATGAAGTAAGGAGTAGTATTAAAAGAGTATCAAAAAAACCAGAAGAAGTGTTGAGTGATTATGTTCTAAATAAGTATAGTAATCTAGAGTATTGGAAAGTCTCTAGTTGTAAGTATTATTAATTAAGGGATATGGGAATCAGAGGAGTTTGGAGTTTAGAAAATGTAGAACTAAAAAAACCCCAAGATGATTGGGTAGAAATTCCTAATGTTTTTGTAGATGGTCAAGTGCCAGCACCAAATTTTGCTTATATTGCTGGTGGTAAAACTCCAAATTATGATAAAATGGATTTGAGTAGTGATACTAGATTATATGGGCAATATAGTTGGGAATGGTCACCTGGTAGTACTGGTAGAGCATCATACTTTTGTGCTTCTACGGGAGGTGGTTCTCATGGATATTGGTCGGGAGGTGGTGGATCACTTCCCAGTCCTAACTGGTCAAGTGCCGTTGATAAAAGAACTTTTGCTTCAGGAACTACTGATGCAGTCGCTTTAGGAAATCCAAGTTCAAATTTAACTATAGGTAGAGCATGTCATAAAGGAATTTCTGCCCCTAGTCATGGATATTTTGTTGGTGGTGCAAAAGGATCTCCTACTTCTGATCTTTTATCAGCAGTTGATAAAATTACTAATGCAACAGATACTGTTTCAAGAGTTCCTGGTGCCGATTTACCAAGTGTAAATCAAAGAAAGCATATGTTAGCAACAACTGGAAATTCTAGTGTTGGATATATTTTAGGTGGAGTTTCTCCTATTTCTAGTGCATCAGCAAAAATTGCATTTGCAACAGATTCAACATCACAATCTCCAGGTTCCAATGCTATAATTGCTAGATCATATAATAATGGTTCGTCAAGTGGGACATCTTGCTATTGGTTTGGAGGTGTTACTATTCCTGGACTTTCACATCCTTTTTCAACTTCAAATGCTACCAGTAATTTTGAAAAGACAACGATTGCAACTGATACAAATTCTAGTGTTGGAAATATGCCATCCCAGAATTTACAACAAATGGCAATTACTGGTAATGAGACAGCAGCATATACTTTTGGTTATGGTGCTCCTAATGCAGGTACAGGACATGGATCACATAAGATGCCATATTCTAATGAAACGATATCGTCGAATCCAGGAACTAACTTATATTCTGGTAAGTCTGCTGCATCCGCTTTCTGTCCTAGAAATGGTGGAATAACATCTTTTTCTAGTGGTAGCAGAGAAAGATGGTCTGATGGTGCAGCTCCTGCCCCACCATTTGCACTTTTTGCTGGTGGTTATACAAGTTCATCTCCAAATAATAGAGCTAGTACGGTATCTAAATTTACATATGCTACTGGAACAGGATCAGATTGTACAACTTTACCTGAAGAAACTGCTTGGACTTGTGCAACAGGATCTCCTGATGCTGGATATTGGAAGAGTGGATCTGGTTATCCTGGACCTGGATCATATTGGAGTTTTACTCAGAAAGTTATATGGTCAACTGAAACTGCTTCACAACTTCCTAGTAGTGCAAATGGTGGAAATCCTGGTTGGTCTAGTGGTAGAACTGTTGGAGGAGTAGCAGTTAGCAACACCACCAAAGCATATTTTGGTGCTGGTACTCCTGCTCTTTCTTTCTCATTTGCTAATAATGCTATTTCTAAATTTCCTTGGGCTACCGAGACATTTACTACAACTCCTGGTGCTAATTTAAGAAATCCTATGGTGTTTGTTTCATCAGCAGGATCGCAAGAACATGGATATGTTTTTGGTGGTCAGCAGAGTAATGGAAATACTCCAACATTTGTAGAAAAAATAACACATTCTAATGATACAAGATCAAACGGTGGAAATATGACCACTGCTCATTATTATTCTGGATCTGCAAGTAGTGATACAGCATCATATACTTTTGGTGGAACAAATTCACAAGCAATAGTGGAAAAATATGTATGGGCTACTGATACTTGTTCAGCTGATACTAATTTAAGTCAACCTGTTCAGAATAGTTCGACTGCAACAGGAAAAAATGATGCAGGATTAATTGCAGGTGGAGATATGCCTGGTCGTGGTGATAAATCAAGTAGTGTGCAAAAATATACTTATACAACTTCGACTTCTAGTATGGAACCTGGATCCTTGTCATATGGTGCAAGAGGTATGGGAGGTACAACAGCTTCAAATAATAATGGTCCTGCTGCTTTAGCACCAGATCCAACACCAACAGCATCAACAATGAGTAAGTATCCAGCAACATTACCTAATTTTGGATATCAACAAGGTCATAGTTCTGCCCCATCAGGTGATGAAGTTAGAAAAATAGATTTTGCAACTGAAGTTGGATCCGAAATTCCTGCACGTCTCCCCACTGCAAGAAAGAATCATTGTACTTTTTCTTCTACTCTTGCATCATATATTTCTGGTGGAACAACACCCTCTACTCCCAACAGTAGTCAAATAGATAAAACTGTATATGCTACTGGTACTTCATCAAATGTTGTTAATGGTAGTTCTGATAACTTAGAACCAGGTAGATATAGAAGTGGTGGTGCAGGAAATAAGACAAATGGATGGACAATGGGTGGATCACCTGCAAAGAGTAAGATAGACAAATTTTATTATTCTACTGAACATACTCAAGGTGATGGAACATGGCAAAATGATGGACCTGGACCTAATGGAAGAAGTTGGCAGTCTACTCTTTCTGCACCAGAATACATATATGCTGCTGGTGGTGGTGATAGAAGTAATTTTTGGAGATTTACTTATGGAATATCATCTCAGCAAGAAGTTCCTGGTGCTACATTAGTGAGAACTCCAGGTTCTCCAACTACATATGGTGCAGAAAGTCAAATAGCAGGATTGGGAAATAAAATTCAAGGGTATGTTGGAGGAGGAAAAAATCCAGGTGCAACTGGTGGTAGTAATCCTTATTTACAGAAATTTGTATACGCTACTGAAACTGCAACAAGTTTAGGTGAAATATTGACTGGTTCTAGATATGGTGTATCTAATTGTGGAGATCTTGAAACTGGTTATTTTCTAGGTGGTTCTGAGGCTGGATCAACAGGAACAGGTAAGACTACGAAAATAACATATTCTTCAGACACATATGCAGTATGTCCTGCTGCTGATACTGCTAGTCAAAAACAACAAGGACAAGGATCTGCTGCAAAATCATTTGGAATACATACAGACTCAATACCAATTGTCATTTAATATGCTATAATAATTGAAAAGAACTATATTATGAGTGGATTATGTATTGCCCTTCCAGCACATGGGGGTATTGTTTCGGAAAAAACTACTCTGGGATTGTTCAATCTTGGAAAACTTTTAGTGCGAAATAATATTGAACATGGTCTTTTAACAATTACTAATTCTTCATTGATTACTCAGTGTAGATCNAAGTGTGCTAANTTNTTTGTTAANAANACANAGTTTGATCATCTTTTCTTTTTGGATAGTGATATTGGATTTGAACCACAAAGTGTGTTAAAATTATTACAACATAATATTGATATTGTATCGGCTACATATCCTATGAAGATATATCCTACTCGATACCCTGTTAATATTAAACAACCAGAGGAAAGAAAAGGTGATTTGATTAAAATTGATGGAGATGGAATGGGTTTTGTTATGATTCATCGAAGAGTCTTTCAAGATATTGCTAAACAATATCCAGGATTAAAATATAATCCTTGTGATAAATCAAGTGATACACCTTCCACGGATGCAGAAAAAGCAAACTCATTTCATTTTTTTGCAGAATTAAAAAATGATGATGGGTATATGTCGGAAGATAAAGCTTTCTTTCGCAGAGCAGAAAATGTTGGTTATGATGTCTGGATGGATACAACAATACAATTGACCCATACGGGTTATCATATTTACGGAGCAGAATGATTATGGGATTAACTGGAGCAACTGAAACTTCATACACTTATCTTGCAGAACATTATCAATTTCCTGATAATGTATTTGTATCTCACTTACCTGAACAATTAAAATTATCGGATAGTCCTTACAAAATCTTATGGGCACATCATGCTTATGATCAACAGTTGTTTTTAGACTTTGATCATGATATAATAAATCATATTGTATCACCATCAGAATATAACCGACAACAATTCATTCGGCATCATAATGTACCTGAGGATAAAATCAGCGTAATTCCAAACGGAGTTGCTGATATGTTTGGTTTCTCTTCTAATAAAACAAAGACAATGATACATACTTCAATTCCATATAAGGGATTGAAACTTCTTGAAGAAATCATACCAAGAATACAGAAGAGACATCCTGATACTAAATTCAAGATATTCTCTTCAATGTCTTTGTATGGGGATGATCAATTAGATAAGTATGTTGATACATATCAACAGTTAAAAACTTATCCAAACGTAGAATACTCAAGAGCAGTTCCACAAGAACAATTGGTTTCACATTACCAAGAGTCTGCATTCTTTATTCATCCAAATACATGGGAAGAAACATTCTGTGTATCAATGGCTGAGGCAATGAGATGTGGTGCTTATCCAATCATCACAAGTATTGGAGCAATCGCAGAAGTTGCTGGACAAGGTAATGCTTCTGTTGTTCCAATGGATGGAAACCCTACCAATACAGGTTATGAAGTTACAGAAGACTTCATAAATAATTTTACTGATGCTTGTTGTGAGGCATTAGATATCTTTGATAATCAAAGACAACTTTATAATCAAGTATCACAAAATAATTCTAATTATGTGTATAATAGATATAATTGGAAGTCAATTTCAAATCAATGGAAAACTCTTATACATAACATTACTGGAGAACAAATTACTATGACCACTGAAAATAATGGACAAGCACCAGAAAGTGCTTTGACTTATAAACCAATTGAGGCACAGCAAGCCGTTCAAGATGATGATTATCTAAGAATTGCTTCTGATAATGTTTTTAAATGGGAGCAGAGTGATAGAGAAATGGCTCAGGGAAGAACTAACTTCCAACTTGAAAAATTTATTGGGTTGAATACTCATAATATATCTGTTACCTTTGAGCATATCCTAAAGGAACGTCGTATCATGGCATCTGGATATATGCAGAAGTTAATTGAGATGAGAGAAAGAGTTCGTGAGTTTGATTATAAGTGGAATGGTAAAGATAAATCTCAACCACTTGTATGGGATATTGCTGCTGGTCCTGGTGACGGTAAGAAACTTTGTTGGTTTGATATAGATGAACTTAATATGACTCATTATCTAAAATCAAGTGAACTTGAAATTCGTGATCGTCTTCATCAGATGGAGCACATGGATAAGATGATGGAGAAGTTGGTTGAATTAAATGATGGAGTTGTTCCTGATAGACAGCAGTTCCTAGAAGAGAATGAGGATTATTGGGATAAGCGTCTTGCTGAACAGGCACTTGATGATTTAATGGCATCACGTACTGGTATTTCTATTGGTAATATTCAGGCAATGCGTCGTGCATCTGGTCCTTCAATGGTTGATGGTAAGAATGAATTAAAGGAAGGTTATCTTCCTATGGATACTTTACTTACACAAGCAGGTAGAGATGAATTTGTAATGGATCTTCAGAAGAAAGTTCTAGGTGGTTATGAGAAGATTACTGGTAAGGATCTTGGATATGGTAATGCTCTTAAAGGTAAGGAAGAGAGTAAGAA
>JGI25128J35275_1000643_pt1 | contig 10753 bp, 23 predicted proteins | sample ETNvirenome_2_60_FD_35275 | JGI IMG/M metagenome (IMG submission 35275)
ATAGCATCGGGAAAGTATTTAATGAAGCCTGTGTAGACTGGTATATTCTTACGCTCTTGTGCGTCTGTTGGTAGCATTAAAAGTACTTCTTTAGTTCAAGGAACAAACAAGCAAAGGTTAAACCTATAAGTGCTGCACCGATCAGTTCGTAATAAAATTCTTTATCCATTTATCATCTCCTGTATCATTGTGTAATACGCTTGCCCATAGTCAGAACCATCAGCTTTTGTTGTCTCGTGCAGCTCGGCTAGGGTTACTGTTGGTATCTTACATTTAAGTTTCGCCATCATCATTAGATACTCGTAACGATCTGGGAACTTATCTTTGAACCACTCGGTAGCGTGCAGTACATCCTTGTGCCACCAATGCAGGTGGTAGTAGGAAGATAGAACCTTCATATTGGTAGGGTCTAGCTCCATACACTTGTGAGTTCCCACATTCAGAACGTGGCTTGCGTGGCAGTTAGAACCTGATACAACTTGTCCGCTGTACTGGCAGGTATAATCATCACGCAACTTGACACACCGCTTCGCCTTCTCAACGAGCTTCTTGGTGTACCACGTTCTGTTGTGGGGAAGTTTCATTATAATAACTTCGTTTAGAAGGGAACGTCAGAGGTTTCCAACTTGGATGAGAAGTCCATAGCTACTTCGTACAGGAAGTTCTCTTGCTCTTCCCAGTCCCATACTTCCTTGCCCTTCACAGTTTTCTTGGTTGGTTCAGGCAGTCCGTTGGGGTTGTCTTTGGTATAAGCCATAGATACCTTCTCTTCACCCTGTCGTGCATAAAGGAAGTTACGACCTCGCTCACGATCATACCCTAGCCCTAAGAATAAAGGCTTGGCTGCATCGATGTTAGGCATACGCTTCGTATACTGACCGAAGAACTGCGAGTCGAGTGCTATCTGCAGTTTGAATCTTGCACCCTCATCATCAATAAGTTCGGTGATGAAGTTTGCACCATAGTCTGACTCGTCTACATAACACCGCTCGATTGTACCCTCGATGCCTGTGTACTGTAGTTCTTTTACGATCTTACCTGCGTTGACACCCATAGTAAGCTCACGCTCTACTGCTTTGGGGTTGTCGCTGTCGTCTGGTAAACGGATAGTGAATTTACCTTTGACGATTGTTACTATCTTGCTGTTACTTGTTTCGCTGTTAGTTAGTCCCATTGTGTTACTCCTATTAGTTAGTCTCTTGTTATAAACAAACCCAACCACTCGGTGTGTCTGTTTTTATTTCTCCATTCATAATATGGATCTAGTTGCTTGTAGTCAATACCTTTTCGTGAACTTTTGTAAGGAAATTCTACAACCTTTCGGATCTCGTTCTCTTTATAGATATGTCTTAATGCCATTCTNTATGCTCAAATGTTTGATACTGCTTGTTGAAGTGAAGGCTNGCTGTCGGGCTGATACCCTGTCGGTTCTTCTGGAACCTAGCGATAACGTGTCCGTCACCCTCGTGCTGTATGTTCTTTCCATTCACCTGCATACCCTCATAAGGTACATTCATTAGGAACAGAATCACATCGGCAAAGTTCTCTACATCTTTACTCCANGCNACCTCGTTGTTCTGGTTGGGGTGTGCAAGGATNATNATAGGTACTTCCAACTCGTCACGCAGATCACGCAGCTTACGGATGAAGTGGTCATACATCAGCGTCTTGCTGTCGAACTTCTTACCACCATCGTTAATCGATAGAAGGTTATCGATAAAGATAGCATCTGCACCATTCCTAGCTTCAGCGATAGCCCAACCTCGGATGTCCTCGATGCTCATACCCTTGTCCCGAACACACAACTCAAGCACCTTGATCTCCTTGTTGGCAGAGCGTGACCGACCTATCTCGCTGTCGGTTGTATAGCCTCTGGTTCTCATTGTGTAGGTGTTGACCTGCCCTGCGTGAGCAATCAATCGTGGCATCAACTCTGGCTTCAGCATCTCAATCGAGGCAAGCGGTGTACGCATCTCGTTGCGGTGTGCATTGACAATCCATTGCAACATAATCGCAGTCTTACCTGTCGACCGGGGTGCGTGTAGAATCATCAACTCTGAGTTCATCTTGCCTAGATGTTGTGTCCACTCATCGCACCACCAGTTGAAGTGACCGACATTACCCTCAATACAGTCTTGTATGAACTGTTCACCTAACTCGTCAAGCGGAGTGTCTTTATTAGTGCCGAGGGCTGACAGGTTTAAGGCACTTATTACCCTTTCTGAGACACTTTCTCCACCATAGGCTACTCCCAACCCATCTTGAAGTACAGAGATCTCCTGACGCAATTTTGAGGCTTTTCGGACACCCTCTGCGTAGTGCTGTGAGTGAGCAGGAACAAGTACATCGGACTGCAACCGAACCAAGTGGTCATAGCCACCAACCTGATACAACATATCCTTACTCTTAAGCCAAGCACCGATGGTAATCGCATCCATAGCCTTGCCCTCGTTGTACTGCTGTTGTAGTGAGTTCCATAGTTTTTCGTGGCGTGGGTCGTAGAAGTCTTTGGGCTGCAGGTCGATCTTTGGAATCAACGAGCAGTCTAGTAGACAGGAACCCAACACACCGAGTTCATCTTCTGGTGAGTGTGGTAGCTTCATTGCTCATCCTCCACTTCGATGGGTTCACACCACTCTTTACAGGATGAACATATAGCCATACCATTATTGCTACAATATACACTCGCTTCACAACAATTACTTAATTCATTCATTTCAATATTATCCTTTCTTCTTGTTTAACAACTATTTCGTTCTCCCACATTCTATTAGTGGGATTAATCCAACCTTCAAAGAACTTGCGATACTCGTAGTTTGTGTTATCGCAGTATCTAGGAATTGCTTTTAATACAGCTAACTTATCATCGTTAGATAACTTATTCCAGTATCTAAAAGCCTGTCTTTTAGTTCCCTTACGACCATACAGTTTCCAACACTCTTCAAACATAGTATCTTTTTTAGTATCTTCTTTAGTATCTGGTATAGGTGTTGCACTTTCGCAAGTTCCATTTGGCGGATTTGCAGAATGGAGATTGATAGAATACCACTTCGTTCTATCATATCCGATCTTGTTGTAGTTGCCGGATACAATTATTCCATCTCTCTCCATATCCTTCAACATCCTATGTAGCTTATGGGTTGACCAGTACGGATAATGTTTGTGCATATCTTCTACACTCTGATACATCCACACACGACCATCGTGTAGGCTATCTTTCTTCCCTTCATTCTGAACACACCAAAACCTAATGTGCTGCAGAAGTATAGCCTTCTCTACTCCATACTTAACCGCTTCCTCTACATTGAAAGCGTGCGATGTTCTAATAGTATTCATCTACATACACTCCTACACATTCCATTGCTTTCTTTATATGCTCCATCGCAAGGTAGTTTGACTCGATCTGCTCTCGACTAACATACCCTACGCTGAATCCTTGCTTGGTACTAGCACCGAACGCCACAACCAACGCACCCTCGATAGGTTGTTCATCGATAGAACAGTTCATCGAGTATATACTTGCCTGTATCTTGTGCTTCATACTTGGTTTCTTACTAGACTTCCAATCCACCACCGCACGAATCCGTTGTCCCTTCCAGTCAATGTACCCAACGAAGTCGGGCTGCCCTGTGATCATAAGGTTGTTGTCGTAGAACCTCTCCTCACCATACACAAACTCAGGACTGTACTTGTTGACGAAGTTGTCCCATCCCTCTGGTAACAGGTCGGACTCAGTACCATCACGAAGCCAGTTCTCAATCGCATCGTGCATCAATGTACCATTCTCAGCACACTCGTTCAAGGCTTCTTCGTACTTTTCAAAGGTGTCACCCTGATTGAATGCCCAACGCAACAAGCCGTCACCGCCTCCGTATGGGTCGAAGTACTTGAGGAACTTGGTGCAGCGAATGTATCTACCGCCAATGATTCTGCCATTGTCCATCTCAACTTCACCGATCTCGAATGTCATAGACTGGAACTGCCCGATGTGGTTCTCGTTCCACTTGATGTCGGAATCCCAGTAGGCATAATCAATTATTTTTGCCGTGCCGTACTCCAACGCTGTTTTCTGTGCGAGTTCAGACTTGGGTACATACCCGATGTGTTGGTCTTTATACATAACCTTGACCGCATTCGGGTCGTACTCGTTGTCTGGCTCTGCCTCGAAACTCACCACGCCACTAGGTCGTAGCTGTTTAAGTTCGGGGTTTCTATCTGTGGCGAATGTAACGCCTACTAATTTAAGTATCATTGTTTTACTCCTCTTTTAATCTGTATATACTAAACCATTATAGCAATCTCTTAGCCATTTTCTTACTTCTTCTTTGTGTTCAAAAAACGAAAAAACTTTTTCTATAATTACTCCATCACTTAGTACAGCTGATTCTTTTAAATACCAACTGTATTGGAAGTCTGGATAATCCTCGCCATCTTCCTCAACTATGGTTGGAAATACTACGGGAAATATATTGCCTTCATCTATAAGCTTCTTTACTGTGTCAAGATCGCATTCATTATATGTGAATCTATTTGTAACTAGCTTCATTATTTTACTCCTCTTCTATGTCGTTCGTAATTATCCCAACCTTTGGGTATCTGTGATCGTCTATGTGCTATTCTCTTTGGGTACCCCAAGTCAATTAGGGTTTGCTCAATATCTTCAAGCGTGTATCCGTTCTCATATTCCCAACGATACTGCGAGGATATACTCCGCAAATATGTGAAGTCTCGCCCTGCTGCAACTGTATCGTGTGAGCCATCAAAGAATACAATCGTAGCTATCTTGATCTTGAGGTACTTGTTTTCGATGGGAGCCAATGCAGTCTCCCAATCGTTCTTTGCTTTACGCCATACCTTGCGGTTCCAATGGCTACGATGCTTGCGTTCTGCTTTGGTTACATATCCATTCATCAGACACGATCCTTGTTTTGATATTCCCAAGCACCTATCTCGGCATCGATCATCTCTTGCGTTGGATGCTCGTCCTGTAGCTTGGTTACAATCCAGTCAGCAATATACATTGCCTCCTCGACTGTGTACTCCAACCCGGATATGTTGAAGCCTCGTTCTGTCCGCTCTATTTCCAATATCATTTTTCACCTTCTTTCATTTGCTTTAACGCTTTTAGTTGTATCTTTTTTGCTTTTAGTTGCTTGGCGTGAAACTCAACCGAGTACTCTAGGTCTTTAATCATTTCGTTTAGTGCATCATTATTCATTCCATTTCCTTTTCTGTTTGTATTTTTGATAATTCAAGTGAGTAATCTTCTTCTTCTTCATAACCCCAGTAAGATTCTGGTGGGTCGATAGGTGGCTCAATCATTTTTTATCCTTTCTTTATGTATAAACTACAGGCGTATGCCGTACTTGTCGATAATTTTAAAACACTTTTTTACATAGCCGTCTGTCTTGTGTTTCTTCTTCCAAAAATGGCATCCGCCATTGTGCAGCCTGAAATAATCTTCAGCGGTTGCCTTGTTGCCCGTGTTCAATTCGTAGCGATTCGCCCAGAATCTTAGGTAACGGACAACGATTAACTCAGCCGTCTCTCTGTCTCTTGCGTCCTCGTGGGTGTAGGTTGTGCCGTAAACCCTGTTGACATCTTCGACATAGCCCGAATGGATTTGATACATACCGAACGCCAAGCCATCGTCCCCATCTTTTACGTTAGGGTTGCCCCCGCTTTCCACCATTGCGATCACGAATAATAATCCCGCCCAATTCATTTTACCATCCCCATCAATGCTGATTTTGTTGCCTGAAAAGTTGCTGATATAGGCTTTCCATCTTGATCTATGTATTGATAGTTGAAAAGATTTGTGCCTTTGCCTTTTAGTTTTACTTCACCTAGAACTTTTATTCTTTTATTCATTTTTTTCTCCTATTTTAATTAAATTGGCTATCTTATCAGTACCCGATCACCACATCGGATAGACGGGGCGAACCCCGTTTCGATTTATGCAAATCTCCATTTCTCTAATTCTTGCGCCATTTCGTGCATTCGATTTATTTTAAACTCGACCTCTTTTTGCATAAAAACCTGCCAGCCATCCTTCTTGTCTCTATTGTAGATTTCTAATGCTCTTTCGTAATCGTATGTGCCTGTATGTAATTTTCTTATTTTTCCTTTATCATCCATTTGATTTACTAATATGACATATTTACTCATTTGCTTCTCCCATTTTAATTTAAATCCTAAGACCGCATCCCTGCGGTTTCGCCGTCTACGGCTCATCAGTTAGGCTATAGCGTTCCACTCCTCCTCATCATAGAGATCGGAATAGTCTTGCTCCGTTTGCTTGCCAACCCACTTATGAATTTTTATCTGATCCGCTACAGGAACGATGTGTTCGGTAGCACCAGAGTCACTCATATTACTTAGTTCGCCTGTCATCTCCATAGCTTGGAGTGTTGACGAGTAGTTGCCATAAGAAATAACTGACCAACCATCGTTTTCGTTGTTGAGTTCAACTGTGTACTTACCTATTTTTTTCGCTGTCGTTTTGATGTCTGACTCCTTTTTTATTGTTTATCCTAAGACCGCATCCCTGCGGTTTCGCCGTCTACGGCTCATCAGTTAGGCTTTTATCCCCCAATTTGGTACAATTCAAACCCGCCCGCACGAGGTAAAAACCAGTATTTAATAAACTCATCGGTACCTTCGTCCTCGTCATTGGTCAACTCTATTTCAACAACAACCCTATCGTATACCATTCCTAAGCGTGAGATTTTTCCCTCATCGCAATGTAAATCGATTTCGGGGTGCAGCATTCCCCCGCATTCGTACAAACCAGTTTTATGCGTGCCTTGTGCCTCATATAAATCATCGATGTATTTATTAATCATTGCTTCGATTCCGTAGATCTCAACTTCATTTAGATATCTTGTTTCTAACACTTCATATTTTGTTGATACTTTCATTTTGCTTATCTCCTGTTTTAATTTAAATCCTAAGACCGCATCACTGCGGTTTCGCCGTCTACGGCTCATCAGTTAGGCTACCATCCTCTTAACTGTTCGATCTGCTCCTCAGCTTGTTTAATCCATCCCTTCATCACTGAATGAGATTTTACGATGGTGCCTGCGATACCCTCTTTAGGTGATGTTTCCATTTGCTTGTAGGTGTCATCAATAAATTCCTGTATTGATGCGATCTTTTGATTTCGTTCTCTTCTGATTCTAATTGTTTCGATTATTTCATTTTTTGTCATTTGCTTGTCTCCTTTTAATTTAAATCGGCTATCTCATCAGTGCCTAGCCACCACGCTAGACAGACGGGGCGAACCCCGTTTCGATTTAATCCTCTTTTAGAAGTTTAAAGTATATATCGTTTCCCTGCTCATCTTGTCCCAGAGCTTTGGAGACTGCTACACATACCGCAAATTTTTGCTTCCAATCTGCCCTTGTTCTTTCTAGTTCACCATTATCCTCATATGAAGGTGCATCCATATCGTAATTTAATTCTTCCAATTCATACCGCTTTTTGGCGATCCCTTCCTCCAAGTCTAGCTTTTTGATTAATTTTTTTAATTCGTCATTCATTTGTTTTCTCCTGTTTTAATTAAATTGGCTATCTCATCAGTGCCTAGCCACCACGCTAGACAGACGGGTCGAAACCCGTTTCGATTTATAAAGGTGTTGTTAGTTGCTTACCTCATCGCAAAAGAATAAATCCTGCAAAGAATACTCCCTAGTATCGTGTTGAATACGTCTCAGGTAATCATCAAGGTTACTGGGGAATCTATTATCCTTCCAAGCCTTGGCAATAACCTCTCCATCTACCACAATGGCAACGCATTTCATCCCTCTGCTAGTCACTCCCCCTTGCCACCCGCCTTTTTTGACAGTTAACCAGTATATCTCACCCCTGTGCCTTCCCTTTGTATCAAGCCCGCAACAGTCATCAAGATCATCTTCATTCCAGTCAAACCATCTTGCACATAAATCACGAGCAAAACCCGATCCCATCCAAGCACTCTTAATTTCCCATTCTGCAAAATTTCCGTAATTCATTTGCTTCCTCCTATTTTAATTTAAATTGGCTATCTCATCAGTAGCGGTCACCAATCCGCTAGACCCTTAGGGTTTCGATTTTCCGGTCAGTCGTCCACGTACTCATTCATTGACCGCCTAAGCCTTAGAGGATGGCTGTTTCATCAACGTTTTATTTCCGCCTGCTGATTCGCGGCGAGTCGAGTTGCTTCGGTTGAAGGGTCTGACACTCACCGTCCACTGATTGTCCGTGTGGATTCGGCCTGACTGGTTAAGTCTGTCCTGACTTGGTTGCCGGTCTTTCATCATCACCGCTTGCTCTTGCAGTCGTCTTAGTGGGCTGGCTTGTTCCCTGCGAACGAGTACCAATGTACAAAAACCGTGCAGCGGTTCCAGCGAATAATTTTGTTAAAGAAAATTAAGTACTTAAGTTGCTGTCAATCAACGACTTACGAAAGAATTTTTTTTCATCTTTTTTGGGGCTTCTTTCCGATAACTTGCATAAATGAAAATCAACTTATGTAAACCCTTGATATTCAATGACTTACGAAAGAGATCGTTTACATATTTTTTATAAGTAGTTAACAGTCAATGACTTAGAGAGTAATAGAGCTAAACCATATAGGGAAAGATAAAGAACCTATAAGGGGAACATAAAGAGAGTTTAAACCCTCGCAGCTTCCATCAAGCCAAACCCCTATACGCACACACACGGGCTAAAAGCGTACCAACTGTAGGCATTAATACCCTTGCGAGTTAATAGGCGTACAAGTTGTAGGTATTTAAAGGCGTACATAGGGGGGGGCATTTGTGAGGGGGGGGCGTCGGGGGCGAGTTGCTGTGTATGTATGTATTTAGACCTCTACCAAGATTTGTAAAATTTGATATTAAAAAGAAAATCTTTTTTATTGACCTACCCTAGTTAATGTCTTATACAGAATATATATTAAATTTGGAAATTTAAAATGACTTCACAAGAAATTTACGCTAGGTTGCAAGAGTCTGCAGACGACAACAAGAAGTTGTGGGCTTTATCGCAGGAGTTTGAGGCTTTGTATAGGAAGCTGGCTAAGGCTGATGAACAGGTTAAGATAGCTACCACCTCGGCAGTAGACTTGGAGGACAAGGATGGACTGCGTAAGGCTGTTTTAGAGCATCTGTTTACAGAGAGTGAGCGTGGCAACGCACAGGCATCGGACAAGCTGGCGAAGCTGGCTGGACTTGGTGAGGAGAAACAGGACATTATTATCGAAGTGGTTAACTACAATGATGTCAAAAAAACATCGACTCCACCTAAAAAGAAAAGCAAAGCTCCAAAAGGGAAATCAAAATCGACTACAAACAAATAATTGATATGCTTAATAGCCTTAGTTACTGTGAGTGTTATAACTGCCATAACTATTTTTTTATACACGAAATATCAGGAACACCATCTGGAATGAATGACCCTACTTATTGTCCATACTGCGGCATAGAATTTGATAATATGGTTGAAGGGGATTTGTAATTAATGAAAAAGGGAACTATGGTTTATGTTGAATGGTGGGACATCGTGGCTGATTTGCACACGGAGAATAACATTGAACCCGCCCTAGCCCAAAGTGTGGGTTGGATTGACACTCACACAAAAAAATACTTGCGTTTGTTTACAACGAAATATAAGGATACAATAGAACTGGCAGACAAAATTGTAATACCAGTTGGTTGCATAAAGGATATAAAGGTGATATAGATGAGAACTTGTTACGAATGTTGTTGTGCTGAAACATCTGACAACCCAATTATTGAGGTTGAGGATGACCACGGCAATGTGATTGAAGCTATGTGTTTAGAGTGCTACACTGAGAAGATGGATGAGGATTCTGATACGCAATGAAGATTCGTATCCCGACGATCTCGCCTAGAGATTATCAAGTACCATTTTTAAAAGCATTTGATGCGGGTACACAGTACTCTGTTATCTCGTGGCACCGTCGTGCGGGTAAGGATGTGACGTCGTTCAATGCTTTGATGAAGCGGGCGATACAAAGACCCGGCAACTATTACTACCTATTCCCGACCAGAGCGTGGGCACAACGGGCATTGTGGGACAATATCTGCGAGTGGGCGGGGGGTAAAAAACTTATTGACTTGCTCTGCCCGCCCGGTGTTGTTTTGCGAAAGAACAATAGCGATTTTTTCTTGGATTTAATCAATGGTTCCCGTATAAAGATAGATGGAACGGACAACTTGAACTTTGTCGGACAGGGAGGGAGCGGTTATGTATTGTCGGAGTTTTCATTGCACAAAGAGGAGGTTAGTGGCTTTCTGGCTCCTATCCTTACGGAAGGTTCTGCATTCGTTATTTTCAATGGCACACTGCGTGGAAAGTCGAATCATCTATGGCGACTGTACGAGAATAACAAAGAACGTAAGGATTGGTTTACTCAGTGGTACACCCTTGAGGACACCAAGACTGCTTACTGGGTTGGGGATGGTGTATCAATTAATCCTGAACTGGCTGGAAAGATTAATCCATACGACGGTAAACCTTTTAAAAATATCCAAGAAGATGTGGATAGCGGAATTATTTCTTACGCAATGGCAAGGCAAGAGTATCTCAATGAAGCCGTATCACAGGTAGAGAACAGTTATTATGGTCACGAGCTGCAAATCCTCAGGAATGAAGGGCGTTTTGGAAACTATAGTGGCTCTGGACGAGTCTATACCTTTTGGGACTTGGGAACTAGTGATGCTACTAGCATTGTGTTTGCTCAGTTGGT
>JGI25128J35275_1000649_pt1 | contig 10725 bp, 10 predicted proteins | sample ETNvirenome_2_60_FD_35275 | JGI IMG/M metagenome (IMG submission 35275)
CACCTTTAATACTTTTTTCTTATTAATAAAAAAGGAGCGCGAGGCTCCTTTTCCGTTTTAAACTTTAACGTTGGTAGATAACTTCAACATCGTAGTCATCATCGTCCCAATCATCCCAATCGTCGTCGTCATCTTTCGACGTTGCTTTTTGATGGTATGTATCCCATTTAAATTCAACTTCTTCTTTCTCTTCTTCAGCGAATTTCTCTTTCGGCATACTATCAAGCAACGCCATGATATCGTGGCAAAGTGCTTGGGTATTTTGCTTGTTTGCGGCAGAAATTCGGTAAACATTGGTTTCTTCACCCAGCTCTTCAGCTATTTGTTGGCAAAGTGCTTCAGCTTCGTCTTCTGGCAGCAAATCTATTTTATTAAACACTAACCAACGCGGCTTATCAGCAAGTTTAGGGCTGTACTGATGAAGCTCATTAACAATCGCAAACGCATTGTCCACTGGGTTAGTGCCATCGACAGGCATAATATCGATGATATGTAACAGCACACGACAACGCTCTAAGTGTTTTAAGAAGCGAATACCAAGACCCGCTCCATCAGAGGCACCTTCGATTAATCCTGGAATATCGGCTATGACAAATGACTTATTAGCATCAGGACGCACAACCCCTAAATTAGGAATAAGCGTTGTAAATGGATAGTCAGCAACTTTAGGTTTAGCCGCAGATACGCTGCGAATAAATGTTGATTTACCAGCATTAGGTAACCCCAGTAAGCCTACATCAGCAAGTAACATCAGTTCTAAACGTAAATTTCTTACTTCGCCAGGCGTACCTAATGTTTTTTGGCGCGGAGCACGGTTCGTACTTGATTTAAAGCGTGCATTCCCCAAGCCATGGAAGCCCCCTTTTGCAACAACCAGTTTCTGGCCATGCATCGTTAAATCACCTAATGACTCTTCAGTATCAACATCTGTAATACGGGTTCCAACAGGTACTTTAAGGACTAAATCATTGCCCTTCTTACCGGTCATATTGCGACCGTGACCATTGGTGCCACGCTCTGCTTTATGAAAACGCTCAAACTGATAATCAATTAAGGTATTTAAGTTTTCATCGGCCTGTAGATAGACACTGCCACCATCGCCGCCATCGCCGCCATCAGGACCGCCATCCGGCACATATTTTTCACGTCGGAAAGATACGACACCGCTGCCGCCATCACCCGCGTCACAACGAATTTCCACTTCATCTACAAACTTCATGATTACTCACTTTAAGATTGGCTTGTTAATAACTGTATTATACACCTAATTATATAGCTAAGCATCTTCGTACAGTGCCGAAGATGCTTAGCTATATAATCGAGTGCCTTAAAACAAAAAACCCCGCAAAGGCGGGGTTTTTCAAATATCGAGATGATTACTCAGCTACGATATTTACGTATTTACGGTTTAAAGGACCTTTCTGTTCGAATTGAACTTTACCATCTGCTTTTGCGAAGATAGTGTGGTCTTTACCGATACCTACGTTTGCACCAGCGTGGAACTTAGTACCACGTTGACGAACAATGATGCTACCCGCTAGAACTGANTCGCCACCAAAACGCTTAACACCTAGGCGTTTGCTTTCTGAATCGCGACCGTTACGAGTACTACCAGCTGCTTTTTTATGTGCCATTTCTAAGTACCTCTAATTAAGCGCTAATGCCAGTGATTTTAACTTCAGTGAACCATTGACGATGGCCCATTTGCTTACGAGAATGCTTACGACGTCTAAATTTAACAATCTTCACTTTCTCACCGCGACCGTGTGAAACAACCTCAGCTGTCACTTTACCACCGTTTACGAACGGTACACCGATCTCGATTTTCTCACCATCAGCAACTAAAAGTACTGAATCAAATTCAACTGCTGCACCAGTTTCAACGTCTAATTTCTCAAGACGAATTGTTTGACCTTCAGTCACACGGTGCTGTTTACCACCACTTTGGAAAACCGCGTACATAATTAACTCCGTCTGTGCGCCCTCAAATCGACGCAACTAAAATATTCTTCAATAGGGCGCGAAGTTTACGCTAATGCGCAAAAACTAGCAAGCCTCTTTTTAGATAAAATGAATAAAAAATAGCTGCATTAAGGGCAATTCAATATTTTCCCTTATTTTATCCTAAAAACACCGCTTGCCAAGCGGTTTTTGCGATCTTGTGACAATTAAATGACCGAGGCAAATATAGCTAATAAATCAGTCTAGAATGTTCACTTATTAAACAAGCAGATAAAATTAAGTCGCTATAATTGAGCCGAAAACAGAAACTTTAACGTGTTTTTTTATTGAATCATCACAAAATATCGAGCAAGCGCAATTTTTGATGTACAATCAGCCTCGTATACCCATAAAAATTGGCTCGGAGATCAATGGATATAAAAGCTATCCAGGCGTTAATCGAAAATGAAATGGATGACGTCAATCAACTTATACATGCCCAAATGCGCTCAGATGTCGCGTTGGTTAATCAACTTGGTTTATACATAGTTAACAGTGGTGGCAAGCGTGTTCGCCCCATGTTNGCTATTTTAGCAGCTAAAGCTTTAGGCTATGAGGGTAAAGATCACATTACCCTAGCAACCATCATTGAGTTTATTCACACAGCAACTTTGCTGCATGATGACGTGGTTGATGAGTCTAATTTGCGTCGAGGTACACCTACCGCAAACGCAGAGTTTGGCAATGCAGCCAGTGTGCTCGTGGGTGATTTTATTTACACTCGCTCATTCCAGCTTATGGTTGGGCTTGGCAAAATGCCGATCATGCAAATTTTAGCTGATGCGACCAATGTCATTGCTGAAGGTGAAGTGTTGCAGCTTATGAACTGTAATGACCCTAACACCACCGAACAAAGCTATATGCAGGTTATTTACAGCAAAACCGCCAAGCTTTTCGAAGCCGCAACGGGTCTTGCCGCTATCATTACCGAGCAAGACGAAAAAGTCCTCGACGCATTAAACCTATACGGCATGCATTTAGGNACTGCTTTTCAACTAGTAGATGATGTACTTGATTACAATGCTGATGCACAGCAACTTGGCAAAAANATTGGTGATGACTTAGCTGAAGGTAAACCNACTTTACCGCTTATTTACGCGATACAAAAAGGCACACCAGCGCAAGTAAAACTAGTTCGTGAAGCCATTGANCTAGGCAATGGTATGGATCACTTAGACAGCATTCTAGCGACGCTCGCTGATACCAAAGCCCTTGAGTTTACAATGCAAAAAGCAGAGCAAGAAGCTGATAAAGCCATTGCATGCATTGCTTTTTTACCCGACACGCCATACAAACAAGCATTAGAAAGCTTAGCGCGGATTGCGGTCGCCCGCGATCANTAAGCGANACTTTATTCGAGCCATTAAAAAAGCCTGCAATTGCAGGCTTTTTTGTTTTAAGCGCTTCAACATGCATGTGAAGCGCTTAGCATCAATCGAGATTAACCGTTGATGAAATCAACACCTTCTTGGATGTCTTTGTTAAGTGTCGCTAGCATGTCGTTCTTAGCTTGCTCTTCGAATGCACTTAACTCACCGTAAGAAAGAATTTCTTCAACACCGTTCTTACCTAAACGTACTGGGTGTGCGAAGTAAGCAGCATCACCATTTTCAACAGCAACGTATGCGTAATCTACCACGTCTTCACCTTGTAAGCCTTTCACTAAAGACATACAAAAACGAGCCGCTGCNGCACCCATTGAAAGTGTTGCTGAACCGCCACCAGCTTTAGCNTTAACAACTTCAGTACCTGCATTTTGGATACGTGGAGTAAGTGCTGCAACTTCTTCATCAGTGAAAGTAACGCCTTCAACTTGTGAAAGAAGTGGCAGAATGGTTGTACCAGAGTGACCACCAATAACAGGGACTTTAACGTCAGTTGCGCTTAAGCCTTTAAGCTCAGCTACAAACGCTTCAGAACGGATCACGTCAAGAGTCGTAATACCGAATACACGGTTAGCATCGTAAGTACCCGCTTTTTTGAATACTTCAGCAACGATTGGCACAGTGCCATTTACTGGGTTAGTGATGATACCTACTAACGCTTTAGGGCAGTTTTTAACGATGCCTTCAGCTAATGTTTTGATGATACCTGCGTTTACGTTGAAAAGGTCCGCACGGTCCATGCCCGGCTTACGTGGCATACCCGCTGGAATAAGAACGATATCACAACCTACTAATGCAGCGTCCAAGCTGTCTGCACCAAAGCCTTCAACTTTAACGTCAGTTGGGATGTGAGAAAGATCAACCGCTACACCAGGAACAACAGGGGCAACATCGTATAACGATAATTCAGAACCTGCAGGTAAACTTGTTTTTAATAATAAAGACAATGCTTGGCCGATACCGCCAGCTGCGCCTAAAACAGCAACTTTCATTGGAATTCTCCGTAATTTGAGGTAGGAAATATTTGTGGCCCTAAAGATAATGAAATTAGCGACTAAAAACAAATTTATCCTGCTTATTTCGCGTATAATTTCGACCATAGTTGTAAACTTAGCTGTAACGTGACGGTATTTGGACGACAAATGCAAACAAATACTGCATAACTATGCAGAATTGTGTAGAATTACTTCATATTTGATGAATAAAAGAAACGACAACATGCAACCACAAGACAAACAAGAAGCACTGATCAAAGCGTTTAAATCGTTATTAAAAGAAGAAAACTTTGGCTCACAAGGTGAGATTGTCGAAGCATTAAAAGACCAAGGCTTTGATAATATTAGCCAAAGTAAAGTCTCACGCATGTTGAGTAAATTTGGCGCTGTACGCACACGCAATGCAAAACAAGAAATGGTGTATTGTTTACCTGCCGAAATGGGTGTGCCAACCGCAAAGAGCCCTCTTCGTCAGCTTGTTATCGACATCATGCACAACGAAATGATGATTATTATTCGTACCAGCCCAGGGGCTGCACAGCTGATTGCCCGATTACTTGATTCATTAGGTAAGGCAGACGGTGTACTGGGTACAATTGCAGGCGACGACACTATTTTTATCGCCCCTGCAAAAATTTCTGAAATCGATGTCACGCTAGACCGCGTTAGAACATTATTCGATACAGTTTAACGTTAAAGCTGCTTNAAAAAGTTTACTGACGGGGCGAAAAATGCAGACCCCATGTCGGCTTGTGTAAAATCGAGCCAATGGTCATAACATTCGCCCTGCCCTAATCGGCTTTTGAGTACCTGTTCAAACGCATCACCTTGCGCTGCACACGACACCATTAAAATGCCCTGTTTATGAACGTCACCAAACGGCATGCTTTGATTGAGTATGAGAGGCTGACCCTTTTCATCTTTTAATTCACTTCGTACTGCATGACTCGTTTCAACAGCTGGCATTATTAACGTGTTATCAAGACGTGTACGCCCCATGATTTGCTCTTGCTCAGATAANGACAAATGTTGCCACACGCTTAGGTCATGCACAAAACGCTGCACATGAATATAACTTCCCTGATCTTCAAAATGACCCGGCTTATCAATCAGTGCGGTGCTTCGCTTTTGTCGCCCATGCGGAGTGTCTCCCGCATAAATAAANCCATTAAAATCGCGGCCATCTAAAAAGCGAAAGTTACGAACTTGTTCCACCAGCTCAACATCAGGTGTAAATAATTTAATGATTTGTAGAGCAAAAAGGTGATTTACATCTTCACGATCAGAGCGAATTTGCACAAACAAATCGAATGGCTGCGCACTCATGACGTGCTCACTGTGCGTCACATTTGGAAAGCTTTGTAATTGGCTTGGAATAAACTCTGGCAGTATATGCGGCCAGTACTGCGCACCAAGCGCAACCACACATGACAACATGGCTTCAGAGAATTGGTCTGCAAACTCGTCTTGAATGACGCTTACGCGTTTAAGTTTTTTGCGTAATGACTCATCGTGACCATCATAAACATTAAAAAACAGGTGCAAACCGTGTAAGTTTGCTTCAGCACAAATCCCAGATTGCGCTTGCGCCATAATGAATCCTTAGCTACTCGTTATCAAACATACAGACAAGGAATTCAGGATTATAACGTTCTGTTTAATCTTCGAAAAAATTGACCGTATGTGGCATTATTTTTATTTTTACTGGTTGCTCGACCGCTAGTACACGATCATTTTCGGCAGCAACTTCTAGCTCCTGCCCAGCAATACGTACCTTATACACATAACGCGTACCGATAAAACGTCTGTTTAGTATGGCTTGACTACTTACATCGCCGTGCTCTGCCTCACATAACTTAATATGATGAGGTCGTACATACACCACACCGTGTTGACCTTGATGCTTGCTTTCGGTTAGCGAATGTATGACACCATACGTCGTTTCATATTCAGTTGGCGTTAAGACTTTTGCCGTTAAGTATATGCCCGTACCAAGAAACTCTGCAACCTCCTTTGAGTTAGGTTGGCTAAATAACTGCTCAGGAGTGCCTTGTTGCGCTATTTTTCCACCGTGCATCACCGCAAGCGTATCAGCAAAGGCAAACGCTTCTTCTTTTGAGTGCGTCACAAAAACAGCGGAAACTTGTTGGTCTTTTATAATCCGACGNATATCAGCAATTAGTTCAAAACGCACTTGGGTATCAATGTTCGAAAATGGCTCATCAAGTAGTAATAAACTGGGTTTATATGCCAAAGCTCTCGCTATTGCGACACGTTGTTGCTGCCCACCGGAGAGTTGATGTGGGTATCGTTTTGCACAGCCATCTAGTTTAACCAACCTGAGCATTTCACTCACGCGCTCACGTTTTTGTGCTTTACTCATATTGCTCAAACCAAAGGCAATGTTATCGCTTACTGTTAGATGCGGAAACAAAGCGTAATCTTGAAACATCATGCCGATATTTCGTTTTTCTGGCGCAATAAAGTGATGATTGTCATTGACCACTTGTGAGTCGATACTCATGTATCCTTGCGATGGCTGTAAAATACCTGCAATTGCTTTTAACGTGGTGGTTTTACCACACCCACTGGCGCCTAATAAACAGACTATTTCGTCTTGTTTCACATTTAGAGTAAGCTCACTCAATACCTTAGTGCCATTATATTGGTAGGCTAAGTCTTTAATTATCAAATGACTCATGAGTGATTGTGCTCCATCGAACGATTAACGAAATACAAAGGAATTAGTCCTACTAAAACAATAAACAAGGCCGAAATAGACGCTAACTCTAATTGCTCATCACTGACGTACTGAAAAACATGCGTGGCCAAAGTTTCAAAGTTAAATGGACGCAAGAGCAATGCGGCGGGTAGCTCTTTCATACATTCAATAAATACTAATAATCCTGCGGTTAATATACCGCGTTTTAGCAAGGGTAAATGAACTTTATACAGGGTTGTAAAAGGCCCTTTGCCCATTGATTGACTCGCCATATCGAGTGAGGGGCTGATACGTAAGAAACTACTTTCAAGCGCNCCATGCGCAATTGCATAGAAACGCACTATATAAGCAAAAACCATCGCAAATAGAGTACCACTTAATACTAGGCCTAACGAAAAACCGTGCGGCTCTAACCATGCATTCAGTAAGTCATCAAGCTGCGTTAAAGGCAGTAAAACGGCGATAGCAAGCACCGTGCCTGGTAGTGCGTACCCTGTACTCGCTAGACGTCCAGGAATAAGGGGGTAACGGTCTTTACTTATGCGTTGATAAAACAGCACACATAAGCTCAGTATAATAGTCGCCAGACTCACGACGACAGCAACCTTGAGGCTTTGCCATGCATAATTAAAAAATGCACCATTCCACGCATCTTCCGCATACACAATAGCGTACTTCACAAGCACTGCCACGGGTAATAAAAACGCCAGCANCAAAGTAAGGCNACAGGCTATTGTTGCCCCCCAGGCTGCGCTGCCTTTTAAGCTGTATAACGTCGCACTATTAACACTTGATTGGCGCTCATACACGGCTTGGTTTCTTCGGCTGTAGCGCTCAAGCATCAGGGTTAAGAATAAAATGAGCAGCATAATNCCAGAAATTTTTGCAGCCGCAGTGAGAGAGTAATACCCCAACCAGGTATCGTAAACGGCGGTCGTCAATGTACTCACAGCAAAATANTTCACTGTTGCAAAGTCAGCCATCGCCTCCATGCTAATTAAGGTAATACCCGCCACAATAGCGCCGCGGCCAAGTGGCAAGCTTACTCGTAAGAAGCTTTGCAAAGGGGACANCCCCATTAACTGGCTGGCTTGCACAAGTTTAAATGATTGCTCTCTCAGTGCTGTTTTGAAAATTAAATACANGTANGGATACAACACAAGGGCAATCATCACNATTGCTCCTGTTAAGGTACGAATATCGAAAAACCAATAGTCATCNGGCGATTGCCAACCAAACCAATCACGTAGCGCAATTTGTACNGGACCTGCATAATCGAGTAAGTCCGTGTAAACATAAGCAATNAAGTAGGTCGGCATGGCAAGTGGCAGCATGAGCGCCCACTCAAATTGCTTTCGCCCCGGAAACTCACAATACGCAGTCAACCACGCTAATGGCAGCGCGATGAGGCAACTTAAAAGCCCGACTCCAGCAATCAAGAATAGAGTATTGCGGGTGTAATCCCACAACACAGTATCAAACAAGTGCTGAAACACATCAGAGCCTCCTTGCAGAGACTCCACTAATAAAAAGCCAAGAGGTGTTACAAGCAATAACCCGATAAACCAAGCTATTAACTGCCAGCGAGACAACGAAAACTTCACATGCATACGAGGCTGTTATTCCTTCATTAATAACAGGGCGATATAAAACAAAAGCTGTTTAAGCAATGCCGCTTAAACAGCTTTTTCAAATTTTTAAGCTGGAATAACGCTTTGTGCGTTATAAATCAAACTTCACTTCATCAATTAGCTTAAGTGCCACAGGGCGATATTTGCTAATTTCATCAAGCGACAAAGTATCTTCTTTAAATTTGCCCCATGATGCCACCATATCAGATAAAGCAACCCCTTGTTTTACTGGGTACTCCATATTGACTGAGGCATACATATTTTGCGCTTTATTGTCGGTCATATACTCAATCAGTTTCAAGGCATTTTCAGGGTTTTTGGCATATTTCGTCATCACCACCCCCGATACATTAATATGTGAGCCTCGGTTTGTTTGATTAGGGAAGTTAATATGCACCGCTTCAGCCCATGACTTTTGCTGCTCATCCTGCAACATTTTACCAAAGTAATAACTATTACCTAAGGCAATATCACACAGCCCTTCTTTTACCGCTTTAACTTGTGCACGGTCGTTGCCTTGTGGTTTACGAGCTAAATTTGATTTTACGCCTTCAAGCCATTCTTTTGTTTTTACTTCACCGTGATGCGCCACCATAGACGCTACTAGGCCTAAGTTATAAGGGTGCTTACCAGGGCGCGTACATAATTTACCTTTGTATTTTGGATCGGCTAAGTCTTCATAACTCAGTGTGGGTAACGCGCCAACTCGCTCTTTTGCTGAGTAGACATTGCGCACTCGTTTAGTAAGTGCAATCCACTGCCCTTGTTCATCACGAAAAGTACTGGGGACATTTGCATTAACAATATCACTGTTAATTGATTGCGTTAAACCAAGCTCTTCTAACTGTACAAGCGCACTAAAATTTGACGTCAAAACGAGATCAGCCTTGCTATGCTTACCTTCGCGCTTTACGCGTTCAATCAGGCCCTTTTTAGCAAAAACAACATTGGTTTTTATGCCCGTTTGCTGAGTGAAATCATCTAAAATTGGTTGAATTAAAAAAGGTTGTCGGAATGAATATATATTAACGACATCCGCTGAAAGTGCAGGTGTGCTTAGTAAAGCCGTGAATAAGACTAACGCTGTTTTTTTCATTATTTAACACCTAAATAAAAACAATTCTCAAAATATTTTACCTACACTTAAGGCAAAGTGCACCTGTTAATAGTCATAAAACAATCATGTTAGCTGCCATTTAGGAAGTTACTTGTGAGAGATATCTTACCTACATGGCAGCTATTGAGTAAAAGCAGACAGCAAAAACCACATAAAAACCCATAACAAACTGAAAATAAACAATTTAATTAAAATGACAATAAAATGACCGCTATTTTAAGCACGATTTTGACCTACTCGCGCTTGGCAATTTCTCTATAATTAACTTATCAGCTAAGCATGAAGCTTTATGAGTAGATGGATAGGGAAGCATTACTCATATCAAACCTCGGATAAGGTTCATTAGGATAGTAAGGATATTAGGACAGGCTCAGGAAGAGTAACGCAAGGGAATGACAGCTTATGGACAGCATCAGGATGATGTGAAATGGAATAACAACAGGGTGTTGTTATACAGGAGTTCAAAAAGTGGAATAAAGGACAGGTCGTAAGGACAACGCAAGGGAATTGCTAATAAAGGGATAGCATCACGATGATGCGTAATGGAAAGGTAAAGTATTTACCAGCACGGATGTAAAGGAATGGACAGGATATAGACCCGGAGAGTCTTTATTACACAGAACAACTAAGTACAGTGTAATGGCATGGATTTGCAAAGTTTATGGAGTTGATTAGATTCAATTGCAGGATGCAGAAAATTAAGAAGATTCCGCAAGCGCGACTAGAGATAGTTCGCGCTTTTCTTTTGCATACTACCTACCCGNAATAATACTCAATCATTTTGAAGGATTAAAAGCTGACGTAAACAACGTTAAAAGTTTCTCATTTAATAAAACCTAATCACAAAACTGATACCTTGTTACCAACGCGCTTT
>JGI25128J35275_1000650_pt1 | contig 10723 bp, 14 predicted proteins | sample ETNvirenome_2_60_FD_35275 | JGI IMG/M metagenome (IMG submission 35275)
ACATGATACTTTGGTAAATATTGTTTTCTATTTTCCATTTTATTTTCCATCTGATGTTTAACATTTTTAATTGCAGTATTCCATCTCTTCAAGGCAACTTTATCTCCTTTTGGAACTACTCTATCAAAGATATTTTGCATTGTTCTTTGTATAGGTTCGTCACGCTTATTGACTAACATTCCTTTATAGATTTCATACTCTGCATGTTTAACACTTGCTAATCTAAATTTACTCATTTTTTTCTTCCCTCGCTTTTTGAATTGCTTCTCTTGCTTTACGAGAACATGTGGCACAACGTTTTACATCTCTCTTTGCCAATCTAAATACTTTATGACAAACTACACATTCTCTTCTTATTGGTTTACTTTTATCTGTTCTAGCCATTATAATTCCCTCGCTTTAAATGCGGCTTCTCTAATTGCTTCTCTAGCACTAGCAGTTATACTAGCCGCTAAATCTACATCAGCCCAACCGAATCCTTGATATGCTAACACTCCGTAAAAGGAAGCCATTAATCTTTTAACTGCTAACTGATTAGAATCCCACTTATTATATTCTTCTGTAGAAGAAGACTCTTTTCTTTTTTGTTTATACAAATCTCTTAGAGTCTTTAAGTTAAGAACTGATTTTGGTAACATACCTAATTCATCAGTATTATAATATAACATATCTGTATGCTTACATTCACTAAAGTCTTTAGGTGTGCTAAGATTTACTGCGAACGATGTAGGTTTCATACTTTTAGTTTCCCAACTTATATTTCTAGCAACCATCATGGAAGGATACAAACCTGCGAAATCGAATGCCGCAACACCCCAATGAAGGCCGTTTGTTCCCTCTGTTAGAGGATTATACACCATCGCCCCATCGTAATCTTTTCGTCCTGTTTTTCGCCCTGTAGGGGCTTTCCAATATGCCGTTTTTGAAAAGTAAATCGTACCCATATTACTTGCATAAAAACAAGCATCAAAAGGAGCAACTAGTAATCTTTGTAAAGATAAAATAGAATTTGTAATATTCATCTTATTATCTAAATCAGATATTAATTGTGTATCTTTAATAGCATATTCAAGATAAGTATCTGTATCTTCTAGCCAACCTCTTTGAAAGAATTCGTTCTTATCGGGAAACTTATCACTTACTAATTTCTTATTACCTAATATAGTTTCAGAAACATAATCTAAAGCCATTGATGGTAATGTACCTCTTTGTGAATCATTCCATTGTCTTTCAAATGCTAATTCTAGAGGAACTACTATTCTACCTTTTATGGGTTGACTAACCGGAGAGTATCTATGTATTATTTCATTGTTATACTTTACACCTTCTTTAGTAGAAGAGACACCTGTTATTTGTAAATATGGTGATATTCTTCTAATATCAATATCATTAGCAATCGCTCTTTCAATTAACTTTGGTATATCGAACTTCCAACCAAACCAAGAGATAATCATATCTGCATCTGAAGATACTATCTTATCTAAGAAATCATTAATTACATCTGCTTCTGTTCCTTCATTCGGAAGCCAATAATAACAGAAATCTTCTTCATCAATTCTACAAGTAATACAAGTAATTTGTTCATCATATTCTCCACCTTGCATCCACTCCATATCAAAATAAAGTTTAGTCATATCATATTCTTTAATCGAATCTATTTCATCTATAGCATAACGATATTCATGCTTAACATCTGCTTCGTAAGTAGGATGAATTAAATCTTCATTACCTTGCTTTTCAAAGAATCTTCTAACATTATAAGCATAGCGACTATGATTTGGCTTCCAAGTAACTTTCACTAAAGGTTCATTTTCTAAATTTTTGTAGTCTTCACTAGTTTCATAGAAAAGGTCTAAATCGAATTTACCCCATTGGTCTTTAATTTTAATTTTATTGGGTTTTACTTGTTCATCGTGTATGTAGAAATAAGATGGATACTCAGAGTAAGGTATAGTTTTTATTATTCTTTTACCGTTCTCCTTGTAACTCAATCCTATTCCTGTTTCTATTTTGTTAATTATCATTTTAATACCTCAAATAAGGGGCTTTAACTAATATTCTATTAGTTGATGTTAGTAATACTGGCGAATCATCTTTCAGATGAATTTGAAATACTCCTTTCATAAACTTGTGAAATACTCCTGTAAATTCAACAGTAGCACTTTGACCTGCCGTATGTATAGTAGGAACTATCATAGTAAATGTTTCAGTTTCAGTTCTGTTAGAAGATATAAATAGTTCTTGACTATTTTCTTTATATTCAAACTTATACTTTGCTAGGTTCATAATATTACAAGCCTCTACTACTTCTATCATTTCTGTATCTAAAACAGTAATCTTACTTTCAAAGGTAGTTTTTCTAAATACTTTCATAGTATCATCTTGAGATAATTCTAAAGAATTAGTTTCAAAATATGCTATTAACATATTAATCATAACAGTAGAAGTGTGTTCTAAAACTTTAGGCATTTTACTATTAATAGATGTATCACTAAAGGTTAGAAAATCTCCTACTTTAATCTCTACATTAGAATTAAATGTTTTAAGAAGTTTAGTAGTTTTATCTATATCTACTACAACCATATCATTTGTAGAACTAATGCTTTCATTTTCACCTAATGAAAGATGTATTAGACAAGCAGTTGCTTCATTCGCATTGCATATAAACAATCCATTTTCATTACATTGTATGTATGCATTTTCAGAAAGACGACTGTTTTTACTAGCCATTCCATCAAAGTATTTTCCTTTCAATGCTACATCTTCTATTGCTTCTTTTAATTTATTTGCATTTATATTTATATTCCATTCAGACATGTTTCTCACTTAAAATCTCCATTCTTAAATTCTTCAATTCCTATCCACTTATTATCAGTCTTAGATACTTCAAAAACATTCCAAGATTTACCTACTAAAGAGGGATTAGTTTTACAGTCATCTAATACTGCACGATATAATGTTTTATCCGCTCTTTTAATTTTAGATACTGTTAATATCTGTAGTAATCTTTGTGGGGTTGATTTGTGCCAATCGGGTTCAAATCCTACGGGAGTTGGCACATTGATATTTTCATAAATAGGTTTTAGATGTGTAATTAAAATCCTATTTGTTTTTAGTGCAATAAAGGGATTCAATATTCTATTATAGACTCTATTTCTAATCTTCCAATCTAAAGGTTGAACCTTTATTGAATCTATATCATGTATAATAGATTGTCCTTTATTATTTGACTTAACTAATGCTTCTCGTAGTACATCACTAGAGCCTTCATTTACTTTATCAACTCCATCCAATACTACTGCCTTTACATTACCTTGTTCTACACACTCGTTAGCATATTCTAACCAAGCATGACAGTTATGAAATGTTTGTTCCCAATCCCAACTACCATCAGTCTTTAGAACGTTAGGAACATAAATTTCTATATTTTCATCTCTCCAAGAAGAATTCCAAGTAGCAGTACAACCATCATCTAAATCTAGAATTAATACTTTCATACCTGCTTTCTTTTCTTCTTCTGTTCGACAATCCATAGCCGTTCCACTTTTACCTGTTTTAGGTAGACCAACAATACCTAACAATAGATGTTGTTTATCATTAGCCATACGTTCTTTTATTTGTTGACGTATTGCTTTTTTTCTTTCTTCATAACTTACTATTTCAACTGCTTCTTCCTTTTTAACATTCCAACTCATTTTTATCACCATTATAATTTATATTTACGTCTGTCCAATTGTGGACAATATCGTTTAATTCTTCTTCTGTTACTTTAAGTCTAATTTCTTTACCGGAAGGAAAATGGAATTTCATCCAATATTCTCCAGTATCTTCATTCTGTCTCCAAGTAGTAAAGTCTGCATTATTCATTGGAAATGCAAAACTTTTACCGTGTATTATATTTTTTGTTATTTTATATTCATTCATTTTTATCACCATATTTGGGTGAAGGGCTTCCCACCCTTCTGACCGATTCGGGGAGAGTTCGGCTACTCGAAAGATAATCAGTCAAAGAACCAATTTTCTGTATCTTCTTCTACGAAGTCTATTGCTTCAGGACTTCCGCCTCTAGCCTTAATGACATAAAGACCATTTACATTAATAGATGGTGGTTGTGGGTCGCCATTATCATCTACATTTTGTGACGTTCTACCAACTACAATAACATTAGAACCTATACCAAAATCAATATTGATATGTTCCGGTATCCAACATGTAGTTCCACTCCATCCATCACCTTCATAGTCAAAATCAGTATTCAAATCATCTAAGGTTAGAATCCTATTACCGTTCTTAGTAGGAGTCATGTTAATACTAGTAGCATTACCTTCAGTAAATACAAATCTATCAGAATATGGTTTATCATTAACAGTATTATGGAATCTAGATAAGTCAATAAGTGGACTATAGTTTCCTTCGGAGTACATAATTAACATTTCTTTCATATCTGTTTTAGATACATCTTTCTTTAATTCAGAATCATCCGGTAAATCTACATTATAGATTAAAGAATCCATAGTTTTGTTTGTTGCACCATGTATCTTACTACTATCATTAGAGTTCACAATACAAGTAAAGTGAACATATTCAAAGGTAGTAGGATTAAAAGTTCTACTTGATGCACCTTTGTAGTTAAAGAAGAATTTACCAAAATTACCATTTACTTCTCCGATAAAAACACCACTTCTTCTAAACTCTTCTTTTGCTAAAGGCTTACCATAATTCTTCTTATTCCAATCAGCACTATTAGAATCAATAGGAACTAGATATGTTCCATTCTCTAAATCTACATTGTTGTTAGGAATAGTTTTAGTTTGTATTACCTTTTCTTCTCCATTCATCATCATACGACCTTCAAACATTTCATTTTCAATCGCAGTAAATAATGCTACTTTACCAAGACTAAAAGTTGTATTACTATCTCTTCGGTATTCGTTAACTATTCTTTGTCTTTGAATAGCCATCATGTCTCTTGCTTCATCTAAAGCAATAAAGAACCCAAATGCAGACTTAAACAAAGAATCTGTTTGATTCGATGTAGTTGATTGTGTTTCACTTCTCTTTAGTACATTTCTTGCACTAGAGAAAAATTGTCTCCACAATGCCCTAGCCATTAGGGGTTCAGCAGATACGTCAATGCTATGCTGAGAACAAATGTCCTCGAACTTAGCAATCGCATCTGACTCGGACATACCGAGCAGTTCAGCCGCTTTCTTTATTTCATTTTTTATTTCATCATTCATTTTTATTACTTCCTTTTTTTTTATTTTTTTTTATTTTTTACTAATATAGTTTCAAGTGTTTTATAGCATCACCACTTTCTCTTAGGTCTTGTATCTAACAGTTTTATCAAAAACCGTAAACCAAAGAACACTAAAAAAATCTCAATCATTTATATCATCTGCCCTACCATCCAAGAGGCTAAAACTTTAGGAGTCATATTACTACTTCTCCATTCGCATTCCCCTACAACTCTTAATAATTTGAATTTGTTTTTAGGCTCTAAATCACTTTTAACAATAGTATCATGTAAATTAATACATATAGTCTTCATGTCTACTGATTGATATAACAATTTATGCACCTTCTCTAAACAATTTGTATATTCATTTGTATTTATTAATTCTAATATTTTAGTATATGGTTCTAAGTTTTTATCTATTTGATATAAGAGGCTAGAATTACTAGAAACTGATGCCTGTAACTCTGTGAGCCCTCTTCTTATGTCTCCATGCAGGTAGGTTATGAACTTTTCCAAATCGTCCTCAGATACGCTTAATATGCCTTCCTCATTCAAAACTGAAGTCATAACTTGTACCATATCAGAATCAGTTAATCTCTTAAATAGATAGTTTGCACATCTAGATTGTAATGGAAATATAATTTTATGTCTACTATTACATGTAATAATAAACCTACAATTAGAACTATATCTTTCCATGATTCTTTTTAATGCGTTCTGTGCATCTTTTGTCATGCCATCCATTTCATCTAATAGTATTATTTTAAATGGAACTTCTCCAATCTTACTAGTAGATGCTATTTCTTTTATTCTTGTTCTAACAGTTTCTAACTTTCTATCATCAGAAGCATTAATTTCAAAGAAGTTTGCTTTGATAAATTCACCTAGTAAATCATTTGCTAACGCTATAGCCGCAGTTGTTTTACCAACTCCTGCTACGCCATACAATAATAAATTAGGCATTTCTTTATTTTGTATCCAATGTTCTGCATCTAATACAAAATTATTTTGTCCGTATATTTCTTTAATATTCTTTGGTCTATATTTTTCTGTCCATAACATTTCTTATTCCCCCATTTTTTCAACTTCTTCTTTAGTAAATAATTTAATTCTATCCGTTCTAGCAATTTTAGTTCTACCGTTTCTATACCGTATTGATATAAACTCAACAGTAGAACCCTTTCTAGCACCATTTTCGTGATATAGTTTTTTGATAACTTCACCTTCAACATATTTACCATTATATACAATATATCCTTTGTGTCCTATATCATAGTCAAAATCTTCTCTCCATTCTTTCCAATTCATATTCTCACTCCTTTCATTCCTTTCATTAATGAAAACCATTTTGGTATTCCATATTTCCATTTGGCAAAAGAAATTTTATCTTTAACATAATACATTCTATATTTTTCTACAACAGATAGTTCGTCAAAGTTTTCTTCTCTTCTACAAATAGAATCATCTGATATGGCTACTGCAAATTCAGTTAATCCTATATCAGGTAATTCTTGTAAGACCTGTTCCCAAACAGATTCATATTCTTTTAATGTGATTTGTACTTTGTGTATTCTACCATAATATCTAACACTATACTCTTCACATAATGCTTCACAATGAGTTTTAAGAAACTCAAAGTTTTGTTTAGATTTCCTAGCCCAAATAGTACAAGGATGATTTAACATCACTGGTCTGTATGGGCTATCAAATCCTAAGTGGTCTGCAATAGTTGACATCATTTGTAAACTCTCAGTTGGCATTTTTACAACGTGTTTATTGCACATATCTTTGGCGGCTTTTATTGGGTCTTCATTTAGTATAAATATATTCATTTTTATTTCTCCTTTATTATAACCATGCCCCTAGAGATTGTTTTGGTTTTATTGGGGCATATCTTTTCTTCCTCTTTTTATTTCCAATACCTAATACTTTACATTCAGTATTGTCTAATTTTGTTTTAGCATATTCTAAAAACTCTTCATCTTGTAATAAAGATTTTAATAGATGTGCATCTGATTTTTTAAGTTTAAGTTTTCTACATATTTTAGGAACTACTGAATAAGAATTCCTAGTAGGCATTACTAATTTTCTATACATTCTACCATCATGAACATACGCTAACATTTCGTAGAAGTAATCATTACTTAACTTTCTTTTAACTGCAAAATCTATGTATGCTAATTTATTTGGGTGTAGGTTGGGTGTTAACCAACTTAGGAACTGTGTATCTGATGGTTTATTATCCTTTAGCATTTCAGAGATTTCTTCTCTGTCTGCATTCTTTAGATATTCTCCTACCATAGGATATATATCTATATCATATTTTTTAGGAGAAGAGGCTCTAGGTGCGATTTCTTTTAAGTAATCTGAATATGTTTTCTTAGTTGCACGTTTTAATTTACATAAGTTATATATTGACTTCGGTACATCTTTTTGGTTATCAGATAGTAATACAACTTGACCTTTATACTCTAATATAGTTTTACGAACTAAATCAGTATTTGGTTTATAGTTGGCTTCTCTAATTATTATTCCTGTTTCTATAGGTATACTATAGTTATCAGTAATATCATATTCATTAGCATACTTGATAATTGGATTATCAGATACAAAAGTTAGTGCCTTGTCTAATTTTTCTGTTACTGCTTGTCCTACTATTATTATTGGTTTATATTCATTGTGTTCTTTTATTGTATTTATTAGGCTCATCTATAATCCTCACTTCTACGAGTTCATCATATTCAGTGTTACATTTTCTGCAATCAATGGACATGATAAACCATTTTACTTTTTCTTCATATTTTACTCCGGCTTTGAAACCGAATAATTTGTTACCACATTTTCGACAACCAAGTAAACTTTGTCGTGTAGCATGATAATCTAATATCTCTTCATCGGATACTAAGTGTTCTGATTTGTCCAACAATGTTGTGTTGATAATACATGTCGTACAAAGAGAATTGTTGTGTGCTTCTCTAAGGTTACATCTTGCACACAACATTAAATCAAACCCTTTATTTCTAATATCTTATCAAGACCTTGTTGGGTTAAATGTTTATCTTGTCTGACCATCCACATTACATGTGCAAAGTCATTCCAAACTACGTTAGAATAACTACTATACAATGTAAATGTTTCATATAGATTTTCTAAATTAGAAATACCTGTTATGTATAAAACGGGTCGTGGTCTATTTTTACTCTCCATAGGTTTAACTTTACTTTCTATTTCATGTTGAAGTAAACTTCTTCTTATCGCAAATAAGAATTTTAGTTCTCCTCTAATAGATACTCTAAGTCTAACTCTATAACCTACGGTTGTGTTTTTATCTTTTGATATGTTAATTTCAGCCGTAGGGAGAGAGAGTAAAATGCCCCGTAGTTCGTCCTTACTTAACACATGTTTGACTCTACAGTAAGGTAGTTAAATATTGCTCCTTACATCTTCTAAAGTATTAATATCAGCCGGAAATTTATCGTCACGGATTTTAACTAGTCTAGGAAATCTTAGACCAAAATTACCATCAGCATCTTGAGATATTAAATCACATGTTACTTCTAATACGATTCTAGGTAAAACATAGAAAATATCTTTGTCATATTTATCTACAATTTTCTTCAAGTCTGTGGTTAATTTAATTAAGTCCATTTGGGAAAATCCTGTTCCAACAGAACCGACATTTACATATCCACTTTCATCTTTTACAGATATACCAAATGAACCAAAAACATCACTTCTATTTCCTTCACCATACTTTGCACTATCTATAACTACATCTAAATTAATTGTAGGGGGTTTATGTTTTAGTAAACAATTATTTCTTTTACCAATAGCATATGGTGCATCTAAGTCTTTAATCATAATACCTTCAAACCCACGATTGATTGCAATATTATATGATTGCATTAAATCTGATGAATCAAAGAAATCACTAATATATTTATTATCTATTGTGGTGTGTAAAGCATTTAATCTAACTAGATAAGGTTCTTCGACTAAAGAATTACCATTGACATATAATATATCAAATACAACTAACTTAACTGGACAATCTATCATTGCTTGTACTTTATTTTTAGAATGAACTCTTGTTGCTAACTTCTTATGTTCAGCAGGAGAACCATCTACATTGATAGGATATATCTCACAATCTAATATCATATCTTTACAAATTGATATATCCTGAAGTGAAGCAATATCTCTAAACTGTTCAGTAACAATCTTACCTGTTCTGTTAAAAATAATAACATCATTATTACTTACATGTATTTGATATCTATTACCATCATACTTGGTATCTATAATATAATTATCAGGAACTCTATTTTCAAATTTTTTAGCCAACATCGGTTTAATAAATAATCCAACATTGTTAGTTTGTTTAAGAACAGTGTTAGTAACTAAACTAGAATAAATAGCACTAGGACTATGATAGTTGTTATATTTAACATTATAACTTTCTCCAAAATGTATTTTTAACGCTTTGTAAACATTAGATGAAGAGATACCATTTCTAGGTGTTCTTAACCAATATCTAACAAACCATTTCATTTCTAGTCCTGTCATCTTAGACAATTCTTCTTTTATTATTAAGAAAGAAGTAGTGTTCTTTGAAGAACAATCTAATGTTAGTAAAGATAGTAATGATTGCATTGTATGTTGTGTTTCAGTTTTAGGTTCTAATACCATTTGATAGATACCTTCTGCTAAATCACCCCATAAGTTTTCACTTGCAATTACTTCGTCTTCAAATACTTCTAACATTTCTGCTATCCATATTCTTGCTTTCTTAACTCCTATATTATTAGGTTCTAACTGTTCAGATAGAATATCTAATACTATATTTGGATTAGAAAAACTTCTAATTGATTCTGAAATAATTTCTTGTTTTCTATTACTTCCACTTGCCATTTCTATTGCTTCACACATTCTTGCGAATTTCATTAACGTCATTTTTATTCACCTTATTTATTTCTATTATTTTATTTATTGCTTTACTTAGATGTTGTAGTTCATCCATATTCATTCTTATTCCCTTTCTAGAAGGCTTACCATCAGCATACCAACGTAAATCTACAATTGGTATATTCCAATATTCTGCCGTTCTAACAACTAATTCACTAGTTGCATTTCTAGGTATTCTTGTAATAATCTTTTCATCTTTCATAATGACCAGCCTTGTTTAAATTGTTGTAGTTTGGTAAAAGAACTAAAATATCTAGGAGATTCTAGTTCGTCTACTCTGTTCGCTATCCACACTACTCCACCTAAACTACTTATTTTAACTATTTCATATTCTTTATCATCAACAACAATCATATCTTCTGTTTCTACTTCGGGAGATAAACCATATTGTTTAGTTAATTCTGTAGCCATTTCATTTAGATGTTCTGCAAAATACTTTACAATTAAACTTCTTTGAATTGGAACTTTTGCATCTACTGTAATTTTTATTTTACCTGTCTTCTTACAGACAATACACTT
>JGI25128J35275_1000656_pt1 | contig 10681 bp, 10 predicted proteins | sample ETNvirenome_2_60_FD_35275 | JGI IMG/M metagenome (IMG submission 35275)
ATCTACTTCTGGTCCAAGAATAGATGCTAATAAACGTTCTCTTCTATTCATTTTTTTAATAACCCCTGTCGTGATAGTGAATCTAAAAGTTTAGGCATTGGCTGGTATAAAACAACCATCTTTCCTAAGATACCTCGTTTTTTAATAAGTTTGCCATTTTCATCTCGAACTTTATCAAACTCTCCAGAACGTATCAAATATTCAGCTACACAACGTAATCTTCTTTTTAAAGGTAATTCTGCTTGTGGAAATTTACCGCAAATAGTATCTGGAGTCATATCTTTAAAAGCTATTCTTAAACGATTAGCTAATGTCATATTTGAATTTGCATCTTCTTCTTCGTAATTTTTTATATTTTCAAGATATCTTTGTAAACAAAGAGTATCAAAAGAACCATGAGGAGGAATAAATGCTTCAACTTGTTTTTTTAATGATGCAGGTAAAAGATCTACATAATTAGTAATTGTTATTTCAGCTATATTTACTTCTTTAAAACGATGTGCTGTCATTCCAGTTTCCCTAGATTTGTAGATTTGTACATAGGAGATCCTTTTTTTCGATAATCTTGATTTTCCATCTTTCGATTTTTTGAAAAAGATTGTATTAATTGATTCCATGGAATTCTAATAATTGCTTTTTTTGTAGGGTTAGGAGAAGCATTTACATAATGGACTCCTTCAATCCATCCTTTATCAGGAGACTTTCTTCCTAATGCCATCCAATTTCTTAAAGTTTGATCAGAAACATTTAATCTTCTTGCACATTCTTCTGTTGAAAGATATTCATCAGCAAAAGCATTTGGATCTAGAACATCAGTTTCTCCTTTTTCATAACGACTATGCCACATTGAACCTAATGTATTTTTTATTCCTTTCAATTCCCATGCAATATCTTCTAAACCTTTTCTAATCCCGTATTTCATAATAAGCATTTCCTTTTATTAGATGCTAGTGTAATTGTGTATATTTTGCTCAAATGGACTCTCAACTACCTACTAATCAAGAATCATTAGAAAATCAAATTACACCTGAACAATTAGAACAAATGAAACAAATCGCTAGACAGCGAGCTGTTCAACAAATTGTTGGTACACCAGTAACACCACAACAACAAAAAATTGTTTATGTAAGAAGAAACCTTACGGTTGCTGAAGTAATTGCTGTATTTATCATTTCTTGTGGAATAGTATTCGGAGTACAATTTGGTTGGAACTTTGCTACTAATATATTACCGAGAATAGAAGTAAAAGTAAATTAAGCCTGTAAGATTCTCAATTTATAATGAAAGATAAGGCTTTTATAGATACGACGTGGCAAACCGAAGAATTAGTGAACTTCAAGAAATTGCAGGAGTTGATTTAGCTGATGCAGATTTGCTTACTGTTGTACAAACTGCAGAAGTTGACCCTGCAATTAAAAATAAAAAGTTAACAATATCTGGAGGAAAAGCATTTTTAAATGTATATTATCTTCCAAGAACAGGAGGAACTGTAAGTGGGAATGTAATAGTACAAGATGATTTAACAGCAACAAATATAACAGGAACTACATTTACTGGTACTACTGCTAATTTTACCAATGTAACTGCTCAAGATTTTACTGTTGATGATGATTTTATAGTTGCAGATGATGTAACGATAAGTGGAGATGCCACAATACATGGAACTCTTACGGGTGTAACAGTTACAGGAACAACAGCAAATTTCACTACAGTTAATGCAGTTGATTTAAATGTTACTGATGATGTAATAGTAAGAGATGATTTGACAGTTACAGGAGTAATTGAAGGAAAAGATATTATTAAAGGTGTAACAGTTACAGGTACAACAAAAGTTTTAGCACCCTTAATAACAGGTGCAACAGTTGTAGGTACCACTAAAGTATCTGGAGCAACAGTTACAGGAACAGTAGGTCAGTTTACAAATTTAACTGCAACTAATATCACAGGAACAACTTTAATTACTGGTACAACTATCAAAATGAGTGGAGATACAGTTGCTACACAAACGTATGCAAGTGATACCTCAATTGTATTTGCAATTGCTCTTGGATAAGGGAGCGTAAAATAATAGATAACATGCTAGAACTTTATTTATAAATGGCTCGTTTTATCTCGGTTATTCGAAAAGATGTATCGAACAGTTCTGGTTCACCNACTGCAATCATTACAGGAGCAACCAATTCAAGTGGGGTTCCTGCTTCAACTTATGGTGTTGTTCTTAGTATCTTAGCTTCGAATAAAAATGCTAACTCTCAAAATGTAACTGTTCAACTGATTAAAGCAGGTGGAACAGGAGATGAAGTAGTTGGCTCATTAATAACTTCTGGAGTTATTCCTAGTAAATCTTCTTTAGAATTTATGACAGGAAATAAGATGATTGTTGAACCAGGAGATTGGTTAAAAGCTTACGCAACTGCTGCAAGTTCAATAGATATAACTGTCTCATACATGCTTAACCCTCAAGACACTTCTATTTAAATCATGGGATACATAGGAACACANGCACCCAGATATTCTNCTCCTGTAGGAACNTCTGATATTACTAATCAATCTGTCACTGCTTCTAAATTAAGTGCTAGTGGAGGTAGTCAAGGACAGGTTTTAGAATTAGATGCTAATGGGAATTTAGTTTGGGGTCCTGATGCAGAAACTATTTATCCCGCTGCAGGAATTGCATTAAGTACAGGTTCCGCATGGGGAACAAGTATAACTGCTCCTTCTAGTGCTTTAGTAGGTTTAACAGATACACAAACTTTAACGAATAAAACACTAACAGCTCCTATTATTAATAGTTTAAGTACTTTATCTGTTGTTAATAATGTTGTAGTAGGTGGAAATTTAACAGTTAATGGAACAACAACAACAATAGATTCTCAGACACTTTCAGTAAAAGATAAAAATATTGAAATGGGAGTGGTGTCTTCTCCCAGTGACGCAACAGCAAATGGTGGTGGTATAACTTTAAAAGGTGCTACGGATAAAACATTTAATTGGGTAGATTCAACAGATAGCTGGACAAGTTCTGAACATATTGATCTTGCATCAGGAAAAGTATTAAAAGTTGCAGGTACTCAAGTTCTTTCAGCAACTAATTTTACTGGAACAGCTGCAAATGCAACAATATTAGCAAGTAGTAGAAACTTTTCTTTAACTGGAGAAATCACTGCAAGTGATACAGCTTTTAATGGTTCTGCTGATTGTGATATTGCTACGACAGTTGCAGATAATGTTATTGATGAAGCAAATTTAAAAGTATCTAATGCACCAACTAATGGTTATTTTTTATCAGCTCAAAGTGGAAATACAGGTGGTTTAACTTGGGCTGCTGTTGATCTGACAAGTTTAAGTGCAAGTAATTTAACTTCTGGAACAGTTGCTACAGCACGACTTGGTTCTGGTACTGCTTCAAGTTCTACATATTTACGTGGAGATAATAGTTGGGCCGCCATACCAACAACTGATTTTACTTCAGTTGGTAGTAATTTAGTAGCTGATTCTAATAATACTAGAAGTTTAGGTACGTCTAGTAATAGTTGGAAAGAACTCTATATTTCTGACGACATATTGTTTAAAGGTGCTAATGGTAGTGATTCACTAATAGTATGTGTTGGAGATTTATTTGGTATTCAAAACGGAAAAAGTGGTGGATATATAGATATAAGAAATCATAATAATCACGGTATAAGATTAAACTCTGATGCTCATTTAATACCTCATGCTGATAGTCTTATTGATTTAGGTTTAACTGGTACTAGATTTAGAGCTGCTTATGTTGACACATATTATGGAAGTGGAGCTAATTTAACAGGGATAGCTATTAGTTCTGATGCTCAAGGTAATACTGTAGGTGGTACTAATGCAGGAGATAGTTTTACAGGTACAGATGCAGAAAAAAATACACTATTTGGATATGACGCTGGTACTGCAATAACTACTGCAGATGGGAATACCTGTATNGGGTATGACGCTGGAAAAGCTATGACTACTGCTGAGAAAATGGTAGCTATAGGAACTTATGCTTTAGATTCTCAAACTACTGGATATGGAAATATTGCTTTAGGGTATGCCGCTTTAAATGGTTCAACTACAGGTCAGAGAAATATAGCTATTGGTTATTACGCCATGGCTTATGGAAATCTCACTAGCAGTTCACTAGGAAATATAGCTATTGGTGAAAGTTCATGTGTAAGTATATCTAGTGGTACTTCTTACAATGTTGCTATTGGATATGAAACTTTAAATAGTACTACTTCAGGTGGAGGAAATGTTGCAGTAGGTGGATTAGCACTTAAAAAAGCCACAAGTGGTGCTAATAATGTTGGTGTTGGTTATTACGCAGGTTATAAAACAACAACAGGAGAAATGAATGCTTATGTAGGTTATGGGGCAGGATATAACCATACAACGGGTAATTCTAATACAGCAATTGGGGCCTCTGCCCTATATGAATGTACTACAGGAGATGACAACGTAGCCATAGGTAGATTTGCATTAAGAGTAAGTACTACAGCTTCAGATAATACTGCTGTTGGACATTCTGCTTTGACAGCATGTACTACAGGAGAGGGCAACGTAGGTGTTGGTATAAGTGCTGGAGGAAGTATAACTACAGGTTTTAGACATACTTTAATAGGATACATGGCTGGAGATGCAATTACAACTTCAGAGCAAAATACAGCAGTTGGCTGGAATTCTTTAGGTGCGTGTACTACAGGTGAACTGAACTCAACCTTTGGTAGTCAAGCTGGTCAATCAATAACTACAGGTAGCAAAAATACATGTTTAGGAATTGCTGGATACAATATAACGACAGGAACAGAAAATGTCGTAATTGGTCAATTTGTTGGAGGAGGTGTAACAAGTGGAAATTACAATACAATAGTTGGAGCCTCTGCTGCTCAAAATGATAATGGTAGTAATAATACATATTTAGGTTATGGTGCTGCAGCTAGTTCTACTTCTGTATCTAATGAAATAACTTTAGGTAATAGTAATATTACTAAATTCCGTGTACCAGGTCTTAACTTCTCGATTAAGGACTCAACAGCTACTAACGACTACGTTTTAACAGTCGACGCTAATGGTGACGCTGGATGGGAGGCTGCAGCTGCAGGAGTTAGTTCAGATTCTGCATATAATACTGTAGGTGGGACTGATTCTGGGGCTGCTATAGCTAGTGGAGCTGAAAGAAATACATTCTTTGGATATAAAACTGGTGAATTAATTTCAACTGGAGATGATAATACTGAGTTTGGTTTTGAAGCTGGAAAAGGTAGAACTTCAAATAGTTTTAAAAATACTGATATAGGTGCTTATTCTGGAACTTATACTGGTAATGGTGGGCACAGTAACACAAACGTTGGTTACTATGCTGGTTACAGAAATCTAGGTAACTCTAACACAACTCTTGGTGCTTATGCTGGACAAGGTACTGCTCATCTCGATAAGGCAGGCGTAGTAGCTATTGGATATGGTGCTGCCTCAATGCCTAATGAGGGTACAACAGCTGTTGGTTATTATGCATTACAGGCTACTCAAAATACTGCTAAATCTACAGCAATTGGTTATGAAACTGGTAAAGATGCTACTGGTTCATATAATTCACTAGTAGGAGCTGACTGTTTAAGTTATAATGCCACAGGATCTTACAATAATACTTTGGGGTATCAGTGTCTTTATGGTACGACAGGATCTCATAATAACGCTATTGGATATTTAGCAGCTAAAGATTGCACAAGTGGTGAAGATAATACTGCTATAGGTAGTTATGCTTTAACAGATGTAACAAGTGGTGCTAGAAATGTAGCGATAGGACGTGTAGCAGGATATAAGTTGACCACAGGTGAAGATAATATTGCAATAGGTTATGAAGCTTTAAAAGAAGTTACTACAAGCGGTGATAATATTGCGATTGGTTATCAAGCATTAAAAAATAGTACTGATCATTATTCTGTTGCTATCGGTGTTAGTGCTTTAACAGCTAATACTACTGGACGTAGTAATGTTGCTATAGGTAGACACTCTGGATTAAGTAATACTACTGGAAATAATAATGTATTTATAGGTGATGAAGCAGGTAGAAACATGTCGGGCAATCTTAACGATTGCGTAGCTATTGGACGTGGAGCTGGTAGAACAGGAAGCCTATCACAAAGTGTGATAATAGGCTCTGAAGCAGGTTATGATTTATCTAGTGGTAGTAAAAATAATGCTCTTGGATATCAAGCCTTAGCCAATGCAACTAGTGGTTCCACTAACCAAGCAGTTGGTCATTGGTCTTTAGAAACTCTTACTACTGGAAGTGATAATACTGCTATAGGTGATCAATCAGGTGTTACTTTAACTACTGGTTCTAACAATACATTTCTAGGACATGATGCACGTCCTACTTCAGCAACTGTTTCTAACGAGATCACTTTAGGTGATACAGCAATAACCAAGTTTAGAATTCCTGGTCTGAATTTTAGTATTAAGGACTCAACAGCAACCGATAATTATGTCTTAACCGTAGATGCAAATGGTGATGCTGGTTGGGAGGCTGCAGCTGCAGGAGGAGTTAGTTCTGATTCGTACAATAACACCGTTGGTGGATCGGATGCAGGTAGTAACTTTTCTGGATCAAGTGCAACATATAATACTTTATTTGGATATAAAGCAGGAGAGGATATAACAACTGGAGACTATAACACAACATTTGGTGCACATGCTGGAACAGATTTAACAACAGGTGGTAACAATGTAGCTATTGGTGCTTATGCTTTATTCGTAAATCAAACTCACACAAATAATGTTGCTATTGGTACACAAGCTTTAAAGAATACGGTAGGTAACGGTAATGTTGCTATTGGTTATGATTGTTTTATTGGCAATACTTCTGGAGCTGTCAACTGTGGTTTAGGTTATGGAGTTGGAGCAGTTCAGACTACTAGTACTGGAAATACCTTGATGGGGTATCGTACTGGAAGAACTATTACTACAGGAAGTAATAATACTGTTATAGGAAATAATGATGATTCTGGTGGATGTGATTTAACAACAGGCAGTAACAATTTAATTCTTGGTTACAAAGCTGAACCTAGTTCAGCAACTGTATCTAATGAAATAACTTTAGGTAATACCTCTGTTACCAAATTTAGAATCCCTGGATTAGATGGTTTTCAAATTGATGATAACGGAACGATTGATTTACCTGGTGCTTTAGATGAAAATGTTTTAGCAATAACAGATGCATCTAGTGTTGCTTTAGATCCTGATTTAGGTACTGTACAAACTTGGACATTGGGAGCTAATAGGACAGCAACAGATTCTTTAACTACTGGACAATCAATGATATTAATGGTGAATGATGGTAGTTCTTATTCAATTACGTGGCCTACTATTAAATGGTTAGGATCAAGTTCAGCAGGCTCTGCACCTACATTATCTACTAGTGGTTATACTTGTATTGAGCTTTGGAAAGTAGGCTCAGATTTATATGGAGCTTTAATTGGAATATCATCATGAGGAATCATTTTTTACGAGCTAGTGGAAGTAAAAATGCAGCTGCTACTTATGTTTCTGGTAATTTTTATCCTATATTTGCAGTTAAACTATTCGCAGCTACTACTCAAGAAAAAACAGATATAAGTTCTACTCCAGCAAACTCTACTAAAATTGAACGACCATTACAAAGAGCCTTATCTTTTGATACTAGTAACACTACTGAAATACAACTAGGTGACACAACTTCAGAAATTCTTACAATTTGTGATACTAGTTATTACACATGTAATTCAGATTTTGGAACAGGAGGAGAAACTATAAGTGCTATAAAATTAATACATTATGATACGAGCAAAACTTTAAAAAACCAAGGAGAATTTGCTTTTAACGGAGCTTCATTTAATATTTATGACCATGCATGTAATGTAATACCTAATAAATTTAATACTACTAGTAATGATTTTGATCTTCCTACTCAGATAGGCACATTAACAAGTGCAAGTTTAGATGGCACTGCTATTAGTGTTGAGAGTGGAAAAAGTTTAAAGAATTATATATATGTAAATGTTTCTACCTATTCAGGTAGTGCAGGTACTAATAGTTATAGTTCATGGAGTAATGATCAAGGAGATTATTGTTTTTTAGGAATAAGTGATAAATCACACTCTAGTAATAATTCAGATTCCTTAGATACACAATTTGGAACTAACAAAGGTTTAGCTTTTGGTATTTCAGATTCAGATGGTAGAGCTACTATATCAAGTACACAATATCCACCAAAAACTCTAAATTATGGTATTAATAGAAGAAATTCTGGCTATAACTCTTTGCATACAAATTGGACACAAAGAGATGTTTCAAGTCATAGCGGAAATACAACAAGTGGATATTTTATTGTTTATGGGAAAGTGAATTAATAATGAATTATACTATTTATAAGAGGTAAATTAACTATGAGACTTGCAATTATTGAAGGAAGTACTATTAAATCAATAGGAACACATAAAGAATTATTTCCTAATACTTCATTTCCTTCTTCAGGAATTTCTAGTTCTTTTTTAGTGGATAATAATGCTAAAGAAGTAAAGACACCAACTTATGATGATAAGACAGAAAAACTAAATTCTATAACTCCTGTAATAGATGGTGATTATGTTAAAGAATATGAGGTGATTAGTTTAACAACAGATGAAAAAACAGCAATTGATAATTCCGAATGGAAAGGTATCAGATCAACTAGAGATAATAAATTAAAACTTTCTGATTGGACACAAGTTCCTGATTCACCTTTAGACAGTTCCAAAAAAACAGAATGGCAAACCTATCGTCAAAATCTTCGTGATATTACAACTCAAGCAAATGTTTGGAATCTTAATTGGCCCACAGAGCCTTCATAATATTTAAATGGGCTGTTAATAAAGCAAGAAAAAATAATTGCTGCTAAAATTTATATATAAATATTGATTTTGTCATGGCTGAAAGAACTGCAGATGAAGTAGCACAAATTTTTTCTGCTGCTGGCGATAGTGTCACCCTTATAAATAGTGTTGCTGGTCAATCCACAATTACTGATGAAGACAAGGATACATTAAAAAGAAATGTAGATCATCTTGAAATTATCAAAGCATACAAAAAAGAAGACGAAACTACTAGTATCTGGGGCAGTGAAGATTTCACAGCTATAGATGCGGCTGTTACTCTTGGTAAATCTAAGTATTAAGGACTATAATTTGTCTAGTTACTTAATTTCTTGTGGAAACTATCGTGAAAGAAAAAATTGAATCTCTAACTAAAGAGTTAGAAGGTGTTTCAAATGCTTTTAGAGAAAAAGTAGAAGCAATCAACAAATTAACAGAGCAATCAAATCAAGTTAGATCAGAAGCTGCTGGTTTAGAACAGCAAGCAATTGGTTTAAATAGAGCTATTGCTGAGTTAAATTCATTAGTTTCAGAAACACCAGATGAAGGATCAGAAGAAAGACCAGCCTAAAGTATAAATAAATCCCAAGTCAACTAAAGCTAAAATTATATAAGAATAATCAGTTTTAGTTGCTAAATGGCATATTTAGGACAATCCCCAGTAACTGGAAAATATAGTCTTTGTGATAATATTTCCAGTGGGTTCAATGGGAGTACGACTAGTTTTGCATTAACAGTTGGTGGAGCAGCCATTACCCCTGGTACAGCTGCTAATTTATTAGTATCGTTAGGAAATGTTATAAAAAGACCTGAAACAGATTACAATGTTTCAGGTTCTAGTATTATTTTTTCAAGTGCTCCAGCAAATGGAACTGCTTTCTTTGCAACAGTTCTAGGAGATAGCTATTCAATTGGAACACCGTCAGATAATTCAGTAACGCCTGCATCAATTTCAGGATCAGGTGATTTTAGTTTTCCTGCTGATGTTCGTTGGAAAGATGCAGATGGTTCAAATTATGTAGGATTTCAAGCAGCAAGTACAATTAGCAGTAATATTGTCTGGACTCTTCCTAGCACTGATTCAAGTGGAACTCAATTTTTAAGATCAAATGGTTCTGGAACTTTAAGTTGGGGAACAGTTGACCTTAGTCCTTATGCTCCATTAGCTTCACCCACTTTTACAGGAACACCAACATTACCTACGGGTACAATTGCAACAACTCAATCAGCAGGAAATAGTACAACAGCAATTGCAACCACAGCTTTTGTTGCTACTAGTTTTGCTCCATTAGCTTCACCAGCATTTACTGGAAATGCAACTGGAGTTAATCTTACTTTAAGTGGTGATCTTACAGTAAATGGAACAACAACTACAATTGATACTACTAATTTAGATGTAGAAGATAAAAATATAACAATAGGTAAGGTTTCAACTCCTTCAGATACTACGGCTGATGGTGGAGGTTGGACTTTAAAAGGTGCTACAGATAAAACATTTAACTGGGTTAATTCTACTGATGCATGGACATCTTCAGAGCATATAAAACTTGCTAGTGGTAAAACATTTATTGGAGATGGATCAACTTTAACTGCATTAAATGCAACTAATCTTTCTTCAGGAACAGTTGCGACAGCAAGATTAGGTTCTGGAACAGCTTCTAGTTCTACTTTCTTAAGAGGTGATGGAAGTTGGGCTGGTGCTGGAGTTACTTCTGATGCACAGAAAAACACAGTAGCAGGTACAAATGCTGGAGATTCTTTTAGTGGTACCGACGCACTTA
>JGI25128J35275_1000657_pt1 | contig 10680 bp, 13 predicted proteins | sample ETNvirenome_2_60_FD_35275 | JGI IMG/M metagenome (IMG submission 35275)
TTTTATTTATAAAACTATTTGCCATTAATTTAAAAAGAAGTTTTGTGCTTCTACCTCATCTTTTAATTCTTCTTGAAACGTTGTATTTAATTTTTCTACAACCGCATCAAGATCTCTTACTTGTGCTTCAGCTGTTCCTAAATCATATTCAGGTGAAGGTCTAGTCAATACTTGTACTATCTTTGCCATTATCTTCTTCCGTCTGGTTGTGTGTCTAGTCTAAAAGTTCCTAACTTCCAACTTTGACTTGTTGTTGTATTTTCTACTTTCAATGCAATAGCTCTAGCTCTTGCTCTAGTATCTACTTTCTGAGTAGATGTTGTAATATCAAATGGACCAAGTAAAGAACTTGCAGCTGTATCATTTGGAAAATTTCTTAAATTTAATGTAACTCTAGTAGTCCCAGTCTGTGATATAAAATCTGGTATAAATCTTCTTATCTTCATTATAAACTCACCATCTCCTCTAAACGTTGCAACACCTGTTGATTGACCACCTCGTGTTGTTTGTTGTGTAATATCAAAATCTCCTGATAATACGTTTGCTGTGATAGCTGTTATTGTACCATTTCTATTTTGATCAGTTCCTGTTTCATGTTCATAGTAACTTGTTCTGCCCTCTGTGTTTCCCACAACATCAAAAGATGTATCTGTGCTTGCATCATATTCTAAAGCATGTGGTAAACCAAATACAGCAGAATCTCTCCACATTGTTCTAGCTAAACTACCAACTGTCCATACAGGTCTTTGTGGTGATGAATCAAAATAATTATATGTTACCATTCTATTAACTACAGAAGAACCTGTCTCAGGATAAAACCAAGTAACTTCACCAAACAAATTATTTAAACCTGCTGACACCATCTGATTACCTGATTCTAAATTTATACTGTTGTAAACAAANTCNTCTACNAAACAAGGTAGTGATTCCAACTTACCAGCGTATCTNAAGAAACCATTTTCTGACATCCAATATGCAGAACCATCAACTTCAACACAAGCATTTTGTCCAACAAGTCCACAGTTAGTTCCAACTTGTGCGAAAGCAAATGTAAATGGCTGGCCAACAAAACGTTGTGTGAATAATGCTGTGTCAGTCCAAACATAAATCGCATCTCTACCTCTGATTGCTCCTCTGATCTGTGATCCATCGGCCAGTCTTTGTGTACCAGCTGTATTGGTCGCTGTAGGTGTGTATGTATTTATATCTTCTTGATCTGAGAATCTTACAAACATATCATCTTGAGTTGTTGGATCACCAATAGTTGTTTCAGTTCCAAAAAATACCAAGTGTCGATCCGGTGTAGATACTAACATATGTCTTGATGCAGTTGGTGCACCAGATATAATTGTTGCTCTTGTTTCTGTTGCATTTGACAAACTTGAGTCCCATTGAAAACATGCACCATCATGAATTAAACAAATTGCTTTATCACCAAAATTATCTAATGACCACATCCCTGGTTCAAGAACCAAGTCTCCTGATGCAGCCTCTCCCCACGCAACAAAGTCAGACGTATTTGTAACAGTTGCACCGTCGCTATGAGCTGCCCTTGTTGTTCCTCTAACCGCTCTCGTAATTCCTGTTAAATTATTTCCTGAAATACCTGTGTAAGATATTTCTTCAGTCCCTACTTTAATAAAATTTGTACCAGAATCAGGAAAGTTAGCTGTGCTTGTTAATGTAATAGAGGTTCCTGATCCTCCAGTTCCAAATGCGTTGTCTCCTAAAGCTCCATTAAGAGTTGTTGTAACAGCTCCTGCTGCTTCACCACCCCAAGATCCTAAACTCCAACCAAATCCTTCTGCTTGCACAGCTGGACCAACAGTGTAATATTTTTGTATTCTGATACCTCCTGATGTTGTAGCACCAGAGCCAGTTTCATTTGAATCCATCGTAATTGTTGCTGTTATATTAGTTGGTGTGCTAGCAACCATAAATTTTCTGTTGTCAAAATTAGATGCACTAAAATTTGAATTTGTAATTGCTGTAAAATTGTCCATCAAAAGTATATCACCTACAACTAAATTGTGTGCACTAGGATATGTTAGAGTTATAGTTGGTGATCCATTGGTCGTGCTAAATGCATTTGTAAGAGTTGTTGTAGATTGAATAGGATGTATATCGTAAAACACACCACCAGAAAAAGCATACAATATTCTATTTGTTCCTATGATTGCATATTTTCTAGATAAACTATTAATAAAGTGATGTAGACCTCGACCTGCGCCAGTCAATTCGTTTTCATTTAATGTTCCTAATTGATTCCAACCACCTATTTTTTCTGGTGTGCCATATCTAAATCTAACATTATCACAATCTACCCACTGACCTTCTGCTCCTGTAGGTGTGATTTGTTTATTTATACCTGGTTGAAATCCTATTTTTTGTAACATAAGGCCCCTATTATATTATATCATTATGCTAATATCAACGAGTAGCATTATAAAGGAGACAGCGTGGTATGTGGTGGTACACTGCCTCCATTATAATGCTATATCATTCTCTAAACCAAGATGGAAGACCTAAATGAGGTCTTTGATCAAATATATTTTTATTAGCCCCTTCTGTTTTTACATCATTATAATGTAAAAAAGCTTGAACACACTCTTCACCTTTAAATTTTTCTCTCCAATGTTCTAGATCACATCCCCTATACACCAACATATCCCCTGGATTTAAATCTACTTTTATGCCTTTTTTATTTACATCGCCAGATGGTTCCAAATATATAGGCCAAGGATCTCCTCCTATATTTATAGTAGTAGATATTTCACAACTAAATCTATCTTTGTGCCTTTTAAGAACATCACCTTTTTTATAAATTCTAGCATATGTGTATGCTGGGTTTAATTTTAATTTAGTTTCTTTCTCCATAATGGGTTGTACTTTTAACATCAATGTTTCAAAGGCAACATCGCTGTAGTGAGCGTATGTGTGTGGTACTTGTTGATTACCTTTTTCATAACCACCAAAAGCATTTTCAAAGGGTGATATATATTTTGCTTTCATACAAGTATCATAAACTTGTTTTCTAATAACAAAATAATTAGCAAGAAATGTAGCTAAGTCTTTACTAATTGCATTTTTAATAACTGTATATTTATTTTTTTTAAAACTCATTATTAAATCCTAACCATCCTGTAAGTAACATTTTTTCTTGATTACATATTTCACTTCTATGAGTGTGTGTAAAATCTGTTGGAAATATAACAGTTAATCCTTTTTTTGAAGGCACAGTTGTATTTAAATATTNAAATTCTGTNCCACCATTTTTTATATTATATAGATAAGTTGCAAAAACTAAAACTCTTGATGAAAGACTTTTAGAATTTCTTTCACAATGCCATCGTTTAAAACCACCCTTTGCTTTATATTTTTGAATATTAAACCACTCATAAACATTATAAGTCTCATAACATGAAAGCATAGGATATTTTTTTTCATATAATTTTATCATTTTAGAAAGTTGTTCTCTATATGTAATGATAGGTTCATCTTCACAATAAGGACTAACATGTAAATCTGTAGAATCTTTTGATTCTTTGTTTATGTGTAAAGTATTACCTTTGTGATGCACAACACCTGTTTTCCAATTAGGTTCATTATCTTCATAATATTTTATTATTTCATCACATAATTTTTCAGAGATATACCATCCTCCTATAAAAGTTTTATCTTTAAATTTATGTTCTTTAATCATTTTTAAAAGTAATTAACATTAATATTTATTCTTCTGTTATCATCTGTAGGTAGACTACTTGCATGATCTTTACTAGGATCAAAAAAAACTAATCTATTAGGTTTAGGTTTAACCTCCTCTTTATTAAAATAAGTTAAACCATTATTACCGTTTATATATAAAAGACATCCTTTATGTTTATAAGAAAAATCTTTATGAAATCTATGTATTTCTTTTTTACCTTTATTCAAATATAAATTTCCTTTAACTCTAATAATACTTTTACTACCTATTTGATTTAAAAATTTTATAAGTAGATTAAAGTAATTACTGTTCACATATAATTTACTGTCATAAAAATTGTGTGTAAAATAGTATTTATCTTTTTGATCTTCATCATCAGTTATATATGGATTATAAAACCAAGGAAATTGACCTCCAAGCATTATGTCTTGTATTTCTTTAAAATATTCTTTGTCTAAAAAATCGTCTACTACTTTAATCATTTTTTAAAATTCCTTTTGGAAGAGCTGTCATATTCCAATGAATAAATCTAAAAGGTTCTCTACCATGATCAACTACAAACTCATGTTCTAAATAACCAGGAAATATCATTAAGACTCCAGGCTTTGCAACAAAGTTTACTAGCTCTATGCCATTTTTTAAACTGCTAACTAAGTCAGGTTTCATTTTTAATTTTGTACAACGTGCACCTGTTCTAGGCTCATGAAATACTGGCCAAGATGTTTTATCACTAGCTTTTAAAAAATAAAAACCTGAAACATGTTGATTCCAATGTATATGTGCACTGTGATGTCCCCCACCTTTTTTAGAAAATTCTTGAACCCACATTTCAGAAAATATTAAATCATATTGATTCATGTCATAACCATGGTCATCTAAAAAATCAAAAGACTTTGTACCTATATATTTTCTAAAATCTAAAAAAGAATTATCAGCGAGTAGTTGTGTTGAATGATGTGATACTCCAAAATCTCCGTTTTCTTTTATAAATTTTTTATTTCTTTTTTTAGCTTCTTTAATATATTTATTAGATACTTTATTAAGAGATCCAACAAAGTCTGGTTTTTCTTCCCACCAAATGGGTGTTTTAAAATGTTCTTCTTTATTCATTTTATTTATAAGGTTTTCCTAAATTCCATAACACTAAAGAATATCTAGTTCCTTCTGTTACAGGTTTAACTCTGTGCCAAACAAAAGATGGAAAAATAATAATAGATCCTTTTGTTAAAACATTTTNTGCTTGTTGCACATGATGTAATTCATCTCTCATATGAGGATCGTAATTTCTAAAATCAAATTCTAGTTCTCCACCTTTATATTCTGTTTGATCTGATAATTGACAGGTTACAGACAATTTTCTAATTTTACCCTTTTCATTTATTTTATGAAAACTATCACAATGCCAATCATAGAATTGATTTAATTTATATTTTGTAAATTGAAAGTGTTCTGACTCATCCCATTCAAAATTCCAACCTGCATTTATATTAGCTTTTTTAACATAGGGTATTACTTCTTTATATATCCAAGCATCGTTTAACCATACTAAATCTGATTTTCTTTTAAGTTGTAAATTTTTAACTTCTTCTTTATTTAATTTTTCATTTGTAAAATCACCAGTTCTAGCCATTACTTCTTTCTGTGAATTAGCGTATTGAATTACTTCATCACAAAAACGAGGCGTTAAGACAGATTTAAAACACCAATAATAATTAGTTAAATTCATATTTTAGTTTTATATTTTATTGTTAAAATAATATTCATGTCACTACTTCTATTGTGTGAAATAAAATAGTCTTGAGAACTTGGAATCATAATAAATTTGTTATCTTCAAGAGACTCATCGTAATAATTATTTTTATCTTCATAAAAAATTCTTAACGAAGAAGAATCTGGTTCTATTTTAATGCAGTATACCATTACATAATCACAATCATTAGATTTAGATATGGGAAAAGAAGATTCATTCGGATAATAAATATCACCAAAATAAGATGAATTAAAAATTGATTTTTTAAAATTTAAATTAAAATACTCTATGATATATTTATTTAGCATATCAAAAGGTCTAGAAAAATTTAAATCCATTCCACAAATTTCAGATTTAAAAATATCAATAGCTAAAGAAATTCTATCTATCTCAAAACCTTTAGGCATTTTAACATCGCCATAGTAAAAATCTAATTCGTTTAATACTTTCTTGTGCATACCACTTACCACTATATATGATTTTATGGGGTTTGCAACTCCCAACTATTATTATCAGGGTTATAGGTATAATACTGTCCAGCCGCTTCTTGTTCTGATGTAAGGGTTGGTTGTTTTGGAGTTTCTATTATATTCCAAGTTGTGTTTTCTTCATCCCATTCACGTTTATAATTATGGGTAGTGCTATTTATTTGTTCAGGAGTTAAACTAGGTTTTGGTCCAACAGGGGATTCCCATTGAGCAGTAGAAACATTTTTAACCCAAGAAGGAAAAGGTTTTATATTCCAAAAAATTTGATTTGTAGAATCCCATTCACCACCTACTGTTGCAAAATTTCCTCTAAATGCTTTAGATTGATCTGCTGCTAAATCAATACCATTAGGTTCCCAATATTGATTTAATTTAGTGTTGTAAGATGTTTTAATCCAATTAGCAGCTGGCCAATTACCAGATTTTTCTAAAAAAGCTTGACCAATAGATTCTTGTTCAACACCATCAGAGTCTACACAATCAGAATTATTAATAACTACAACTGTTAAAACTAAATTTGTATCTGGATCTATTTTTGCAAAATGTGCCATAATTTATATTACTGGAATTTGTATCTTATTACAACTGCTCCAGATCCTCCATTACCAGAAGTTCCTCCATTAGGGTCAACTCCTCTTCCTCCAGTTCCGCTTCCACTATTTGCAGGTGCGTTTCCTGTGCCAGAACCTGGTTGGTTACCAGACTGTCCACCACTAGCGCCACCGTTTCCACCTGATCCACCGCTTCCACCTGTTCTACCATCTCTACCACCTCCGCCACCACCAGAAAAAGTTCTTGAAGATCCTAAACTTGGAACAGCTATACCAGTTGGAAATTGAGTTCCGTTACCACCGTTACCACCATTTCCTGGTCCACCGTTTCCGCCAGAGCTTCCTCCGCCGCCACCACCTCCACCACCTTGTTGTAAGCCTGGTAAAGGAGCTGGGTTAGATCCACCATTATTACCTTGAGAAGGTGTTGCAGGGTCTGAAGTAGGAGGATTGTTTCCTGGTCCTGGACCACCGCCAGGTCCTGATCCACCACCACCTGATCCACCTGCTTGTCCTGAACTATTACCAGATGGAGATGATCCTGCTCCACCGCCACCTGTAGCTGTTATATTTGAAAATACTGAGTTAGCACCTTTGTTTCCTGTTTGGTTATCACTAGCACCAGATCCACCAGAGCCAACTGTGATAGGAAAAGTCCCACTTGTTAACACTAAATGTCCACAAGCATTTGGAAAAGAAGACCTTCGTCCTCCGCCTCCGCCTCCGCCACCACGGTCACCACCACCCGATCCGCCTCCAGCGACTACCAAATAATCTACTTTGTTAGGTCCACCACCTGCTACAGTAGGACCGTTTCCTACTGTTACTACAAAACAACCTCCACCTGTAAATGTGTGAATCTTATAATCTCCACAAGTAGTGATAGAACCACCTGTTGCACTAGTAAATATTGGAGGGACTGATCCACCACCAAATCCTAATATTTGGTATCCAAAAGATTTACTTTTTCTTCTTTGAGTATTTTTAGTGCTCTTACCTGTTGTAAGTTTATTTTTAACGTCTCTCATATTCTGTTTCCTTATGCGTCGTTAGCAGCGTCAGTAGTAAAGAATAATTTGATACCTAATAGTTTTGCATCAGCATCTAAATCATCCGCTGAAACGTCTCTTGATATTTGAAAAAAAACGTATTCATCTGTACTAGGTGAACCAGCTATTGTAACTGCTCCACTTTCTGCTGTCACCGCTAAATCGTTTGCTGTTCCACTCATTGCTTTTGCTGTAGGTGCAACCGCAGTACCGAACGCAGTATTTAAATCTCCGTTGTCTGCTAACGCTACTCCTTGTAAAGCCCATGATGTAGTTCCAGTATCTGTTGAGTTTGCTGTAAAAAATGCTTGAAAAGTTACCGTGCCTTCGTTCCATGATTTTGGAAAAGCAACAGCAAATTGAGCAAATTCATCTGAAGATTTATCAAAATCTAAAGTTTTAAGTTCAGGACCATTTGATAATTCTGTTTGTGATATATCTGCACAACCACTTGTAGTGTTTGGATACATAGCAGTTGCTGGAACCCAGATAGTTTCTTTACCAGCGACTTTAACCGCTGAACCACCTGCTTGAACTACACCATTTCCGTTTGGTGCAATATTAATATTTCCATCTGCTCCGTCAGTTATTGTAATTGAACCTGAATTAGTTCCAGAGTTTGTGTCTAATACTAAATCGTGAGTGCCATCTGTTGTAAGTGTGGCTGCAGCAGCACCAGTTCCAATTCTGGTTTCTCCAGTGCCTTTTGGTTTAATGTGAACATCAACATTTGTTTCTCCACTCGCACCTAGGATTGGTGGGTTTCCTGTTGCAGCGTTAGTTACTTCTAATTCATTTACTGCTGAAGATGTTGTTTGAAATATAATTTGTTCATTTCCATTTGCATCTGCAATAAAACCTGCATCTGCAATTTTTGGAGCTGTTAAAGTTTTATTTGTTAAAGTATCTGTAGATGATGCAGTTATAAATCCTGTATCATCAATATCTGGATTAGTGCTATCATTTGCTGTAGCATAAACCATTTTAACTGCACCTGGAGTAAGAGTTATACTATCTCCTGATCCTGATACATATTTAAATACTACGTTTTGTGATCCACTTGTTGAATTTTTTAATACATAAAATGTTTGCACATCTAACGGGATTGTAACATTTCTTGATCCTGTTAATGATCCTGTAAATTCTATTACTCTGTGTGCAAGAGTTGCACCTGTTGCTCCATCAGAAACTGATAATGTTGTATCTCCAGAATCAGAAACTGCTTGAGTTGTAAAACCACCCGTAATTTGTTCTATAAGTTGTAAATTGGTATTAGTTTTTGTCCCCCATGTACCGGCGTTTTCACCCGTTGCCTGAAGTTCAACTCCTAAAGGTGTGTATGTAGATGCCATAAATTTTTTCTCCTATGCAGCGTCAGTATAACTTGTATTTGATCCAGTTGCAACAGAAGAATAACTACTATTTGACCCTGTCGCAACACTTGTATACGATGTATTTGAGCCAGTGTCAATATTTGCGTAAGACTCTATTCCAAGTAATCCTACACTTGATAAAATTTCACTAGTTGTTAAGCCTTGTACTACGTCATCTGGAGTAATAGAACCAACAGATGATGTTGAAGACACTCCTGTAAGAGGAACACCTATTTCAGGAATAATAGATCCAACAGCTGATGTTGCCGAAACTCCCACTGCATCTATTAATTCAACAGATCCAACTTCAACCTCTCCAACAGAGAATGTTGCAGAAACTCCTGTAATTTGACTTGGACCAAATTCTAAACCTAAAGTGCCTACAGCAGATGTTGATGCTACCCCTGATATTGGTTCAGTGCTAGCACCAAATGCTAATCCTGGTGTTCCTACACTTGTTGTTGATGATTGTCCAGTAAGACTAACTATCGGACTAATTACAAAACTAACACTACCAACACTTGTTGTTGCTTCTTGTCCTGATAATTCATAAGCAAATTCTAATGTAGGTGATCCAACACTTGTTGTTGCTTCTCTACCTACTAAAGTAATAACTTGATTAGGAGACTCACCCCAAGAATTATCTCCCCATGCGTCTCTACCCCAACCAACTAATGTTCCAGCGTATGATAAAGTTGGTGTTGCAAATTCTGCTGACACACCCGTTAATGGTACACCAATTTCACCATCAACTTGTGGACTACCAACACTACTTGTCATAGAGTGATTGGAACCAATCATCTCTAATAAAATTTTATTTTCTGTAGTAATATTTCCTAAAGTAGATGTTGCTTCAAGTCCAGAAACAGAAACAGTTTCATCTCTACCTTCACCCCAGTCAGCTGTGCCCCAAGATAATCTTCCCCAACCTGTTTGATTTGATTCTTCTGTTGTACCAAGAGAAACTGTAAGACCAAAACCTGTTACTGAAACTACAGGATCAAAACTCTCTCCCCAAGGTTCTTTTCCCCAATCATCTCTTCCCCAACCTTGTTCTGCAAAAGATGCTACTGTTCCTATTGATGTGCTAGATGATACACCAGTTAAAGTTATAGTATTACTGTCTTGCTCACCCCAAAGACCTTGACTCCAGGTTGTACCTGATCTATTCCAAGTATTGGCCATAAGGATGGCCTCCTTACGCTATACGAATTATTGCGTTACTTGCGTCTGCTGTTGGAAATTGAATTGTAAATGTTCCAGAAGAAACTGTTTTGTCACCACCGAAAGCAATAACTGCAACAGCTTTGTCAGATTGATCGTCATTATAAATTAATGCACCATTAGCTGTGAAAGAAGCAGAAGTATAACTTACATCTGCAAAATCACAAACTGCTGTTGATCCAGATAAAGCTGGAGTAACACTTGTTAATGTTGCACCACCTGCAGAATATGCAGATCCTGATGTATTTGAAATTTCGTTTGAAGTTGAATAAGCAGTTGTGCCTGCACCTAAAGATGCAGAACTTGTAAATAAAGCTATTTTAAAAGTATCACCACTAGACGCAGTGAAATTGTGAGTTCCAACTAAAATTTCTTGTTTGAAACTATTACAAATTGCCGATGATATTGCCATAATTTATCTCCTATGGGTTTGCCGAGTTAACTGGAATACGAACAGCGCCATCAGTGTAGTCGTCTCTTCGTCTTCTACCAACTTGCTCATTAGCAAACTTCTGTACCTCTTGTTTATACTTATTTTC